>Ga0315297_10001237_pt1 | contig 15671 bp, 14 predicted proteins | sample YL17G15_0_MG_FD_203628 | JGI IMG/M metagenome (GOLD analysis project Ga0315297, IMG submission 203628) | Sediment microbial communities from Yellowstone Lake, YNP, Wyoming, USA - YL17G15_0 | ecosystem: Environmental > Aquatic > Freshwater > Lake > Sediment | place: USA: Wyoming | collected... | reverse complement strand
CCCGTCTTCCCATCAAACCCCTTTCAAGATTTTTTCCTCGTCCTGCCTTTCAGATGTTAAGTTTCTCTCTTGTTGCGCGCGATCTCAGTCCGAAGGAGGCGGGGGAGGAGGAAGCGGTTCATCCTGACGGACCTTACGAGGTTGGACCGCCTGAACCGCCTTCTTAGGTTGAACCGCCTCAGGGGGTTCTTCCTCATTTCCCTTCTTACGCTTCCCGAGCAGGAAGAAGGCAGCGATCGCGGCGGCCGCTGTGACTATGGCCGCCAACAGGCCCATAATAAGCATATCCGAGGAGATGCCGCCGGTAGTCGGCGGGGACGGCGCGGTCACCGTTATTACGGTCGTCCAATTCCCGGTGTGAGACGCGGAGTCGGTCACCGTCACCTTCACGTTGTAAGTGCCGGCTGCGGTGTACGTACGGCTCGGGTTCTGCGAGGTGCTCGTCCCTCCGTCCCCGAAGCTCCACGAGTAGGTGTACGGTCCGGTTCCGCCGCTAGCTGTGCACGTGAACGACACGGGCAACGACGCGTTTCCTGACGTCGGCGTTGCCGTGCCCGACACCGTCACAGTGATCGGCGCCGCGGCGGTCACGGTGATCGCCGAGCTGCTCCATTGCGCTGTGTTAGATGCGAAATCGGTGACCGTCACGGTGGCGGTGAACGTCCCGCCCACGCTGTACGCATGGCCGGGGTTCTGCGATGTGCTAGTCCCCCCGTCCCCGAAGTTCCATGAGTAGGTGTACGGCCCTATACCGCCACTCGGGGTGCACGTAAAGGACACTGACAGGGGTGCTGTTCCTGAGGTCGGTGAGGCAGTGCCAGTGATTGACAACGGAGGAACCACGGTGATCGTCGGACTGGACCACTGTGCTGTGTTAGAAGCGAAATCGGTGACCGTCACCGTGGCCATGTATGAATTCGCAGCGTTGTATGTGTGACTCGGGTTCTGCAGAGTGCTCGTCCCTCCGTCCCCGAAGCTCCAGGAGTAGGTATACGGCCCTGTCCCGCCTGCCGGTGTGCAGGTGAAGGAGACCGATAGCGGCGCCGTTCCAGATGTTGCAGAAGCTGTTCCAGTCACGGAGAGAGAGACCGACGGAGTATACGTCACCGTGATCGTGTCTGTTCCGGTCTGGGCTATCGTGTCGTGAGCGGTGACGGTGATGACATTGCTCCCGGAGTTCAACGGTATCCCGGTTATGCTCCAGCTCGTCGCCCCTGACGCCGTCCCGGACCCTCCAGTCGCTGCATTCGACCAGGTCACGCTGGTTACTAGGATGTCATCCCATGCGCTCCCTCCTAGGTCGATCGTCGATGAGCTTGTCGAGTATGTCGGACTGCTCGTCGGTGAGGTTATCGTGCAGGTAGGAGGAATTGCGCCTGGTGAGGCGGGGGTGGTCAAGGGATAGAAATCCTTTGCACCCGCGCTCCCCGAGATGTTGTAGGGATTGTCGACTATCCCATCAGAGTTTGCATCGGGTGTTGTCCAATCGGACCAGTAGTTTCCGTAGCCGTGGGGAGAGCCCGAGGTGTTCCAACGGTTGTTAGTCCCGTCGTCGGAAGCTTGGATATGGGCCGGGTCATAAACGCTCCCCGCGCCGTTGTTGCCTATGAAGGTGTTGTTCCAGATTCTGTTGTTGGATCCAGAACTGATGTAAAGTCCTTGAAGAGTGTTATTGCATATCTGATTCCAGGTCAGGGTGTTGCTGCTCGATGAGCTGAGATATATGCCATCATTACTGTTCGAGCAGTTGTTGTTGCTGATGGTGTTGCTGCTCGATGAGTAGAGAGCTATGCCACCATAACCACCGTTCGAGCTGCAGTTGTTGTTGCTAAGAGCGTTGTTGCTCGATGACCAGAGAAGTATGCCACAATAATCGTTCGAGCTGCAGGTGTTGTTGCTGATAGTGTTGTTGTTGCTCGAATAGGCGATGGCGATGCCAGGATTACCGTTCGAGCTGCAGGTGTTGTTGCTCAGAGTGTTATTGCTCGATGAGTCGAGAAGTATGCTAGACCATTCGTTCGAGTTGCAGGTGTTGTTGCTCAGAGTGTTGCTGTCGCTCGATAAGTCGAGATATATGCCATAATCACCGTTCGAGCTGCAGGTGTTGTTGCTCAGGGTGTTGCTGAACGATACTTCGAGACATATGCCATCCCAGACATTATTCGAGCAGGTGTTGTTGAACAGGGTATTGTTGCTCGAATATTCGAGCCATATGCCCTGCATATTGTTCGAGCAGGTGTTATTCATGACGATTATGTTCGAGGAGAAACCGAGTTCTATCCCCCAACCCGTATCGCTCAGGTTCTGATTCTCAATGATGAAGTCCGTGCAGTTCGCCAAGATGACCTGCCCAGCCCCGGCAAGGACGGTGATCCCGCTCTGATTCTTGTAGTACCTGACAGGCTTCCCGTTGACCGCATTGGAAGTATCTATGCTGTGCGTGTTCCAATCAGATATGCTCGTACCATAGATAAGTATCCCGTCATTGACCAGGGTATTGTTTCTCAGCGTGTTGTTGCTCGATGAGCCGAGAAGTATGCCAATCCAATCGTTCGAGCTGCAGTTGTTGTTGCTAAGAGCGTTGTTGCTCGATGACCAGAGAAGTATGCCAGAATTACTGTTCAATCTGCAGGTGTTGTTGATGAGAGTGTTGCTTTTCGAGAATCTGAGGTATATGCCACCAAAATCTATACCGTTCGAGCTGCAGTTGTTGTTGCTAAGAGTGTTGTTGCTCGATGAGCTGAGAAGTATGCCACAATAATCGTTCGAGTTGCAGGTGTTGTTGCTGATGGTGTTGTTGCTCGAATACTGAAGATATGTGCCGATAAAATTGTTCGAGCAGGTGTTGTTGATAAGAGTGCCGTTCGCAGTGTTGTTCAAATAGGTGCCGTTGTAGCTTGATCCACCACCGTGCACGTAGCAGTCTCTGACAATGAAATACGCACTCGTGCTCTGTATCGATATTCCATGGGTAGAAGACGCGTTTATGTCGTAGCCTTCTATGATGTAGGGGTCGGATGCCGTCCCGCTTCCATTGCTTATCCCAGTTGAAGTGTTCAATCCAAGGAAACCGGCATTGCCGGTGATGGATATTGGGGCATGAGCAGTATAGCTTATGCTACTCCTCTCTGGTATTTCCTCTGGTATTTCCGAAGGCAGAGTCAATACCACCGAGAGCAACGCGACAGAGATCAATAGTGCCATGACTATGATGACCGAGTAGATTTTGACCTTCTCCGGATCACTCGATTCCGAACAGTCAGTCAGTCCATCATCGAAACCAATCAATCGCTTATTCCTCTCCAAAAGTCTCATCCACCTATTTACGGAATTGGAATGTTAGGTATTTCAGGATATTGAGGTCATAATAATCCAAAAGAGCTGATAAATGACTTTCTAGGGGGCGATTTCACCCCTCAACCCCCTTTCAAGGCTTTTTCTGAGGGGCGCCTAGAACGTTGTCATCTTCCATCGGAGGCATGTTCCTGCACTTCTCGACGGTCCTTTCGACCCATTTCCAACCTTTATCCGAAAGGACGACCTCAATTAGGTCCCTGTAGTGCTTGTTGTCCCTGTGCTTCTCCATGAACTTGAGCATCTCGACGGTGGGGGTCTTCCGGGCGAACTCGAACTCCTTCGGGTGAAACTTTGCGACGGTCCGGATCTCCTGCTCAGTCAAATCCGTGCCTTCCTTAATCCACATCACGACGACGGGGAGAAGTGAAAGAAGCACTTTGTCCTCCTTACTAGGATTCAGAGTTTCACACCGGGGCAGGTTACGAATGCCGACTGTTTATTATGGTTACGATTCGGAATATTCGGCTTGATAACCATTCGAGGAATGTGAGAAGGGTATGGTCCCTATTCGAAAAACTTGTGGGTGGTTCGAACTTTCTGGAGGAAATGGCGGACCACTCCCCCTCTCGAAAGGTGATTCCCTTACGGGGATAAGGCTTTTTCCTGATCGCTCTCAGTAGGCTTCCGTAAGTTGATTTCTCATACCGTTCGCGACAATTCCCATATTGCCTGCTTTCGTACAATTACATGCTACGATATACTGGGGGAAATGGTATCATGGAGGTAGGCGACAGGGTTCGGCTGATCTGGGACGGCATATCGAGGAGGGTCTAAGGATGCCGACCGTATACTTCGTCTGCGTCGGGAACAGCTGCAGGAGCCCCATAGCAGCCGCGATATTCAATCAGATCGTCCGCGGGAGGGGTATCGAGGGGGTTAGGGCTGATTCCTTCGGGATTGAGCCTTTCTACCGCGATAGCGACGAAGTGAGGTGCCTTAGGGAGTCTGCGGTGCGGAAGGTTATGGGCGAGGTGGACGGCCTTAAGGAGCATAGACCGAAGGGCATAGGGGAAATTGCCTTCAAAGAAGGCGACAGAATCGTCCTGCTCGACAGCGGGAAGGCCGAGGATCTCGCAGCCGGGATTCGGAGGAACCTATCTTTCAAGGGCAAGCAGCTCCTCATGTTCATGATGGAGACGGAGGACCCGTTCGGCGGGCCGGTCGAGGATTACATCGGCTGCTGCCTCTTCCTGAAGAAGGGGATCGAGGAGAACATCGAAATCCTGTTGGGGATATCATGCTCGTAAGCTGCTTTGGAAGGCATGTCACATGAAGCACAACAAGCTGTTCGTAATGGAGTGCATACCGAAGATAGATGACTGCAGAGAGGGGCAGGTTTTATTCGATTTTCTCAACATGACGCTCGTAGTGACTAATCGGGGAGAAGTGTTGGAGAAGGACTTCTCTTCCAAGAATGAATTTCTGAGCTACTTGCGCAGAAAGTCCAACATCAAAGGATGCAATTTCATCCATCTATCAGGGCACGGAGATCCTGATTATAGGTCTTTCCAGCTCCCTGCCGGCGACGTTCATCCTGAGGACTTTCCGAAATCCTGTTTCAAGGGAAGAACGGTGACATTCTCGGCATGCAGCCTCTCAAGGAACGATTTCATGAACGATTTTCTGGAACGGACCGAAGCGGAAGCGGTCATTGTGCCAATGAACGACGTCGAATTCGATGACGCGGCTATCTGGTACGCGTATTTCTACTACCTCGTGCTGCACCATGGATTCACGGCGGAAGGAGCCTGGGATCGTTCACGTCGACTTCTGTGCGAAGCTCCGGGGAAGGGGCAAGTGAAGGGCGGGTTCCAGTACTGGAGTTGACAACATTGAGGGAGGACGATTCGAGGCATTCACAAGATAAATATCAGATTGGCCATTCAATAAGACAGGGAATGGAGGATATCAAATGAAGAGCGACGAGCAGTCATCCCTTCTGAAGAGCATTTCGTCAGACAGGAGCATCAGGGCGGAGGCCCCATGCGGGCACGCATACCGGCTTACTGACAGCATTATTTTCTGCGGCGGGGAGATTCCCGAGTGCGCGAAGGCATACGTCGACGGCCGCAGGGAGGAGATCTCCGGCCTCAAGGATGACCTTTCGAGCCTGAGGAAGAAGCTCACCACGGGGTTCGAGAAGAAGAGCGTCGAGATCAAGATAGGCAAGACGATGGAGAAGGTCCTCCCCGCCCTCAAAGGGTTCCCTTACGAACCGAGGGACTGCAGGCCGCTCTTCGACCCTATCGACTACATCGCCTTCGTCGGGCTCACGAAAGGGGCCGTCGGAGAGATCGATTTCATCGATGTGAAGACAGGGAACGCCAGGCTGAAGGACGTTCAGAAGGAGATCAAGGCCGCCGTCGAGGACGGCGACGTGAGGCTGGAGAGGTGCGGCGATGGATAGCTTTGCGCTCTACCTGCACGAGAGCAGGCGGATATTCAGCGTGTGCCCGGAGTGCGGCGAGGTTCACAGGCTGAGCGACCTGCGCCTAACGCTCGAGGAGAAGTACGAGAAGGACTGGCTGGATAAGCTCGATGATCACAGGGATGTGCTGGGGGAGAAGATCGCAACGCTGGGGGAGAAAGCCTCCGCGCTGAAGAAGAAGGCGAAGGAGAGGGTGGAGAGGAGGGTGCTCCCGCAGCTGCTGAGGAACGCGGCGCCAGCGTTCGCATGCAAGAAGATCGACGCGAGGGACGTGCGGACGCTGCTGCACCCGGTCGACTAAGTCGCGTTCGAGGGGATGAACTCGAGCGGGGGCGTCAGGATGGTGTCGCTGCTGTACTTCGGGGGGAGGAACGAGCAGATAAGGACAATAGAGGAGGCGATTGCGAAGCGGAGCTTCGGGTGGAACACCGTGAGGCTGGGAGAGGACGGGATCATTCAAGAATCAAAGAATGATCCTGCTTCAAAGGGACTGAAGTCATGAGCGATTCAAATACAATCGTCAACGCAACCATCCAGCGACTGATACGGTTCTCCCGCAATTATTCTTTCAGAAGCGAGGATGAGATCCGCGGCTATTTCCTCGCGGATATCTCTAAAGCAATAGAGGATAAGCGCCCGGAATATGATTTGATCCCTGAGTATAACACCGAGGTCAAATACACGAGACCAGACGGGCTGACATTGATACCAGGAAAAGGAAAACCAGGAAGAATCGACATCGTCCTCAAGATGCCGGGTTCTGGGAGGATCGGGATTGAATTGGAATATCCAAGAGGTTCGGGTTTAAAGGACAAGGATAGATTCTACTCCCACATTAAGAACGATTTGCTCAAGCTGAACCTTGAGACGGATCTTACGGATAGATATCTCCTCGTCTTCCTGTACAATGATCCTCTGTACAGTGATCCTCCCTTCGATATTTGGAATCTAATCGGTGAATTTAAACAGGAATTCAAAGGTGTCAAATTCGCGCTATTGTTAATGAAGAAATCATCAGATGATCGATCAAACGACCCGATTCTAAATAAAATGCAATTTCCGCAGAACTGGCTTCGTCTTAGAACATGATTGGATATGTTGTCGAAGCATTCTGAGCCCGGGTTCGAACTCAGACAGGTAATATTTCTTGAAATTGAGGAACGAAAGATATTTCGACTCCGAATGGGATGATTCTTGAGATTGCTATGCCGCCAGCCGCCGTCAAGAACATTCAAGATATGATTTACTGGCAATACTCAAAGCTGATCGCTCGTTCTGCTGGTTACGACAAGAACTTCGGATTCATCATGGATCGTTTCAAGAAGCTGAAATCAGGTGAAGTGGGCTGGTCCGGCGCCATTAGAGAGTACATCAAGGAAAGAGAAGTTCCTGGACAGTGCATTTACTGTGGTGCCAAAGAAGACCTATCGACTGATCACCTTGTTCCACGCTCTCGCGGAGGACTGGAGTCGGGAGACAATGCCGTCCTCGCATGCAAATCGTGCAACTCCTCGAAAAGGAACAAGGGAATCTACGAATGGTTCGAGCTCGATAAGAGGAACGAAGTTCCCCGAATTGTCGAGGGAAAGTATCTGAAGCTCCTTTACTCAATGCACGAGACAAAAGGAACTCTTGGCGTCAATAAGACAGAACTGAAAGATGTCTTATGCAAGAACTGCAGACCGGGCTACCTGTGCAAGGAGACTACGCTAACTGTCTATTGTCTGGAGAGCATTTTCTGATCTCATGAATACTCTCGCTCTAATGGGAGCATGAGAATACATGAGATACAGCATTCTAATGGAGGATTACCGGATCTTCAATTAATTCGTAAGCCACTCACATCGATTGCTATGGTTTGAGCAATTCTAGGACATGATCTATTTTCTCATCTAGCTGGCCTGACAAAGAAAGACTTGTTTTATATTCAATGTGCATGAAATCATCAATGTTAAAAGGTAAAGATTCTTTATCCACATATTCCTCATCGAGAGTGAATATTATATACTTCCCAAATCCAAACATCAAACCAATTTCAATGAGAACGTTATCGTTCAGGTCGCCAAGCTCAGCAATTCCAAACGCAGAAAACCAACATGATTTGCATATCGCGCAATATCTTGATCCAGCTTGAGGGAAATCTCTAGCAAGACGTCCCTTCAATTTCTTCCCGCGTAATCGCTTGCCATCGACTATAGTTCTTATTGTTTTTTCGATCTCATTGAACTTATCTTCATATGGGATTATTATGTGAACATATGGCGACTTTCTTATCCGAGCGGATACGGCTTGATGTGATAAATTACACGGCGAACCTTCTGTCATAGGACAAAAGAAAGGGAGAGCTATCTTGCTTGCAGTCATAAACTCTCATTCCTTGAAAAGTGGGATCTCACCAATTCTTTTTAAATCTATGACAGAGATGCGCTTCTTTTTCTCCGTTCTGGCAATGTCGTAGAGTTCTCTAAGATATTTTATAGTATCCCTAGTATTGTTATTTGTCTTCTTGAGAATTTGTGTTATGATTCTCTTCTCGAATTCTGGAGGATTATTGATTTTCCAGATTTTATATCTGGTATGTATCAATCGTTCGATTTCGATTGAGTTTAGAGATCGTACTGGATGGGAGAAATAATTGATATTGGCCAATCCCAGATGTCTTTCAACTTGCGAATACATACTCTCTCGACATGCAATCACAAATCCAAGGTTCTTCGAAGTGCGGCTCTTAAGAAGGTCGGATAACTGTCTCATTGCGAGAGGACGGAAAGACGAATCTTCACTTTCTGCGTGTGGCAGTGAGTTCTCAAGCTCATCAAGTATCAAGGTGAATCCCTTGTATCCAATCCCCATATACGCATCGCAGATATCCTCCAAGATATAAAGGAAGTCCAAAGCAGTCTCAGGATTATCTTTTCGGATAGATTTTACCATATTTCGCATATTCTTTGGGAAATTTGACTCCTGAAGAAACTCTTCAGAAATGCCTGCGATCAAATCCAATCTTACAGGACAGTTGATGTACACATTTCCTATTCTCCTCGAATCGAGTGTTCGCGCGAAAACATGCCTCAGGATCTTAGTTTTCCCGCTGCCTGGATCTCCAGTTATGAACTGGATATATGAAGGCAAACCCTTTGCAATCGAATTTGAGAACTCAATTGCTGATGCTTTCATTTCTTTTTCATTTATGACTTCATTCTCAAGATCATAAGGTTCCGTGAAGATGAAAGGATTGATGTCATCCATCTTTTGCATAAAAGATCTCAGCGCTCTCCTCAATTTTCTCAGCTCAAATTCAATTGCCTTGAATTTAAGATCAAGAGAATCTAGGTCGTTAATTCCCTCTTCCAATTCTGATGCTTCTGGTAAATATATTTTCCTATCAATTTTATCAACTAGGTCATAAAGATTTATTGCCAAGGACATGAATTTCCTTTGATAACTAACAAGATTCCGCTTTTCTCTATCAGCGATATTTTGAAGGCATTCAATGACTTTATCTTGGGGGCGATTTTTTTCTTTCGTCCATTGCTCAGGCATTTTTACATAATCCGCTATCATAGCATAGTGCACGTTTGCTAATGCAATTTCATCATCAATCTGCTCAAGTTTCCGTCTCAGATCTTCGGATAGGTTATCAGCAATCCGTCTTTGCATTGTGAGGTTTTCGATTTCCTTTGTAAGAAGAATCTTGAAATTCTTATCATGAGTGTAAAATTCTTTGAATCTCGCGTTATCGATGATATAGGAATATTCCTCTCGCATCCTTTTAATTGCCCGCTTAACAGATGTGAGTTTGGGCGGCTCAACATGGAAAATCAAATAAGATTCCAGCAATTCGAATTGTTTATTGGCCGCCGTAATTGTATCAATCAATTTATAATAGATGAAGCTATAGAATCTATCTGAAAGATCGATGTCAAGACTCTTCAATCGATTCTCATCCAATAGAAGAATACCAATCGAGAATTCCCGATTGGCAAGAAAATCAAGGGATACGGCGTACTCACGGGAGTCCTGAGAATCGGATGATAGTTTCATTAGTCTTGGTCGTTCAATTGTAAATCCTTTCTTCTCGAGAATCTCCTTAATATTTCCGAGGATCTCTTTCGTTTCAGGTATTTTGACCTCGTCTACCCTTTTTGAAATGAATCGAAAAAGTCCTTGCATCTCGGTTCGTATTCTATCAATTAGCTCCTCACTCACTTGATATCTGGCTGGTCTCTCATTGGTTTGAATCACAAATCCGAGCTTCCTCAATCTATTCAGCGTTGAATAGACCTTGGCGCGAGAAAGGCCAGAATTCCTAACGATTTCTTCCACCGAAGAGATTTCACTAGTAATCAAGAATGCCAGAATCGTCGCGTCAGATTCCGGCTGACCCGTCGCTTGAAACGCTCTGACAAAAGGCTCAAAATCATCTGGCATATCATGAAATAGCATGTTCCCGCCTGTTTTTCTTTTTGGACAGACAAACTCATGATTTGGTTCATATTTCAATCTTTTCATCAGAATTTGACATTATGCATCTCAAAGGCATTTCCTACTCTTGCACAATAAGTCATTGATTTCATCAATTCGCCTTGGTTAGGTCATTCTTAAATCTGGGAGATTAGATCGCTGCATGACAATGAAAATGAAACCCTATTTCACTGAGCGCGGTTTCAAGCTTTACCTGGCAGAAAGTTCTGATAGGCTCTCAAACACATGTGAGCACCTTTTCCTATGGAGGTAAGGCTTTTCCGAATTGGATCTAAGACCTGCAGAGAGGAATCCATTACGGAAAGCTTCTAGAATCTCAGGTCTTTATCCGGAGTCCAGATCGCAGTGATTTTCCTATTATCTTCTTTCAGATTCCGATGGACTTCAGTTACCAGACCAGATCTGATATCGCCACCGCAAATGACAACAAAGCAGTGATTGTATTTGGTGCAATATTTTGAGATTTGACCGAATAATCGATTCTCCTCACTCGTTGAGGACAATCCCCTCTTCACCTCGATGGCGTCTTCGTAAATTTCACGAATCAAACCGGCTTGCGCCCTGATTCGAATATCCGGTATAGTTGAACTATCATGCGGTTTAGAATCTGGAATATCAAATTGCTTAAGTCTTTTCTTGAGATATTCCGAAAGGCTTTCTGTGAGGCTCGCTTCATTATATCTCTTTGAACCTTTGGCTATTAGCTCTTTGGTCCGCTGAGCTTTGCACCTAAAGGCTGACTTGCACCTAATGTCAGGGAATTGAACCTAAAGTCAGTCTGATGGATTCTGGGGCGTCTAAGGAACTTTGACCCTCTCAAGGCTGAGTGGGGTATGGCGAGGCTTATTGAGAAGAAATGATATTCCTCTCTTTATCTATTGCTAGATAATATTCCTTGCAAAACCTTATCGAGATTTCGGCCTTCCTTCATGAGTACCTTTCTGGCCTCAACATAGAGTTCGAAAGTCTCTTTATGGAGATTGGCCCATGATTGATCTATCTCAAAAAATTTCTTCGTTAATTCATCTCTTTTTACTTGATCCTCTATAAAGGGTATTCCCAGCATCATTCTGTCGAGCATTTTCATAGGTTCCCAATCTGACATTTACACCCACTTCCAGGTGGAAGGGGTTGATGACACAATCACTTGACGCGATTGATACCCCTTCCGAAAGATGATGGCACTGTCGAGGAAATAAGGCTTACTATCGAAAGTAGTGAGAAAGGTTATCTCTTTTCGAAACCTCACTGGGGTTGGAGGATAATCGAATGAATGAAACAAAGAAGATTGAGAAAGAGATCAAGGACGCATTGACTGAAGTTCTGAATCGGAACGGGATCACCGAAATTATTAGGGTCTCAATCACGAAGGAAACTGGAAAGGCGCGAGGGGGAGGCGGAGGCATCGGAGATGGACAACTAATTTCAGAGCAGCCATTACATGATGTGATTCTCCGGCAATTCACAATCCGAGTATTATACGCCCAAGAGGAAAAATCACTGTAGACAAGCCCCGACAACCCACCAGAACCGAAGAGATGAACCCGATCTACTTCTTATCCTTCATTAATTTGACGAAATCGCTCTCGGTAGCCTTGTAGATCGCAAGCTTATGCTTCTTCATTATTTTCTCGAACTCCTCCCAGCTAATATCATCGAATCTGTCGCTGGGATGTTTTCTAATGGCGATTACTTCTTCTCCTCGAACCTTTGAAGCATGGAGCTTATATTTCTTCGCCAGTGCCTTCATTTCCTCGATGCTGATTTTCTGCATTGACATAGATGACACCACTATTCGTCAATGGCGGTAATCGAATTCTGATTAAATAACTCTCTCGACCTTAGAATGTAGTCATGCAAGATAATCATTTAGCGTCGTGGGCTTGGCCGCAGTTACTGTCTTTTGGTCAATCTTGAGAATACCCAGTAGAATGTTATCAATGGCCGCTTCGGAGAGTTTGATAGCTTTAGTCAGCCCGTCTTTTACTTCGGTATATCCACGCAATTCCTTAGCCTGTGCCACCTGTTCCGAATGGGGTAGAATTGGAATATCAAGCTCTTCAAAGAACTTCTTTGATACTCTCTTCCGACCAGTCGTTCCGTTCATAGAGTTGATCGCCTGTTTCCTGACTTCGTGGCTCTTAAGATAATAGTAAAGCCACTCAGGGTCTATTCCAGACTTTGACTTGGGTGAGATGACAACGAACTCCGTCGAACCAAGACCGACTTCCCCACCAAGCCCATTAACGATGCCAATCTTCCCGTTCTCCGTGCAAGGAGTGATTCGTCCGAATAGAATGTCGTTATCTTTGAATCTTGTTAAGCCAGAGGATTTACTCTCCACCTCTTTGAAGTTTGAGATTCTGCCTCGTAGTTCATCAAGAGCCGCCATTTCAACGAAGAATTTAGATGAGTTGGGTGTGAGCTTGTATTTCGGGTCAATCTCCACTTTTTCAGGTAATTTCTTTGTGGTCTGAGATTTGAAAAAGTGGTCATCAATAGCTGCTTCTTCGAGCGAATGAAGCATTTTTTCAGCATCATCTTTTATTCGGACTTGTCGGCTAATATTATCTATTATTTCATCCTGGATTAGCAATGATGAAGGGAGAGGAATCATAAGCCGGAGAACATCAGTTGATCTGATGTCTGCATAATTCGTTGTGCCTTTTACAAACCGCTTGATCAACTCCTCATAATGGCCGAATCGCATTACGTAATCGAGATATTTGGGTCTGACTTTGCTTTTATCCAGTTCGAACAAGAAGTAATGTGAAGATACTATCGCTCCGTCCAGGTCACTCGGTACTACCCCATAACTGCCATTCTTAGCATCAATCTCAGCAACCAGTAATTGATCTCCTTTGATGATTTTTTGCCGTTTGACTTTGAGATTTTTTCCCTTTATTCTATCCCTCACCTGAATTCCGCCACCGTGATATTTGGCAGTAATCCTGACGTATTCCTTTTCTTCATCGACAACCAAACCTTGTTTGACTTCCCTCATTATGCTTGAGAACTTTACGACTGGGAAATGGGATTCTATCGCCATTTCCTTAGGCTGGTAATCCTTCGCTATCAGCTTGTAATTATTGGCTATAATCTTTTCAATATCGACATTCCATGACTTCGATGATTCAGCCTTATCGTTCCATTTACCCAGGAGATCGGGGATGTCGTTTTCTGGAACGGGTTTTCTGAAATCGCTTGTGAGATCAAAACCATCGGCTTCGAGATTGTAGAACCAGACGGATTTCGTTCCCTCGGGGTGTCCTTTCTTGAATACAATGATGTCGGTCTTATTCTCTTTGACATACGGTCTGAACACTCCGCGTGGTAAAGAGATCACAGCTATGATACTGGTATTTTTCAGGAGGAATTTTCTAACATCCTTCATATCTTCCCTGAAGAGCAGTCCTTCTGGGATGACAACTGCCGCACGGCTCTCCCGGCTATCCTTGAGGCTTTTGTAGATATGCTGAATAAAGACCGAATCGCCGTTATTTGATGGGACTGGATAGAAGTCCCCGAAATCAGTCGTTTGTCCATAGGGGGGATTTGATAGGCACACATCGTATTCTCCATCAATCGGGTTTTCGAGGCTATCCAACTGTTTAATGTTTGTATGACCGTCTCCCGCCAGAATCATGTTCATCTTCGCAATTTTTGCAGTGCTTGTTATCTCCCCGCCATAAATCGTATCTTCCTTAAGAATCTCGAAATTAGCCTTAGTCATAGCGCTTCTCTTTTTGATATAGTTGAATGAAGAAATCAGGAATCCAGCTGTACCACACGCGCAATCATAGACCTTTTCCCCGAATTTTGGTTCCACGAGTTCAATCATTAATTTAACTAAGTGTCGAGGCGTGAAATACTCTCCGAGATCATTGCCTACCGTGATTGAATCTCTGAGGAAATACTCAAAAGCGTCGCCCTTGACATCGCTATCTGTATCGATAAAATTGGTTGCAGATAATTTCTTAACAATCTGTTCCAGAGTCTTAGGTTTCTGTATCAGCAGTCTATTTTGAAACACGTCCCCACTGTCATTATATTCGGCGACAAGATGGGGTAGAACGGTATTGTTGATGTATCGCATCATCATTGTTGCATCCAAGTCTGCAAATGCATCCCAGCAATACTCATCATCAAGGATTCGTTTCTCACCCTTAGTTGCTCTATCCTTCTCCATTTCGCTAATGAGTTTCAAGAAAAGAAGATTCGCAAATTCACTGAATCGCTCGATACCTTCCCTCAATCCCTCCTTCCGAAGCAGATTGTTGGCCGACTGGAAAATCGTGATGAGTTCTGATCTTGAATGCTTGATGGCCGGAGTCAGTTCCGATATGCTATGTCCCTCGGCTATGAAACGCAATAGCTTCTTTTCTGTAAGAAGCTGGGTCACCGCGATGCCGTCTGTGAATAATTCTTTCTTGGCTTTCGTGTGCCAGGATTTAAAAAACGCTCCATCGTAAGCAAATACTATCTTTACTCCGAGTGGATCAGCATATTTCTTACATGCCTCTTCGATTGCTTGATCTATCTTCTGGCCTTTCCTTTTTGCTTCAATTATCGCGATGGGCGTATCGGTTCCTGATTGGTAGATGACATAATCTGGTTCGTATCCCTTGAATTTCTTGCTCTGCTCGACGAGCTTGGCTCGCTCAGTAAAGACATTACAATCCGGGCTTTCCTCATCAGTATTCCAGCTGAGATTCTTGAGCATGAGGTCTATTTTCTTTCTGGTTGCGCTCTCTTTACTCTTAGTCCTCACAGCATCCTGTCCCTGTGAGGTATATTCCTACTAAGAGAAAAACCTGTCGATTAGCATAATTATATATTATTTTCTCAATTAATGGCTGAGGACAGAGATATTCATTTTTTTCTTGAGCGTCCTTTCCCTGTCCCAATACGGACTCTTGCACTTCGGACAAATCTTAGGTTTTGTCGGTTCATCAACGATCTGTTTCGGTGCCCATTTATGGCCGCAACGGGTGCATTCGAACCCTGAAACTTTGATTCTTGGCATGATTATCAGGTATATACCCGATGATATATGGTTCTTTTGGATTCTTATTCGCCAACCCAGTAGCAAAGTACATATATGCCCAATGGGTATATACCCATTAGGTAAGTAACATGACGGAAAGAACGACGACAAACGCGAGAGAGGAAAGGGCTATGATAATGCTGGCCGACAAGGACGCGGTCAGTGTGATTAAGGACGGCGTTTATGCCGTCAAGTCGCAGAGCGGGATCGGGCAGTACCGCGTCGAGGAGGAGGGCGGCTGGAAGTGCAACTGCCCTGACTATCTCGCTCGCGGAGGCCAATGCAAGCATATTCTGGCGACACGGTTCTATCTTGAGATTCAACGGGACACGCCGGACGGCACGGTTACGGAGA
>Ga0315297_10001234_pt1 | contig 15691 bp, 39 predicted proteins | sample YL17G15_0_MG_FD_203628 | JGI IMG/M metagenome (GOLD analysis project Ga0315297, IMG submission 203628) | Sediment microbial communities from Yellowstone Lake, YNP, Wyoming, USA - YL17G15_0 | ecosystem: Environmental > Aquatic > Freshwater > Lake > Sediment | place: USA: Wyoming | collected... | reverse complement strand
AAAGGTGAAATAATAGGAATAAGCGGTGGCTCTCACCATTTCATTTTCATGTTCTCTTCGGGTCTAAAAGACAAAAATGGAAAGGAAATTTTTGATGGAGATATAATTTTTGTTAAAGGTGGAAAAATAATCCGTATAAAGTTGAATATGTAAAGGAAATAGCAGGTTTTGTATTAACGCATAAGATGAAGAGTATGAATATCGTTGATAAATTCATAGATTTATACGAAATAATCGGCAATATCCATGAAAATCCAGAACTTTTGAAGGTGAAAACATGAGCAGAGAAAAACTATTCAAATTCATCGGAATTTCTATTATGTTTTTTTCAGTAGCAACTATGGGTTTCTTACTCATATATTTCATTTTCATATTTATCACAAAATCACTGCTTGAAGTTGCTTTTGAAATTCTCATGCTCGCACCAGTCGAAATGTGTTTGACTTGGTTAATGTCGAGAATAGGCGAGAAAATTTGGAATATAGGAGAGAAGGAGAGGATGAAAGTATGAAAGAAATCGCAAATGCAATACACGAGGAGATAAAGAAAACGGAAGAGAAGCTGGCTTCCTTGCGTAAGATGGAAGCAGAAATGAACAGAATAAGCGGTATTTCTGCGGTTATCGCACCGAAGGTGGAAAACAACGTCAGTGTCGGAAAGGTCAGGAGAAAGCTAAAATATAGGCGTTTCTCGGATGTTGAGCAGGTGCAGATTATAAGACTATGGAACAGCATGAGCAACCTGCAAAACGTTGAAATGACCGACAAGATAAGGAAAATTGCAAACCTGATAAACCTGCCATACAAAAAGGTCTACAACAAGGTCTACTGGCTAATGGAAACAGGAAAAATGAAAAAGGAATATTCAACAAGGTTCGAACACGCGCCAGTGGTTAGTGAAACTCCACACAGGAAAGAGCAGTTCTACTGGAATCCAGAGCAAACGAATCAGCTTATGAATCTTGTCCACGATGGAAAAAAGCCAATTGCAATATCAAAAATAATGGGCATAGACAGGGCAGTTGTCGTGAGAAAGATAAGCAAGCTGAGAACTTTCGGAAAACTTCCACGCGCAAGGTAAGGTGTTACATATGGATAGAGAAGAGAACAGGCGTTACCATAGGGAATACTATCACAAGAATCCAGAATACAGGAAAAAGGTCATAGAAAGAAGCAAGATGGACAAAAAATATGCAAGAATAGAAGAACTCAAAAATGTCATACAGATAAGAGAAGTTAAAAAAATAGGCAACAGTTGCCATGTGACCTTGCCTGTAGACTGGAAAGGAAAAGAGGTTGTCGTGATTGACAACAAGCACTTCAAGGTGAAACTATGAAGAAAGAAGTCGAAGTATGCGACCTTTGCAGTTCCACAATTGCAGTTACGAAATGTGAAGCATGTGGAAAGGAAATATGCAGAGATTGTGGAAAGGAAATAGTATTTACCTATTCATCGAGTGAAATTCTTTGTTTTAGTGACAGGGGAATACCACCACCGAAAGAAGAAATGAGAGGTCTAATATTATGTTCACGTTGTTTTACTGAACATAAAAATGGACTGGAAAATATATTCAAATTGTCAAATGGAAGTAAAAAATTAATCACTACAAAATTTTTATTGGAACTGAAAGAACGGATTGACGAAGTATTGATAGCAGAAAAAATATAGGTGAAAAATATGGTAGAAAAGAAAGTTATTATCTGTGATTGTTGCGAAACGAATATAGCCGTAGCAAAATGTGATTCGTGCAATGGAGATTTGTGCAAAAGATGTGCAAAAACGATAAAACCAATAGTTGAAAGTTCGAGCATATCTCCAGATTTGATTAATTTGCGGTTGATGACCACAAAAAATGAAGCAAATATAAAAATATGTAGTAAATGTGTCTCCAAATGTAGAAGCATGTTCAAAGATTTGGAAAAAATGAAGCCCGAAGAACAGGGAATTTTTATGAAGGATTTGATGGCTTTCATAAATTATAGGCTTCCCCAGATAACTACAGCATCAAAAATATAGGTGAAAACATGGAAAAAGTCTGTCCAAAATGCGGAAAGGAATATCCATTGACGATAATCTTCAACACAACACCATTATCCATTTCATTTTATTTCACATGGCTACAGGACTGGAGAAACAAAATGTGTTGGGATTGCTATTGTAAAATGATAAGGAAACAGTAAAAACATGAAATTAAATACAAAAGACAGGTTGCAAAATATACCACCGATATGCTTAACATGCGGTCACTATATAATTTTTATGGAAGGCATGTGGTTCTGCCAAAGGTGCGGACAGGTCTATGAAAACTCGTAACCTAACCCATCACTAAAGCGTGTGGGAATTGCGAGGTTCAAAAAGAGAGAACAAAAGTATAAAGAAATGATGGAACTGAAACAGGCAAAAGAAATCGCCAAAGCGTTGTGATAACGCATGATATTGAAAAAGAACGTCATTGTCACTGTCGCAAAAATAATAAAAGAACATGATAGTTTTCTTAGACGTTATTTTGGTGAAAGATATGCCACGACTTTCATAGGAAAAACTGGAAAAATTAGTAACATATCAATTGACCGTAGAACAAAAAAACTTCTTTACATAATTGATTTTTACGGCAGAACTGGTTGGGCAGATAATTATTTTGAACGCGGTGAACTTCGTTTGGCTACACCAAAAGAAATAGAAAAATTCCATAGAAACAAGGGAATATACGAAGCTATGGAAGTTGCGAGGAAAATATGATGGATTTCAAAGTTGGTGACGTTGTAAGGCTTTACGGTAAAAAATATCTACATAGTGGAAAGTATCTGAATGAATCAATAATAAAGATGTTAGACGAGGAAGGTAGTGATTTTGTAAAAGAAGAAATCATGTATACGTTTCCTCATTTTGAAGTTATGATAGTGTCAAAAATTATCGATGGTGGTTTATTGTCACGAACATATTTAAAACGATATGAACTCAGAAACAAGAAAGCTGAACATAACACAAATTTATATGGAGATTTGGCAATGACGTTTGCAACGGAAGACGAAAAAAAGAAGTTCATGGAAGAATATACTGCAAATAAAGTGGCGAATGATATATGAAAAAAAATGATATTGTCAAGTTTGTCGGGGAGACTGGTCAATATTGGTCACAGAAAAAACCACCGTTTCTCGATAATGCCATTGGAAAGATAACGCATAAGTATAAGGATTTAACTACCATAATGCCATACAAAAAAGTCAATTTTACAGTAGAGTTTCTTTTTGAAGTGAACGTGGAGAAAAGGTATGTGTCTTCTTTCACTGATTTTTTCAAAAAAGAAGAACTTCAGCTTGCAACTGACGAGGAAAAGAAACGCTATTACGAACTGGAAGACATCATAAAAGCTAAGGAAATTGCTGAGAAATTATGAAAGAGAAAAAACTCCATATATGGGAAGGTAAAAAACATAAATTCAAATTTGGAGAAATAGTAAAAATAAAAAAACATCAAACTGGTTACGACAAATATTTTCCAAGTTCATATGCTTACAGAAGATTACACGTTGGAGAAGTTGGCAGAATTGTCGCCACGCATAAAACGGATAAATTGAATGAGTCACACGCATTTTATCACGATATATTTTTGAACACCAATTTATTTAGGATTATTTTATGCAATAAAAATGATGATATTTATAAAGACTATAATCGTGGTGAATTTAGGATTGTATACTGCAAAGCTGATGAACTCGAACTGGCAAACAGAATAGAACAGAAAATATTCATAGAAAAGGAAGAGAAATATAATGCCAAAAGGATAGCTGAGAAACTATGATTTTCAATAAAAATGATATTGTGAAGGTGTTACAGGTTAAAAATTGTCGTAGACCTTTCAGTAAAAATCTCTGGAGAAAACCACCGCATCACCTTTTAGGCAGGATAGGTAAGGTAGTAGAACGCCTTGATTTTGATGTTTACATAGTGCAGTTTTTTAGCACACATTTGGATGGTTTCGTGGCGATGAAATTCGATTCTGCCCTTCTCAGTTCTGAAATCGAGGATGCGACAGATGAAGCGACAAAAAAGTTCCATGAAACCGAAGAAAAGTATAATTCATATATTACAGCGATGAAACTATGACTAAAAACTTCAAGATGGGTGAGATAGTGAAGGTCAAAAAAGTGGAAAATATAATCATGGATAATAGTAAAATGATAAAATTAGCAGTTAATGAGGTTGGTCGTGTGGTTGATGAAATAGTAAGAACCACATACTTCAATCAGCGAGTTGTAAAGGTTTCCATCATCTTCAGGAACAACAAAAAACACGATTTTTATTTCTTGAGGCGTGAACTAACCGACCCGACTGACGAGGAACGAGAAGACTATATAAAAAGGGAAAACGAATATTATGCATATCAGGTGGCGAAAAGCATATGACAGAAAAAAGGGAATTCGTAGCTGTTGACGGAACTATAATGAAATATGAATGGAATAGGCATAAGAAAAAGGATGCCATCGAAGTTATAGCTGAGATTAAAGGCAAAATGTCTCACATTCTGATAAACGCAAGGCTTGGGGAAATCACGTTTTTAGGCGAGATAGACTGGAAGGTCGGCAAGATAGTGACCGACAAAAACGGCTTCAAAACGTTGAAACTAAAGACAGAAGAAGAATTTGCGAAGGATGTTGCGAGAAGGTTATGACATTTTCATAACCATATTTTGAATTGTAAAGCATGGGGAAGTTCCAAAGACCTATAAATCACATACGATAATACACCAATCAAGTCTCTGTGCTTAGACAGCACACGCCACCTAATGACACGAAACCCATATATAAAGTATGCGAACTTCGCCCAGTGCTTTGTCGCTAAGTTGAATAATTATTGTCGTCTATCTTTATAAATATTTTGTTCAACTAAACGTGTTAGTATGTTAGTGCCTTTGGCATATAGTTGAATATTTTTCCACTAATATATCTGGTATGATAAGTATATGACTATCTACTTGCACTTTTAGGCTTGCTGAAAATGATGCGATATAGGGCTACGAGAAATAGACCTGCCAACACTGCCGTGAATAAACCCCAGTCCATGACTATCACATTTTAAATTTTATGAGATTCTGTGATTCATATTAAATTCAGTTCTGGGCATAGTCATAGATACCCCTGAACTTGACATTTCGCCAAGTCCTCGTTTCGCAATATTAATTGCACCATTTCTATCTGCATTATCGTCATAACCGCACTTGCATTTGAACAAACCTTTGTTTCTATTGCCTTTTTTACCGCATTTGTTGCAAGTTTGTGATGTGTGTGCCTCATTTACCTTTACGACCTGTATGCCTTCCAAATTCGCTTTGTATTTTATATAGTCGGATAATTTAGCGAATGGCATCATGCTTAATTTTCGATTAAACTTTCTTCCTTTGTTATTTTTCTTTTGTGTAATGCCTTTCAGGTCTCCGATTACGATAGCTGAATTGGTTTCTTTTGCTTTGTTCACTATCTTTCGGCTAATCTTGTGCAACTGGTCATTGACCTTTCTTCGTTCAGTTTGTCCTATCTTTTTGATTGTTTTGTTTGCTTTCTTTTCACCAAGTTTCTTACGCAGATAGTAATAGTGTCCTCTTATGTTTCGTATTTCCTTGCCATAATATCTGGTCATACCATCGGATAAACGCACCACAGATGCGGTTCTCCTGATGCCGAGGTCTATGCCAAGAACATCTTTGTATTCGGTTATCATGTTAATTTCTTTTTCTATGGTTATGTGTGCATACCATTCATCGTTTTTCTTTATTATTTTACTATCACAAAACGTAAAATCAGTTAATCTGTTTTCACAATATTTTGGTATATTCACAGCGACCCAGAATTGCCTTCGTTGTTTTGTCGGTATTTTGAGCCAGTATTTGTATTTTTTGTTGTCATGTTTTTCTATTCGTGAAACATCATTACGAAGATAAAGCGGTTGGACATTGAGTTTAATAAATGAATGTTGAATTGACATAAGTGCTTCTGATATAAAAGAAGCGTGAGTATTTTTGTCCTTAAACCAAATATATTGCGGTTCTATATCATTATTTCTACACTCTTGCACCTGCTGACAGATATTATTGAATCTATCATATTCCATCTGTAATATATTTTCTTTTATTTTAGACAAACCATCTATTTTTCCGATAATCGTAAGTTGTTGCATCATTAATTAAAATGGAATGGCTTCGGCTATTGCCTGTGCAATTCCGACTATGATTTTAGCGATGTCTACGAGTATTGGATATATGAGATACAGGAATACTACTCCTGCTGGAATGAAAAGTATTGCGCCTAACCAGAACAGCGTTGGCGATACCATGAAGAATATGAAAATCGCCCAAAGGTAATTTAGTATCTGGACTGGAACTATGATGAACATTGCAAGGTTGTTTAAAGTGGCATTTACACCGCAACCCCAATCGGCTTCAGCACAACTCACTGAACTCGCTGTGAATGTCGTTGATGAGAATGGATTTGTTGGAAATGCAGTCCCGAATAAACTCTGTCCTGATACGGCTATCAAAACTGTCGCTACACCGACAAATACGAGATATGAAAACCCTATTTCTATTGCTGTATCTACCATATCAATGCCTCTTTAGCAGGAATTTCCTCACCCAATATACGATTATTAATATTGTCAGCACGAATAATATCCAAAACACCACCACGTTTATGTAGCCTATCCTGATGAATGTCATTATTCCGTAAATAAATACGCACATGCCTGCCATTATGTCAGCATTGATTATTATGAGGACTGCCATCGCTGAAAGGAAGAATATCGCCATGAACATCAGTCCACCTTCTGCCGTTGTGTTGAAGAAACTCGCCCAATACGTTGAAAGAGAAGGCATGAAGCCAGTCATGTTTATTGGAATGGGGAATGTTGCGAAACCGCTCGTGACATTTGGTGCTGAACCAATTCCGATTATATACCACGCTTCTTTTGGCGTAGTCGTGTATATGCTTCCGTTATTGCAATAATATGTTGCATCGTAATCCAAATGTATTGCCGTGTAATTCAGTTGTGAACCGTGATATGTGGTATTTGTCCAGCTTGTTCCTATAATACTCGGACAATACCAATAATCTATAGAATTATTCGTATTTCCAATATAATCGCATGGATTTTTCTGAGATGCATTATTCAGGTTTCTGACGAGTATTGATACGTTTCCACCACCGCATCCGCTATCATTGAGATACGCAGTGAATGAAATGAATTGGTTGTGCCATGCCTTGTTGTTGCAACCTGACGATATGTCATACCATGTTCTGTTCCACATATAAAGAGTTTCATCACAGAAAACCGTTCCGTTTACAGGATATACGTTTGCAAGCCGTGTGTTTATGCGGTAATTGTATTGCTGGAAGCCAGTGTCCGACATCAGGTTTGCACCATCGACCTGACTTTGCAGTATTCTCAGTTTCGCTCTCCAATATTTAGGATTATTATACGGCAGTTCGTCATAGTTTGTAGGATTCAGATTCGTTGTCATATAGTTTTCGCAACCTATTCTGTGTTTTCCCGAACTTACTGGATTTGTCGCATTGGCTTTAATCACATACTCGCATATCTGCCTTTCTGAATAATCATCGGGAGTTCCGAACCATAACGAACTGTAAGCGTAAAAATAGACGTATCTATTAGAAGTTATAGCATAAGGAAAATATACGTCAACCGTGTAATTGACGATGTAATCCGTATTGTCTCCTGTGACATTTTCATTGGTTATTGGGTAAATTGGTATCAGGACAGTGTTTGTGAATATCATGTTCCAGTTTCTTGTTTCGGATTCTATGGTAACACTTAAATTGTTGGTATAATTTGCCTTCCAGAAGTGACTGCCAATCGCAGTATCCAAAGGCCAGTAAACTACAGCACAACCTGACAAGGCAGGATTTTCATCGTAACCACAACATACACCACTTCCTGTGGTTATGTCATATGTTATGCATGTCGTTCCATTTATCATATCAGTTCCATTGACAAAAAGCACTACCGAAAAATTAATAATCGTGCCGTTGCCTATGCTAAAGCCATCATGTGGCTCGAAATAATCATAAGCCCAATAGACATCTGCCGAAACCGTATGTGCAACTAACAGGAACGCAAATGCAAGCAACAGTGGAAGTATTTTGTTCATTTTTTGCCACCACCAAATGTCTGTGAGTATGACACTATCATTGTCAATATCAGAACAACTGCCATTATGCCTGTGAGCAGGTCTGACATTCCTATAGCCATGAAACCTATGATGAAAAATGCGGATATTACTCCGCTTATCAGATATTTGTCAGGTATTTCCTCTCCATATTCGTGTTTCAGGTATTTGAATAGCCATCCGATTACGCTGAGTATGATGGCAAGCAAGAAAAGCGATGCCACTTGGCAACCACCGCTATAATCTGTTCCTGTAAAATATGAGCCAGCACCGCACATCATGCACATGACATCGCATTCCATATTACCGACCTGAAATAAAACACTTTGGCTTGTGAAACTATCACCGCTCTCAGTATAAAATATGGTCATGTTATTTTGACCATTACCTGCATAAAAGTTTGTGTTCTGGGGATATAAAGGTATGTCTGCTTTTCTCATATAAAAACCCGAAGAACTTACCGATACCGTAAATGGAATATTCCATTTATCAATTGCCATTCCACCAATTAGAGCATAACTATAAGGGGGAAACGCAAATGTTAATTCAAAAGATTCGGTTGAAGGATTGAAAAATTGTAATATTTGTTCATCATAAGTCGGATGAGAAGCATATAAAAACCATATTTTTCCTTCATTTCCTTTAACAGCTTCATCACATCCAAATTGACTACCAAAAGCCGTTACAAATCTCGAAGAGCCAGTTTGATTTATTTTCCATAATAATGTGGCAGTAGCAGGTATTCCTATAAAGCAATTATCATTATCATCAAAAACAGCACATGACGAACCATATTTGTTAGCTGTGTATGTATTATTTGTATTTAAGAACCAATCTGTGCCATTATAATAAGCATAAAAAACCCCATAACATGTTGAGGGAAAAATAGAACATCCTCTTCCATAACCAATGCATATTTTTCCATTTTGTTCATCGATTGCAGGTATATCTTGGTTGTGAAGCGGAAATCCCAGAATATCTTTGAAAGTCCAATTACCATTTTTGTTAGTCGAATATGTCACTTTATAACTCGCATTTTGAAAGACTATATGTAGTTTTCCGTTGTCATCGGACACAGCATCCAAACCACTAACTCCACCGATACAACCTGTTATATTTTCTAAAAATGACCAATTTTCACCATCATCATATGAAATACTGCGTTGTAACATTCCACCAACTACATTATTACAATAAATAATGTCTATTATCGATGTTCCTTTTTCTCTCACAATTTTAATTGGTTTGAAAAAAATATAAGAACCTGAACATGACATGTGCGTATCAAATTTTTGTATTGTTCCAAAACTTCTTTTATATTTTAAAACCATAAGACTTCCAATCGTATTATTACAATATAAAACAAGTGGATTGTCTTCAGAATCAATTTCGATGTCGGCATAATCTGTGTTAGAAGTTTCTCCATATTGAAATATAGTGCCAATAGCAGTTCCAGAATAACATGTCGTAAAATTATAATAATTAGCACCATTTAAATTGAAAAGGCAATATTCCATAGTGCCTGTAGAACTCCATGTCAAAGGTATGTTATTTGTAGTATATGTTGTATTCTGTGGACTGCTAATTGTGACACTTGCAGTTGTTTTTCCGACAAAAAGTAAGCAAAGGAAAAAAATCGCTGTCGGAACTACAAATTTGTTCATACATATACATGGGTTTTATTTATATTTAACTTTTTAGATGATGCTTCTGACCCCACCAGTGACCTTTCTTGCATGTTCCATCTCAATTTGTTTCAGATGGCGAGCGTATCTCATGCTCATCAGATAGCCACCAACGTAGCCAGCAACGGCAGTTATCCATAGGACTTCGGGTGGAACTACACCTGACGAAACGCCACCACCTGTGATTGCAGTGCTTTCAAGTGCCATTACAGCAAAAGCAGGCGCACCGATTCTAAGCATGTGCATTTTCAGTTTTAGTCTCTTTTCCAGTGGCATTTTTTCAATAGCCTCGTGTATTTTGTCTCGTATGCCACCATGATGTATGCCTGTCCTGCTTGATAGGTTTTTCGCAATCACATCTACGTTCTGCTTGTGTCTTTTTTCAAGGTCAGCGATTTCTCTTTGCGTTATATCTCGTGTCCAAGTGCTTCTCATTTTTTCACCTTTTTCAATAGACTTTTCTCGCTTTCGTATACATTCTGCGCTTTAGAGATTCTGCCCAGTCCGACATTGAAAGTGGGCGACCCATGTCCTCTTCCTTTATCACTTCTTCGGGCGCAAGAATCTCTTCATTCGGATTTCTGTAGCCAACTATTCTTTCCATGTCTCTATTTTCCATCATATCACCGATATTATTATACAGTTAACAGTTATAAGATTTGTGCGAGTCTTTTAGGAGTTAGCTTTTGTTTTTTCATCAGTTCTTTTTTCAAAAAGTCTTCTCCATACCATATTTTGACTTTTGCTAACGGTTCTCCTTTATCCGAATTCCAATATATGAATGTATCATCGAACTTTATTTTGGTCATCATACCACCTTTCCGAGTTTCCTTATTTGCCTTTCTTTTTTGACGATACTGTCAAGCAGGGTTTTTTTCATTTTTGAATGTGACGATTCGAATAGTTGTTTTTCGTCTTCATCCATCGGTTTTTCCTGCTGTAGCAACGCCACCAGCTTTTCGTCTATTGTCTTTTTCTTTTTCTTTAGTTCAGCTTGTCTTTCCTTGACGAAATTGTATTCCTCATCGATGTTTTTCAGTGTGTTGAGCAGTTGGTTGTAATTCATTTTTGGAATTTCTTTCAGAACATTGATAAGGTTATAGCGCAGAAGTCTGAGCCTGCCTGCTTTTATAGCACTTTCGAAATCCTTTTCTCCTCTTTCTTGGAATCTTATCAGTTTCGGAAGTATGCCCTTTTTCTTTTTCTCTTCCTTTTCTATGAATTCGTGGTATTCTTTTCCGAGGTGTTGGATGCCGTGTTCAAAACTGCCGATTATGTCTTCGAGTGCTTCAGGCTTCTTTATGTAAACTACACTTCCCCTGCGCTTTATTTCACTTTCCATTATACCACCTTGCTTAACATGTGCCTGTAATGTATCAGTTTTTCCTTTTGTGTTACAATGTTTTTTCTTTTTTTTATGAGTTCATCATCAATTTTTCTTATGATTTCTCTCTGTTTTTCTATGTTGTCAGCATATTTGTCTATCAATTCTTTGAGCATCGCTTTCCTTTCTTCTTTTGTCATTTCTTTAAGTGGGATTTTGTATTCGTGCATCATACCACCTTTTTCAGCTTTACCCTTTTGTTATGTTCTGCCTGAAGTTCTATGAAAGCCGTTTCGAAATCGTCAAGTTTTTCATTCTTTTTCGTTTTTTCCATTATATTTTGGAACATGGCTTCCTGCCATTTTGTTGAACCGAACTTGTATTTTGTTACGTCTTTCATCATATCACCTGTCCAAGTTTTTTAGTTTTCTGTGGGTAATCGCCTTCCCATATTTCCACTCTTCCGCTTTCTATGAATGCACCGAGTTCATTGTTTAAATCGTCTACGAGTTGTTCACCAAATTTATATCCAGCATGTGTCGCAACCGTTATGTCGATTGTGTTGTCTTTTTTGTCGAAATCCCATTTTGGCTCTTTGAAAGGTTTGTTTAAAAATAAAGCAAGGTCTGTCTTGTTCTCAAGTTTGCCTGCTACTTTATCGAACTCGCCTTCTTTCGGTTCTATGTGTATCTGGAATAGCCACTCTTGACCCATTAGACCACCTTTCTCGCCTTTTTCATAGCTTTCTTGTGTAATGATTTTGTCCTTGTAGCCATATCGTATAGCGACATACGCTTTCCTTTTGGCTTCTGAAACATTATGTCAGTGGCTTTGAGCAGAAGACCACCTGCTATTACAGTTCCACCGAGACCGATTAAACTTTCGAGCGTTGACATCATATCACCTTCTTTAATTTTTTACTTTTGATTGCATTTTCGTGTTTCCAGTCTTCGTATTTCCAGTCATCTTCATCCATTGATACATCTTTAACAAATCTATGCCAAAATTTATCATCATTTTTCAGTGATTCCCACTCTTTTTTACTCATTTCACGAAAAACTTTCATATACCACGCCATTCATATCACCTTCTTTATTATTTGGCTCAGATGCCCAGTCCAACCCATTTGTTTGAGCCACTGTTTTTTCAGATAGTATCCTTTTTTGTCTTTTCGTATTTCATTTGCAAGTCTATCGCAAATCCAGCAGTCGTGCGGAGATGTCGATGAAATTAAATGTCTTTCTTTTTCATTTATCCTCACTTTATCATTTTTCATATCATACCACCTTCTTTAGTTTTTTCACAAATTTCTTGCACTTGCAATATGTAGCTGTCGGTTTGCCGTCATATGAATAATAATTACAGTCGTATTCTGAATTTGAATGTAATATTTTTTCATGTCCGCATTTGCAAATTGGATTTTTCATATCATATCACCTTGTTCACTTTCTTTTTCGTTGCATCAAGTATTGATTGTGCCACTTGTTGAATTGACATCGGATGACCATATCCAGTTGGATATACCAAACCGCAGGTAACTACGGCATTCGATAAACCAGAAGTCCGCAATAAATATAATATCACTTTCTCATCATCTTCATTGCTTGTATCAGATTTTGCTATCTTCTTTAGCCTTTCTTCGATTGTTTCTGCCATATCATACCACCTTGTTCAATACTTCATACGCTTTCATATAATGCGGATAGTCCGCACACTTGAAACCATTTTTTGATTCTGGATATTTTTCACAACCGCACTCTTTCATTTTCTTTTCTGCTTGCATGAAATTCTTTACACTTCTGCAAAATATCAGTCCTGTCTGTCCCCGATTCATTGCTTCCACATGTATGCAAATGTCTTCCATTACACGACACCTCTTATTTTTTTCAAAAGTTTCCTGCCATTTATGCTCGTGAACGGAACGAATTCTATCGTGAAGTTCCCTTCTCTCGTTCTGCCGACTCTTCTGAATTCTCTAAGGCGTTCATCTATTGTGAAGCCTTCGAAATCTGGTAGTTTTACGACCATTATAACACCTCTTCAAGTTTCTTTTTCATTTTCTTAACGTATTCTGGGCTTCCTTTAGTTCCAGCTTGCACTTCTGTTTTGGATGGAACATAGTTGCCGTAATAATCGTGATGTCCTTTACTTCCAAGTGTAACGAATCCTAATTCAATGAGTTCCATAGCCCTTCTGCCATACATGCCCTGAAGATGCCAAACTTGACCAGAATCTATCAATTTCTGGAAGAATTTTATCTCTTCCTTTTCGGTCATTTCTCCGTTTTCCCATGCTATAATATCGCTGACTGACATCACATCACCCTTTCTATTTTTCTTTGACTATTTTCTATTTTATTTGCGATAACATGCGCTTTTCCATAACCCATGCCTCGTTTCATCAGGTTTCTTTCCACTATTTCGTGCAGGAATATGAATTTTCTTTCTTTTAGTGGAACTGCCTTCTCTATCCATATCTCATTTTTAGGTATGAAGCTGTATGCCTTGTCGTTGCCACCGAAGACGAAATTCACGGCTATTTTGTTCCTGACCTTCGTGCCATCAACCAGTCTCACTTTCAGGTCGTTCATATTATTTCAGCGAGTTTTTTCAAAGTTCTTCCACTTTGGACTTCAACTGTTATAGTGGCTTGTGGAAGGGCTTTTTTCAGGTCTTTTTGCATTTTCTCTGCCCTTTCCGTAGCTTTTACCAAATTTCCTTTGAATGTCTCAATATAATTCAGTTCTTGCCCTTCATTGCGCGGTAATATAAAATACAATTCCATATCAAAGCACATCCTTTAATTTTTTATTTTTTTCAAAATGTTTTTCAACATAATCATGTAATGCTTGAAATTGTCCTTTTGTCATCGCTATTGCACCACCACCAGCTACGGACATGGGCAGTATTTCACCTGCAATAGAAGCTGGTATTGAAGCACCAGCACCAATCATTCCTAAACCAAATAAATATGTTGATAAGTTTGGATGTTTTTTTACAAATTTTATCAATTTATTTTTTTCGTTTATTTTCATATCAAAGCACCTCTGCCAATTTTTTAGCCTTCCACCTTTCGAGTTCATGCTCAGGTTGCCACGCTTCTTTTCTCGTGATGGGTTCAACCATGCTTCCGACATTTTCATATCCTTTGTCTTCCCAGTCGCTTTCAGTGAAAGCATGTTTTCCTTCCCTGATTCTGAATTTTCCACCGAGAGATTTTATGTTTGCGCCAGCATGAAGTTTGTCAAGGATAATGTTAGCAGTGTTGTTGACTTCGACCCAGTTCTGCCATCCGAGTATGCGACCTCTGCGACCAGTATATGGCGAGAAGTTATAGCCATGTTTTTTTACATAATCATCTGATAGGCGAATGTTGCGTATCTCGAATCCTGCGCCTTTGGGGGAAACTTTGAAATCGTAGCCAAGTTTTTTGAGTGCGGAAGTTAGCTTTTCTTTTATGATTTCCTTGTCAGCACCGACTATTTTTCGTATTTCCATTAAATCACCTTCAATAATTTATGTTTCCTTTTATATTTATCATAACCTTCTTTCCAACCTTTCAGCAATTCTGGTGCTATTGCACTAAAAAGATAGTTAAATCCTTTTTCTTTTGGTAAAGATTCTCCTTTTTTACCACGATTAAAACCATAGGTATAGGCAGTTGGGTCATATGACTTTATTTTTCTTTTCATCATATCACCTTCAATAACCTTCTAAGACTTTTTCTGTGTTTTTTCATGGATTTTATTGTTCTTTTTGTCAAAGTCAAATCTACTGCCTTATGAAATTTTTCGGTTCTCTTTACATCATCTCCGATAATTTCTATCCAAGCATTAAGTGAACCTATTGTTTTAGCCATCCCATCTCTCAGTCTATACTCTTTTTTCACCATTAGACCACCTCATTCGCTTTAACTATTTTTCGTGTCCTAAGATTTTCAAGCAATCCTCTCTGGTATACCCACATATCTCCCTTTTGGTCATCTATGTATATAGACCCAACCGCAGATGGCGACCATAGCGTAAATTTCATGTGTTTTTTTTTCATCATACCACCTTTTTCATTTTCAATATGAATTTGTGAAATCCAAATGGTTTCGTGTCATAAACCGAATAGCCTTTGTTCTCATATTTAGATTTCAATTTCTCTGCTTTTTGTATGCTTTTAATATCATCCCAATTGACCGTTATCGTTATTGGTTGCTTCATCATATCACCTTTTTCAGTTGCTTTTTTGTTTTAGTTATTATCCATCGACCATTGACATTTTTTATTTTTTTTCCGCATTCAGAACAATATGTCCAATCAGTGTCATCTGTATCTCGATATTCATGTTTACATTTTTCCATATCAAATCACCTTCTCCAATCGTTTTTCGGGTAAATCAACAGGTCTCACATATTTCCATATATCAGGTTTTACGAATTCCGCGCCTCTGATTATGTCCTGCTCTATCATCACGCTCTTCTGGTCGAACATCGAACCAGCTTTGTCGGCAAGTTCACG
>Ga0315297_10001233_pt1 | contig 15699 bp, 13 predicted proteins | sample YL17G15_0_MG_FD_203628 | JGI IMG/M metagenome (GOLD analysis project Ga0315297, IMG submission 203628) | Sediment microbial communities from Yellowstone Lake, YNP, Wyoming, USA - YL17G15_0 | ecosystem: Environmental > Aquatic > Freshwater > Lake > Sediment | place: USA: Wyoming | collected... | reverse complement strand
TTTCATTAATCGTAGCTTTGGTTGGCACTTTCTTGGTTATTATTCTATCAAATAATTTAGAGCCTAATACAAAAACCATAGATAGCATAAATGAAAAAAGCATTGACGAATGGATCAAGGTTCAAGGAAACATAACACAGGAAACAGATGTAAGTGGATTAAAGATAATAACAGTGAATGACGGCACAGCAAGCATAAACTGCATTTTAAGAAAGAATGTAAACTACAGCTTTAAGAACCATAAAGTTGAGATTCAGGGAAAAATAATTGATTACAAGGGAGATATAGAAATCGACATCAGCAAGATAATAGTATTATGATAGAACAGATTTTTATCGCATTATTCCTCGGAATCGTCGCAGGGACCTTGACAGGCATATTTCCAGGGATCCATATTAATCTCGTCGCAACATTATTATTCATAACATCCGCCTTCTTTTTGCAATTCACATCTCCTATTGTTTTGGCTGTTTTTATCATTTCAATGGCAATCATGCACACATTTGCTGATTTTGTTCCATCTATTTTTCTAGGCGCGCCTAATGAAGATACTGCATTAAGCGTCTTGCCAGGTCATAGATTATTGCTAGAGGGAAATGGTTATGGAGCTATTAAGTTGACGACAATAGGATGTTTCTTTGGTGTTCTTATTGCCTTGGCGATTTCACCGTTCTTTATTGTAGTTATGCCATATATCTATCCTTTTCTTGCAAAAATTATGGCATTCATACTTATAGCAATAGTTATGATTCTCATATTAAAGGAAGAAAAAAAGATGTGGGCAATAATCATTTTTCTAATATCCGGAATCCTCGGCGTATCTACATTAAACCTCATGGTAATAAAACAGCCGTTGTTTCCTTTGTTCTCAGGTTTGTTCGGAACTTCCCTTCTGTTGATAAGTTTTTTTCAAAATGTAAAGATTCCAATGCAAAGGATCAAAGATATAAAGATTGGGAAGAAGAAAACAATAGGCATTCTTGGTCTTAGTATCTTATCGAGCTCCCTTGTTTCATTTTTGCCAGGAGTTGGAAGTTCTCAGGCCGCAGTCATATCTTCTGCTATAAAAAAGATTGATGAAAATCTTTTTCTTGTTCTTGTCGGAGCGGTAAATACTATTGTGATGTGCTTGAGCTTTGTTGCCTTGTATGCCATACAAAAACCAAGGAGCGGGATTGCTGTTTTCGTTGGAAAATTCCTTCCTTATTTCACTGAGCAGCAACTATGGTTGTTATTTGCAGTTGCATTGATAGTTTCAGGGATTGCTGTTTTTATAACCTTGATATTCGCAAGGTTATTTGCCAAAAGAATTATGAAAATAAATTATAAATGGCTATGTTTTGCCATTATTATCTTATTGATAATATTAACTCCAATCATAAGCGGATGGTTGGCGTTACTAGTTCTTGTAGCAGCGACTGCAACAGGCCTTGTTACAAATATTATTGGTATAAAGAAAATTCATATGATGGGCGCTCTGCTTTTGCCAGTTATACTATATTATTTATTCTAGATCCATTTTTTCAGAGCTTGTTGTTTTTCTGTTTCTTTGCCGAACATGCTCTCTATGGACATTCTGGCTAAATCAAGGCTTTGCCTGACATAAGGAGATATTTCATATTTTTTGGCCAGCTGAATGGCCATCTCAAGATATTTTATGATGGAGCCTTCTGCTATTGTGAATATTATTCTCCCGCCGCATTTCAGGCATTTTCCCGCTAGAGGCGGTCTTCTGTATTTTTCGTTGCACTGAACGCATCTGAATTGCTGCTGTGTGAATTTATTGAAATTACCCTTAATATCTCTGAGAAAATGCCTTTCTATGATAAGTTTCGCCATATCACTCTGATCAACTGCCCTTATCTTCTCGGCGAGGTTCATCTGTGATAAAAGCTTGTCCTGCATTGTAACGAGGGTTTTATAGGAACTGCACAAAACAGAATCATTGATATTGTCAGTTCTATGAGTAAAATACAAATTCTTGAATGCTGCAAATTCCTCCCCGCTTTTTATCCTATCAATTATCTGTTCTACCTTAACGGTGCTTGGATGCATCTCTTTTTCAGCAGCCATGTACAGTTCAAGAGGATAATTTTTGACTATATCCATATTAAATATCATATCATCAACCTCATTAGCCCTTATTCTTGCATTCAATATCAATGGGGCGTCCTGCGTTGCTCCTCTATGTGCCGGCAGATATTCCCTTGAAAAATTAATCAGGGCGTCAAGCAGCAAGATAAAGGCAGATTCATCTCCATCACAATCTCGACGCATTGCAGCGTGCATATATGGAGATGCCAAAAAGGCTTGTGTCTTTGAAAATCCAATGATTCTCCCTACGACACCTGCACAGTTATGCGGCGCGATGCATAAAACTAAATGTCCTATAAGATCTTCGTTCTTAGACAAATTATAAAATGGCTGCATTTTATATAAGTTGATTAGCATCGCGTCTACAAATTTTGCAACATTAAAGAAAGTCTTATTAGCAGGCTCGTCAGAAGAAGTTTCAGAGCATGGGAGAATAATATCATGCGGCATTAATTCCAAAATTTGATTGTCATTTTTCAGCTCTTTTCCATCCATGTCCTTATGATAGCCAAGCTCTTTTAATTTTTCTATAGGAACATTTATTTCTTTTGCTTTGAATTGTGTTATTGGAAGTTCTATAGCATCATACCTTATTGTTCCATCCTTGTTTACATGAAGATTGTTTTGCGCTCTCAATATCCCTTTAGCGAGATGTTCTGGAATATGTTTTGTTGAGCTTGTGCCCCTAACACCTTTGATTAATTGCGGAATATTTGTTACATTTATTAGTTTAGATGCTGCATCCAAATGCTCTTTTATATTAATCGATTGTTCCTTGAAATCCTTGGCTTTTCCGTGCAATGGGCAGTTTTCGGTTGATATTTTTCTTGAACATTCATTGCAATAATATATTTGTTTTGTTTTGTTTCCGCAAACATCACAGACAAAATAGATAGTCTCGCGTTTGCAGTTTTCGCAGAAATAAATTGGAAAATCTGCTTTAATATGTCCTCGTTCTATAGCTGATTGAAAGCTTCTTAATCTCCCGCCTTCTTCACCGACAGGAAATAAGACGTGCGGCGAACCTGTAAGCTCGCGTGGCTTTGCCTTTTCTGGCCTTCCCATTCTCGCACCTATGAATGTTCCTGCTTTGTCTTTGATTTTAACCTTAGATATGGAATTTACTAGCTTCAAAACGTCATTCTCTTTTGAATTGGAATCTATGGCTTCGCATGTTTTGTTAAATTCTTTAAGATTGAAATCTAATCCAAGATTTGTACATAATGCCCTTGCATTCTGATTTTCTATAACTACATTTGCAGTAGAGACTATATGCTCAACTCCCAGCAGCTCTAACGCTCTTTTTGCTTCAACAATATTCTGGCTTTTATGGCTTTCATAAGGCAGATTTATATTTCCGTCTATGATTGTCGCTTCGCAGAACCATTTCATGAGTGCGTTGAACTGCGTTATATTAATCTGGGACCAGTAGAAAATATATTTAGGATGCAAAGGCATATTGAACAATTCACTTATCTTTATCGCATCTTCTAGGCTTGGCTCTTTCTGGTCAAGATACTGCAATAATCTTTGTATTTCCTCAAGTTCTTTCTGACTTTTATCCTTTAATTTTTCAGGATCAGTATATTTTGTCGCTATCTCCTTTAATTCTACCAGCCACCATTCACAATTATAGCCACATGGCAAAAGCATATGATTCCTGTCATAAAAATCGCCGTATGAAATTAAAATATCGCCGTTGTAAATGATTTCTTCCACCTTATCTTTTATTTTTTTAGCTTCTGCATAATCATTTATTTGAACAACAGAACCGTCCGTCAACTTGACTATTGGTCCGTCTATGTCATTAGAAACACCAATTGCAGCTGCTTTCATTGGTTTTTCTAATTTTAATTGTGTTGCAACCGCGATGAAGCCATTTAGAATTTCCATTGTCGCTGGATTCAAAGCAACTGCACTATATCCTGAAAATCTGCTTCTGCCGTATCTTAATCTAAATGCTCCAGAGCAAGACGGATGCCCGAATATTGGCCTTCCTGCAACAGCATCCTGTATGTATGTTCCTGTTGCCTTTTGCTTTTTCTGTTCTATAATACTTCTTTGATATTTAACGAACTCGTCCATGAAATCCCAGTCACTTAACTTGAACCCTTTGCTTCTGAGCTTATTAACAATTTTTGCAATCTTTGGAGCTTTCTGCGCAAGGCCTTCTGACAGCACGAGGCATGGTCCATTCCTCAATCTGTTTGTCTCGACTCTTTCCAAGTCCTTGTAATTGCTGACTTCTCGTTGTTCGCTAGGATCTCCATTAACTTGTATCGGCAAGTTCTTGAACATAAATACTATTTCTTCCTCGCTTGCAAGATACTGCAAGTTAGTTACGCGCTCATGATAATCATTAATCTCTGTGACCATTCTCTTAATCTCAATCTCAGTAGGATCATATTTCGCGTATCCAAAAATCTCCCTGAGATGATCGATGATGACTAACGAAAATGCGGCTGCAGAACCTCCTGCTGAGCGGATAGGGCCAGAGTAGTATACAGAAAAATAATCCTTGCCGTCATGAGTTTTCTTTAACTTGAAATGCGTATAGCCCTCGATAGGTGATGCAACGACTCCTAATGTAATATATGCCATAGCAACACGCATGCCAGCGTCTATTCCTTGCTCTAAGTTCTGGAACTTGCAAAACTTTTCTTTGGCTACTTCTTCTGCGATTTTCAGACATACGGCATGATCAAGAAAACCGTATTCTTTCTCAAGTTCTCGGATTCTTTTCTCTACATTATCATTATTAACCTGGGGGTATAATGTTCCGACTAATGCCATTGCTCTCTGCGCGAGATTTGTCGCCAAGGAAATCTCGACAATAGATTTGGGATCAAGCCCTTTTGCCTTGGCCTCTTTAGCTATATCATAAAGGACATTTGTCTTCTCCATTATTTCCTTAAAATAGTGTTGCATTTTTCTTTTTTCAGCTAAAATCCAGGACGCTGACCTTTCCTGTTTTTAAATTTAACATTGGAACCTTGCAAGGGTCTGGCTCATGGCCGAATTTTTCTTGATACGCTGTTTTTGATTGCCAGCACGAGCATGATATTGTCAGAATATTGTTATAATATGAAACAGCGCTCTTATGGATATGTCCTGAAACGAAAATATCAGGAATCATCCTAACAGTCAATAGATCTTTTTCATAAGGATAATATGTTGTTGATGTATGCGTTGGCGCAAGGTGTCTTTTTTTCAGTAGAAAATGGATTATCATATCTGGTTTGTGTTTTGCATTGTTAAGCCTGAGATAATCGACATCAGAATGATAATAATCATATGAATCGCCGTGATACATTAAGACGTTGAATCCAGGATTATTTTTTGTAGAGGCTATCTTAACCATGCTAGGATTTGTCGTCAAGATAAGATTTTCCATATCATATAAATCAGGAGCAAGTTCTTTCGGGATTCTTGGCTGCGGCTCTACCTGCCTTACAGCATCGTGTTTGCCGCCAGGGCACATTATTATTGTGATGTCTTTTCTTACTTTATCCAGAAGCTCAAATAATTTTCTGTACTGTTCTCTGATGTCCTTGATAATAATCTCTCTATCCTGTTTTGGATAAACACCGATGCCATCTACAGTATCTCCGACAATGAAAAGATACTTTACTTTTTTTGCAAGTTCTTTCTGTTTTATTGAGCCTGTTTGGCCATTCAACCAGTCAAGGAATTTCAGGAAATTTTCCTCCAGAAATTTATCAGAGCCAATATGCAAGTCAGAGGTAAATATAGCGTAGTGCTCTGCCTGTATTTTTTTTCTTTCATGCAGCATGATTTCTGGAAAAATGATATCGCTGACAAAAATTATCTCATTGGATCCTGTACCTTTGATGGCTATTACTTCATCCAGGACAACCTGGCTTGCTTTTTCAAATAAATCCTGTTTGTCATGATGTATGACTGCATTAATTCTTCCAGTCATATCTTCCAGTTCCAATATTATGTTTTTGTTTTTTGTAATTCTCTTGCCGCTAACCAGGCCTATGATAGAAATGCCTTTTCTTTGCCCTGATATCTTTCCTATGCTGCTCAAGCCTTCTAGATCCCTGTCCTGAAGAACTGTTTTCAAGATATTATATCTGCTTCTGAAATATTTGACAAAATCGTCAACAGTTATTTTTTTAACGGGAGTCTCTATGGCCTCTATAAGTATAACATTTCTTTTTTTATCTAGGAAATCCTGTTCTATCTTGCTTAATTCCAGTTCTGGGGATTCTATCTCTTTTTTTATAACTATCATATCTGCAAATGAGATTTTTATCTTTTCCAAAATTTCCTTGGTAAGCTCCTTTTCTTCCAGTTTTTTTATTATTTCATTTATATTGGAGTCTAGAAAATTCTTTGTGATTAATTTTGGGGGATTTAGTGAAAGCAGAATATCTGTTACAGAAATTTCTTCAAACGGCTCATTTGATAGCGAGTTTGCCAATAGAGGCTCGACTAAAAAGCCTTTTGAAAATAGTAGTTTTACATCATCCTTCATTCTATATTTCGTTATGTCGAATGATTAAATGCCTAAAGAGCTGATCAGATTGCTGTGAATCTTATCAACTAATGGCGAAGGTAAATCTATCCTTATCTCTCTCGTTCTTCCATAACGCCCCTTGCTTATAACCTTTGCATTGATTACGCCTTGCATGTCGAACTGCGCTATAATGTCACTTATTCTTCTCTGTGTCAGGCAATCAGTCTTGACTCTTTTGCAAAGTTCTCTATAAAGGTTAAAAATATCTCCTGTGAATAACGGCTCGTTTCTTCTTTCACGAGTATTTTTCTTGATAAGTTCTATTATAGCTAACAATGTCAGCTGGAATTGTTTTGGATGAGCTTCTATTGCAACTAAAATCTTGTCAGATTCTATTTTCTCCTGTGCCTTGTCAATATAATCTTGTATAATCTTTGATTTGCTGTCCCTTTCCACAAGCTCGCCCGCTATTCTTAATAAATCCAAGGCTCTTCTTGCATCCCCATGCCCTCGGGCAGCGTATGCTGCGCATTTTGCAATAACGCCGTCTTCGATTACATTTTCCTTGAATGCCTCTTTTGCTCTTTCCTTCAAGATATCCTGGATTTGCAGCGCGTTATATGTGGGGAATAAAATCTCTTCCTCGCTTAGCGAGCTCCTAACTCTAGGATCAAGGGAATCCAGGAATTTCAAGTCATTTGAAATTCCGATAATGCTTATCTGCGCCTTGTTAAGTTCTGTATTCAGCCTTGTCAGATTATATAAAAATTCATCCCCCATTTTTTTTACTGCCTGATCTATCTCGTCTAAAATCAAGATTATTATCTGTTTTTTGTCATCTATCATTCCAATAAACTTATGATAAAGCTGGTCAGTTGGCAATCCCGTCATAGGAACTTTTCCACCGAGCTTTTTGATGAGCTCAACAAGAATCCTGTATTCTGTATCTGCAACTTTTTTCATTTTGCAGTTGACATAAGGCATGATCAGGCTGATATTTTGCGCTTCTGCTTTTTTCATCAGCTGTTTTTTAATATAATGGACAACAAGGGTTTTTCCTGTTCCCGTTAATCCGTAGATAAACAAATTGCTTGGCCTTTCAAGTCTAAGGCTCGGAGCTATCATTGCGGCTATTTGTGAAATCTGTTTCTCCCTGTGTGGGATTGTTTCAGGAGTGTATTGATTCTGCAATATCATCTTGTCTTTGAATATTGTCTGGCTGATGAAAGAATTGAATATTTTTTCTATCTGCTCGTCATTCTTCTTTCCGTAGTCTTTTTCCCCTCTTTCTCCTTTCTCTCCCTTCTCTGCTTTCTCTGCTTTTTCTCTTTTTGTCGCCTCTTTGTTTTTTTCCATTTTCTTTTTCGTGTTTTAAAATCAAATTTGTTTTTTGTATTTTATAAATATTCTTGTTCTAAAACAGCCACACAGGCACCTTGGTTTCCTATGGAACTTTCAAGGCCAAGGGGTTTATAATCTTGCGTTTTCACGAAGCAATGAAGAAACCTCTGCTTCCTATGGAACTCAAATAATAGACGGAAAAATAAAAGATATATATTATTTATATATTATATAATATAAATATTTATAAATATAAAGCAGCAAACCGAAAAACTCAATTGCTTATAAATCTTGATAAAATCTCCATCCGCACTCATGGGGTGTGGGGGCTGTTTTTGGTTGGCAATTGAAATTGATCGCTCTTAATTAAAAGATCTTCTTTTTGAAAAATCTTATTTTCCACCAGCAATTTCTGATTGCCTTTCTAGTTTATACTGCAAATCAATATGAAATATAGATAATAAAACATATAAAATAAAATAGCAAACTTTATAAATAACCTAAGGTTCAGTTTTTTAATTTAAAATGGCGCTCGAAAAAAGACCATCACGTGAAATCGTTGGAAAATTAGTTGTAACAAAAGAAGGAAAGAGACTTGGCGTTGTTAAGGACGTTACATTCGAAGCAAGAAGCGGCGAACTTATACACATTGTTTTGACAACACCAACATCATACGCTCTGACACTCAACTTAGAGAAAGCGAAAGCAGGCGAGTTACTTGTGCCATATTCATCTATTCTGGCAATAGGTGACTTTGTTGTTGTTGGCGAAGAAGATATGAGGTAAGTATTGTTTTGGTTTCAATTCACCTTCTTTAACCTCTAAAAATAATTTTATAAAATTATGCTGTAAATTTCATAAAAATGGCTGTTATTGGTTTTAACTTGACGAAGATTCTGGTAGAAAGGAAAGGACCTGTCAAGGGCCCTGTCAAGGTCAACACCAATATGAATATTACAGATGTAAAAAAAGAGGATATAGTCATCAGCCAAAGCAAAGACACTCTGAATTTTGATTTCAATTTCTCAATAAACTATAAATCCACTTCCAGCAATGTCTTAGTGGCTGATATCCTTTTCGAAGGCAGGATATTATATCTTGTAGATCCTAAGGACACTAAGAAAATTCTCGAGGATTGGAAAAAGAAAACAATAGATGATAGCATAAGAGTGCCTATTCTTAATTCAATTTTAGCTAAATGCAACATCAAGGCTCTTGTTCTTGAAGAGGAAATAGGCCTTCCGTCACATATTCCATTGCCATCATTCAAGGGCAAGCAGGAAAAAAAGAAATAATCAAATAATTATTTAGGCAAGCTGTTGTTCATGACTTCTGCACCCTTTTCCTGGAAAAATTTCAAAAGTCCGACGAGCTGCGAAAGCTGCGAAAATAATCCTATTATCAAACTTATTCCGCCAATAGCCAAGGCAATCCACGATATTATCGCGAATTTTCCATGCCTTGATTCGTTTGCAAGAAAGACCGCAAAAATCAAGATTACAGCGCCAATAATCAGATTATTGAATGAAAACCAGATTCCAACAACACTTAATATTAATGCAATTACGGGCATTATAATTCCATGATCTTTCTTTTTCTTTTCCATCTTTTTTACGCCAGCGCTAGGATTCGAACCTAGGAGTCTTTTCAGACAGCAGTTTTCGAGACTGCCCCATTACCATTCTGGCACGCTGGCTCAAGACTATCAAACAAAAGATATTTAAATTTCTTTTCAATCATAAGAAAATGGCTAAGGAAACAAATCTTATCTTATTGCTTTTAGTTCTTGTAGTTTCTATCCTAGTTATAGGAGCAGGCTGTCAGACAGCACAGCAAGGAACAGGAAATGGAACAGGACAGCAAGGCCAAGAAAACCAGGGACAAGAATCAGAGCCGCAGCTTTTGTTTGCAGATGACTTTTCAGGCTATGGCACAGGCGCTACGCCGACAAGATGGACTGCTGTAACAAAAGACAACACATATGCATCGACAAAAGGAACAACGCAACCTAATGGACAATATGGAATGGTTTTGGAAATAAAAGGAAAATTCTTGAAAACCGGAGATGCGAACTGGAAAGACTACACTATAACAACACAATTCAAAATATACAATGCAGGAGATCATGTAGGGCCAGAAGTAATCTTTAGATTGCAGGATGATGGAAACTATTATGTTTTCTCAACACAGCCACAGCCGACAGGAACAAACTATGTTATTTACAAGATAACACCAGAGAATACATATGAGATAAAACAACGAGCCAGAAATATTAGAATAGATGATGAAGCATGGCACAAGTTACAGCTGAACATACAAGGTAGTGATTTGACTGTATCTATAGATGATGAAGTTGTCATGGAAAAAACAATTGATGACATTCCAGCAACAGGCTCTATAGGATTGTCAAGCAACAAATTCAGCGACATCTACTTCGATGATTTCCAGGTAATGGGAACAACAGCATAAAGATAAGCAAGGAGACAGAAGAATGGATTTAGAAGGAAGAACTCTGACATTTAAAGAAGCGGCTTTATGCGGCCTGAAAATTATTGATACAGTTTTCATACCCTCAAGTTTTATCAGACGAGTGTCAGAAGCAGAAAATCGGGGTGAATTAGATAAGGTAAAAAGAAAAGAGAATGCGTATCTTCTCATGATGCTTTTTGAAGGCGCCAGATTATGGATGTACGCTCAAGCATTATCAATAGCTCATCAATATTATCATCCTTAATCATCTGATATTCCTGATTTTTTAATTAATATAACTATTATAAAGTAGTTATAAACGAAAAGATTTAAAAACATTAACAAGATTACATCCTTGTTTAAAATGGCTCTAGAATTAATTGTCAAAGAAGATAATGAAAAACGATTAGTAGATCTTTCTTTAAATAGAGAATTAACACGTGAACTAATAAACCAAGAGGAATATGAAGGTAACTTAAAATATCTAGGTAATGGCGCAGATTCTGTCGTTTTTAGTATTGGAAATACCGCTCTTAAAATTTATTGTAATCAGGGATACGCCATCGCACCTAGTAGGGAAAAGTATAATGCAATATATCATCCATCTATCGATACTCTTAGAAGATACAAAAAATTAACGAGCAAGGCAAAGCAAATATTAGAAAAAAATCCTCCAAAAGGATATTCTACATTCAAAACTAAAGATGGGATATTGCCTGTTCAATACAAAGTCATACCAATAAAAGATGTCTTTGCAGGGATTGGTCCAAACATCAGAAAATTGATGTATCTTGCCCTCGATTGTGGTGGCCAACATGAAAATATGTTGTGGATTAGTGAAGATGATAAGGTAAGTGCATCAACACAGGAATATATACAAGGTCCAGTATTAGATAAAAAAAAATTTAAGTTATCTGGAATTGAAACAGAAAAACTGATAGGATTTCTCTCAGATTTATGGGAATATTTTCCGGAAATCGGATTAATTCATTTTGGTTTTGATAGCAAAAATATAAAGCCAAAAATGGATAATCAGAAATTAACTATTCACATCACAGATTTAGCTTCAAAAGTTTGGCAACAAGTCAAATATTTTAAGGAAGGAGAAAAATATTCAACTGAAAGAATCAAGGCATTATTAGAGGAAGAAAAAAGAAAAGTATAATCTCAGATTCAAAGAACAGACTATTTTATATTTCTAAGTTTCCCAAAATCATAAGCCTCGTCACCAACAACATAGACATCAAAATTTCTGATATTACTTAAATATGGGCTCAATAATTTTTCCTTTCTCACATCAGAGCCTTCAAAAACAGAAAAAAACGACGGCATCACCATCAATATCTTACTTTTCCACTTTCCCTTCAAGAAACATTTGTAAATCTCACTCTTGACACCCTCGCGAATTGAGATTGCAGGATGCTCATGACCTATTATAATCACTTTGCACTTGTCAATCTCTTTATTCTCAATGATTTTATTACCATGCATTATTGCAATATCATCAATAACATGATAATCTTTTATTTTCAGGCCTTTTTTTTTCGCAATAGGCCCTAGAATAGTGTCATGATTGCCTCGGATAAGCACGACCTCAGATTTCTTCATAAGTATATCGAGGATATCAAGCGTTTCGAACCATTCTTGTTTTGAAATCTCGCCAAACTCATGCTTCAAATCACCATTAACAACAATAATCTTTGGTTTTAATCTCAACAACTCTTCTAGCTCTTTCTTCATCTCGCCAAACATCATTCTAGGAACTAAAACTCCTTGTTTATTCAAAGCTTCTTCATAACCTATGTGTAAATCTGCGATGACGAGCGTCTTTGATTTATTCAGCCATAATGCCTTTCCTTTGATTTCTATTCCCTGTGCGATTATCATATTTATTAAATCACATAAATCTATATAAATATTTAATTTTGAATTATATCATGGATGCAATTCAATTATATTGTGGTTTGCCTATAGTGGGGGGAATAATTCTTTTTAGTGGAGTATGCATAGCTGCAGTTCATTCAGAAAAAAAATTCTTAAAAACACATACAAAGGGACTATGTTTTATTTGCGAAGAAGAAGGCTTGCCTTCTTTAATAGGTGATAAATGGAAAGGAATACAATACTATGGACAAGAATCACCTCTTGGAACTGATAGAAGAGATTATTATTGTCCAAAACATAGAAAAGAGGTATGTCCAGAAGATTTCGAGCTAAGTGGCGGCGACATGGATATGCCAACAGGATTAGGATTCTAACTCTTTTTCTCACCAATCCTTTCCAATATCTTTTCATGCATGCGCTTCAGGAAAAGCATCTTGTTCTCTATTCTTACAAGATCAGCATAACCCTGTGTGACGAGGTTAAATGAAAATGGCGATGGAATATCTGTTGTTATTGTCTCAACTTTGATTTTTTTATCTTTCATTTGTTTTAAGATTTGGATTGAATTGTCAATATCCATCAAATCTTCCATAACCTCACGCTTCGTTTCCCTGAGAATGGGAAAATCCTCTGAGATTTTCTTTACAGCATACAACAAAAAATCACTATTCATCTGCTGCTTTCCAACTGTTTTGCTTCTTCCCTTGTAATTTCTCAAAATCATCAACGAGCGTGTTGCGCAATGCCTGAATCTGCGCTTGAACATCTCTGTCTTGTCAACAGCTTCCTCAAGAACTTGCCTCAATGCTTCTGGCTTGTCTATCAATAGTGATAATGCTTTCTCTGCCTGCATCGGAAAAGTGCTTGCAATAAAAAAACCATTGTCATTTATTCCTACTTCTACATCCCTTTTTCCATGGCTTGCAACAAGCCATGCAATTGCGCGCGATAAGGCATCATTAACACGACGGCCATAGCAGGAATGGAACAAAACATACTGCTTGCCATTATCATCCTTCCATCTTTCAATCAAAAATCTGGATTCATGAGCTATTTTAGCATAACTATACTGATAATAGAAATAATCATAGATCGCATCAACAGCGTTTTTGTCAACATAGAGATAATGGTCAATGAACTCCTTGATTTCTGCCCTTGTTTTTCTTTTTTCGAACATCTCGCATAGAAGTTTTCTGAATCTCTGGATAGCAAGGGCAAGATCAAATGACAATGGCAGCATCTCGCTCGACCATGAAGGAATTGTCGGCGGCCTCTGAACAGATGCGTTGACATATGCATTCATCCCCCGCGAATATAAAAACTCATATTTGCTTCCACCGAGGACAAAAACATCGCTTTTTTTCAATCTTTCAAGAAAAGATTCGTCTATTTTCCCTATTTTCTCATCTCTTCTGCTGCTCGGAGCTGCGATGACAACATTGACAAAACTCTCATCAGGAATAGTTCCTATATTTGTCATATAAATCATCCTCGCGAGTTTGCCTCGCTTGCCTATATCTTTTGATTTTGGATCATACCATATCTTTGCATAGACATGCTGGGCTTCCAAGCCAGCATATTCTGCGCTAAGATAGCTTATAACAGAAAGAAAATCATTCCTTTTCAACTCATGATAGCAATAACTCTGTCTTATCATGTTGAACATCTCTTCTATATTCCAAACTTTATATATAGCCATTCCATAAATCTGCTGCGACAAGACATCAAGGCAATTTTTTGGAATAAAAACCCTGTCAATCTTTTTCTCTATGCCCTCCTTCAGCATAACGCTGCATTCTATCAAATCATCTCTATCAAGAACAACCAGTCTGCCTTTGCTTATATCATGCAACTTATGCCCTGCTCTTCCAGTTCGCTGTAAACACCTAGCCACACTCTTTGGCGAACCCAATAATATGACGAGGTCAATATATCCTATATCAATTCCTAATTCCAGGCTTGTTGAGGTTACAACACATTTCAATTTTCCCTCTCGAAGTCTTTGTTCTATGCTATACCTCATGTGTTTGCTCAAACTCGAGTGGTGAGCCCCTATGGTCTCGTCTACAGCCTCATAGCGCCCTGGAAACATTTCCTTAAGATGATTTATCACTCTCTCTGTCGCGCTTCTCGTGTTTGTAAATATCAAAGTGGTTTTATGCTCTTGGATAAGTTTGTCAAGCAGGCCATAAAGCCCTTCTTGCATTTCCCTGGCCGTAGTATTTATCAAATCAGGAATAGGACTAAGAACTTTCAAATCAAGTTTCTTAAGAAATTGTATATCTGATATTAAACAATCCCTTTCCTGAAATTTTTTATTTTTATCATCATAAATATAGCCAACAAGATATTTAGCAATCTCATCTATCGGCGCAATTGTCGCGCTCAGCCCTATCCTTGTCATTCCGATAAGATTTATTTTTTCAAGCATCTCCAAAGACAAGGATAAATGAACGCCGCGCTTGTTGTTTGCCAGGGCATGAATCTCATCAACAATGCAGAACTCAACAGCCACAAGCCTTTCAACAAACTTTTTGCTGCTCAAAACAATAGCAAGGCTTTCAGGAGTTGTAATCAAGATATGCGGAGGATGCTTCAGCATCTTTGTTTTTTCTTTTGTTGTCGTATCTCCTGTCCTCACTGCAACCCGGATGTCTTGCAGCTCGATTCCCTTTGCCTTTGCAAGCTCCTTGATTTCTTTCAAAGGATTCTCGAGATTGACATGAATATCATTATTCAGAGCTTTCAGAGGCGAGATATAGACGCAATAGACCTTGTCTTCAAGTTCTTTCTTCCGAGCAAAAGCAACAAGATAATTAAGAATAGACAAAAACGCCGTAAGCGTTTTAGTTCCTCCGGTTGGTGCGCTTATCAGAATGTTCTTTCTGTGATAAATCGGCAACACGCCATAGCGCTGCGGAACAGAAAATTCCTTGAACTTGCTGAAGAACCATTCCTTGACAAGAGGATCTAAAGCCTCGGCTATCTCCTTCTCGCTGTACTCTTTATCAATCTGCTTTATCATTTTATTTTTTATCAAAAAAGTAAAAGGTAAAAAGCATTTACTTTTTTCATTTTTCAGAGAACCATCAAGAATTTATAAGGGTTTATAAGAATTCCTATTTGATTAACTTTTTCACATTGAGCGGAGCGAAACATGTTGCATCGCTCGTTTTTCTTCTGTTTCCTGTAATAGGGCCTAAATTGTACTGTTCATACCATCTTGTTTTCGCAACCAAGCCAAAACCCATGACAGCTTCTTCACCAGTCCATATCTCCATTTCAACAAGTTTTGGAGCCCTGGTTACTTTTTGATCCCTGAAGAGATTATCATCAAAACCGCCATAGCCGTGATAATTTATTTCTGTCAGCCAGACATGATCCCCTATAACAAGGTTTCCCATCTCAACTATCCTTTGTTTTAA
>Ga0315297_10001230_pt1 | contig 15726 bp, 11 predicted proteins | sample YL17G15_0_MG_FD_203628 | JGI IMG/M metagenome (GOLD analysis project Ga0315297, IMG submission 203628) | Sediment microbial communities from Yellowstone Lake, YNP, Wyoming, USA - YL17G15_0 | ecosystem: Environmental > Aquatic > Freshwater > Lake > Sediment | place: USA: Wyoming | collected... | reverse complement strand
CGTCGAAGAAGTGCTGGCGGAGTACCGCAACACTCACCCGGCACTGCAGCAGGTGATCTTCCGCGTGGGCACGATCCTCGGCGAGACGACGCGCAACCAGATCACCGCTCTGTTCGACCGGCCCCGGCTGATCGCCATCCGTGGCTCCGCCAGCCCGTTCGTATTCATCTGGGACGTCGACGTCGTGGGCGCGATCGAGCACGCGCTAGATACCGACCGTACTGGCATCTACAACGTGGCCGGGGACGGGGCGCTCAGCATCCAGGAGATCGCCGCGCGACTCGGCAAGCGGTGCCTGACGCTGCCGCCGTGGCTGCTGCGCGGCGTGCTGGCTGTGCTGCATCCGCTTGGCCTGTCCCAATACGGCCCGGAGCAGGTGAACTTCCTGCGCTACCGGCCGGTGCTCGACAACCGGCGGCTGAAGGACGAATTCGGCTATCGCCCGCAGCTCAACTCCGCCGAGGTCTTCGACCTGTACTGCAGGAGCCACGGCCTGGGCAGGCACGCGCAGTGAGCCGCCGCAACTTCAACGGCGCAACCGTGCTCGTGAGCGGCGCGGGCGGCGGTCTCGGCCAGGCCATCGCGCTGCGGTTCGCCGCCGCCGGTGCCAGGCTTGTGCTGCTCGACCAGAGCGCGGAGGGACTCGCCGTCACGCAGGCACAGATCGAAGCTGCGGGCGGCCAATGCCTCGGCCTGACTTGCGACGTCACGAACGAGAAGTCTTGTGATAATGCAGTGCAGGCTGCGGTCGAGCGCTGCGGCGGTCTTGACGTGCTGGTGAACAACGCCGGCATCTCTCATCGCAGCGCCTTCGCCGCCACCGATCCCGCAGTGCTGCGACGCGTAATGGAAGTGAATTTCTTCGGGGCGGTGAATCTCACGCACTGCGCACTGCCACATTTGCTGCGGCAGCGTGGCGCGATCGTCGCCATCTCGAGCGTCGCCGGCTTTTCCCCGCTCATCGCCCGCACCGGATACGCGGCGAGCAAGCACGCGATGCACGGTTTCTTCGAGAGCCTGCGCACCGAGGTGCAGCCGCAGGGCGTGGACGTGACGATGGTGTGCCCCTCGTTCATCGCGACCCGGATCGATCGCAGCGCGCTCGGCGCCAACGGTAAGCCCGCGAGCCACGCGCAGGTGGTGATTGGCCGGCGCTTGACGCCCGAGCAAGTGGCGGAGCGCATTCATGAGGGGGTCGAACGCCGCCAGCGACTGCTGCTCATCGGCAAGACCGCCTGGCAGGCTTGGTGGCTCAACCGGCTCGCGCCGTCCCTCTACGAGCGCCTGATGGCGTGGCGGCTGCGCGGGGAAATGCAACCGGACTGAGAGTCCGGGCTCGAGAAGCCCGTCATCCGGCGGGCTTACGTCCGGCAGGCTTCGGCCATGTCTCGCGCCGGTGCGGGTCGATGCTCAAGTCCGCACCGTGCTCCGACATCATCGCGCGGAAGGCGGGGTCGGACCGCAGCGGAGCCGTCATGGGGTCGCACCAGATCCCCGGCGGCTTGACGTCGAACGGCAGCTCCAGCAACTGGCGATACAGCTCCCGTGCGGCAGCGAGCTCTCCGACATATGCAAGTGCCGCCGCGCTGATCAACAGAACCGGCGGTCGCTGGCGGAATGCACCCGAGGGGGGTAATGCAGCCACGGCTCGGTTTGCGTAACTGACCGCATTCGCCCGATCGCCGAGGAATGCGTATGCCCGGGCCACGTAAGCCATCTCCAACGCGGCAGCATCGCCCGATGGCCGGTCGCGTAAATGCAGAAGCGCACGCTGCACGTACCGGCGATATTGCTTCGCGGCATCGGCCGTGCGATCCGCCAGCGTGTACGTCCACCCGAGCTGGTCGCTGAAGTCGTCTTCGGTATTGGTTTTCGCCATGCGCTCGGCGTACTCGATCGCCTGCTGATAATCCCCGGAGGAGAGCGAGAAGAACCACCTTTCGTGCAACACCTGCCGATCGTCCGCCCGTTGCGCTGGCATGGCGTCCAGGGCTGCCTGCCATGCATGCAGATCACAGTCGAAATCCATTGCGAGCAGCCCACCGCGCAGCGGGAATTCGACGTTGTCCGGCTGCGCCGCTCGTGCACGCGCGATCGCCGCGAGGGCGTCGTCGCGGCGGCCCAGGAACGCCAGCATGTTGATGAGCGATGGAAAGGCCGGCCCGCGAGGGTCAAGCTCCGTCGCGCGTGCGAACAAGGCTGCCGCCTCCTCAAAACGCCCCTGATAGGAACGCAGGTAGCCGAAATTCTGGTGTGCAAACGCATCGTTCGGCAGGCCCGCGATGGCCGTCTCGAACTCGGCGGCGGCCGCGGGCAAGTCGGGTTCTCCCCGGTACAGGTAGACCGCTTTCGCCAGATGCCCCTCGGGCAGGGTCGGGTCGATCTCCAGGGCGTGCTCGGCGGACGCCTTTGCGAGCGGGAGCACGTCCTTGCGCCGCGAGGCCTCGTTAAAGGCCAGCCAGGTTCGCGCAATGCTGAGCTGCGCGTGAGCCGCGGCGAACCTTGGATCCAGCGTCACGGCGGCGACGAACTCCCGGACGGGGTCCTCGTAGTAGTTGGTCCCGCCGCCCGGCCGGCTCATGAGGCTGCGACCGACGGCGTAATGCTCGTACGCCTGCGGATTGGAGGTCAGGCTCGCGGTAAGTCGCTCGGAATCCCCGCCCGTGAGGTGAATGCGCAGCTGCTCCGCGACGGCCTGCGCAATCTCGGACTGGACGGCGAACAGGTCGCCGGCGTTGCGGTCGTAGGTCTCCGCCCAGAGATGCGCGTCGCTCGATGCGTCGATGAGCTGTGCCTGGATGCGCAGGCGCTGGCCATCCCGCTGCACGCTGCCCTCGAGCACCGCGCCCACGACCAGTGCCGCAGCCACTTCGGCAATGGTGGGTTTCCGACCCTCGAACTGCAGCACCGAGCTGCGCGAAATGACCGTGAGCCCCGGCACCTTTGCAATCTGCGTGATCAGCGTGTCGTGGACGCCGCCGACAAATGCGGCATTGGCGGGGTCGTCGCCGAGGTTGGCGAAGGGCAGCACGGCGAGGCGGTGACGGTCTAAGCGCGCCGGCTCTGCGGCTTTGCGCGGCGCCGCCAGGTCCTTTTCTGCGGGAGGTTGGACGGCAACCTGCCGCACCAGGAGGCCGCCACCGAGCAGCAGCGCGACAAGGATCAGCAGCTCTGCGCGAACGACGCGCTGGTGGCCGCGGTCACCGTGGAACCAGGCGAGTACGACCGTGACCGGCAGGCCCACGGTGGCGGTGACGGCTACCATGCGAGTGAGGGCTTCCGGCCAGTGGAAAGTCGCAACCGCGAACTCGACGCCCTGCACGAGACCCCAGGCGGCGGCGAGATAGGCAAGGCTCCACTGCGCCACTTTGCGGTGGCGGATCCTGCTCCAGAGGCTCTGCACAGCAGTCTCGTCGGCGTCGGCCAAGCCGCGCTCCCCTTTTTTCTGTGCGGCCGGGCGGCCTCATCCGCCCCCGGGCCTGCAAGGCCTGCATTGTGTCCGGTCGTTCGGCGCTTGGCCAATGCCCGGCATCCACATGAGCGACATACCTTCCTTCCCCTATGCGCTGCTGTCGGGCGCGGCCGTACTGCTGCCGCACGCGTGAAAGCGGTATCCTTGTTCGTCCGCTACCTGCCACGAGTTTGCAGCGCAAAGGGAGTTCGGAATCATGAAGGTTCACGTCAAGCACACCCTCAAGGCGGACGTCGGCTCCGCGTTCAGGCTCTGCACGGAGCAGAAGAGCCAGGAGGCTGTCTATGCCAAGCTTCCCGGCACCGACGTCAGGATCAAGCGTGAGGGACGCGCCCCGAATGTGGGCCTGCGGATCGCCCGCAAGATGCCCGCCAACCCGCCGGCCGCGATCCGCCGGCTGGTGCCGACGACCAACGACGTCTCCCACACGGAAAGCTGGTCGGCCGACGGCGACGGCTACGCGTCTGACATCGTGGTCGAAATCAAGGGCGTGCCCGTGAAGATCGTCGGCACCAAGGCCCTGCAACCCGAGAAAGGCGGCTGCAGCGTCGAGTGGAATTTCGACGTCACCAGCGGCATTCCGCTGCTCGGGGGCATCATCGCTTCGTTTGCGGGCGAGGAGATCAGGAAGAACCTCGAGGACGAGTTCAAGGTCCTCAAGAGTTCCGTCTGATGATGGGTGCCTGACACCTGGCGTCAGCCGCACGCACGGCTGCCCCCGGGACGGTTTGCTGCATTGCAGCTAGCCATTTGCGCAATAGCGCGCTCGGCGGCACGGCGTAGCATCGTGTCATGGCGACTCTGTCCCCGGTGGACACGGCGTTCTTCCTGCTCGAGACCGAGCAGCGTCCGATGAACATCGGCGCCCTGGTCGTGCTCGCGCCGCCCAGGGGCGCGCGGCGCTATGCGGATCGGCTCGTTGCAGCCATGCTCAAGTGCCCGATCGGCCCGCCTTTCAGTTACCGCCTGCGCAAGGCGCCGATCACCGGGCTGCTGTCGCTCGAGCCGGATGCAAAGATGGCGGCCGCGCAACAGGTCTTTCGCCATCACCTGCCGCGGGGCTGCGACATACCCGGGCTGTTCGAGCGCATCTGCGACATCCACGTCGAGCCTCTTGACCGGGCCAGGCCGCTCTGGCAGGTCCACGTTTTCGAAGGACTGGCGGACGGCCGCGTCGCGCTGTACTTCAAGACACACCATGGCCTCATCGACGGCATTGGTTTCATCAAGATCGTCCTCGGAACGGTGAGCAAATCGCCACGCGCTCGCACTCCGCAGGCGATCTGGCGTGGTCTGCCCGGCGCGGCGGCGGTAGGCCCGCACCCAGCCGACGGCACCAGCGCAGCGCGCGGGATCGTCGGCTTCGCGCTCGAAGCGCGTCGCACCGCCAACGACATGCTGCGCCTGATGTGGCACCAGGGGTTGCGCGACCTCGGTATCGGGCACGGCCTGTCGGCGCCGTTCGTGACGACACCGAATGTACTCAAGACCGAGCCGAGCCCGCATCGCGTGATGGCGCACTGCAGCCTGCCCCTGCCTCGCGTGCGCTCGATCGCGCGCACGCAGGGCGCCAAGATCAACGACGTGATGCTGGCCATCCTGGATGCCGCGATGAACCGCTACCTGGCGGAGCGTGGCACGCCGCCGGACAAGCCGCTGGTCGCCGACATCCCGGTCGCTCTCGAAGATCATGGGGGAACGGGCAACCGCATCACGATCCTGCAGGTGCCGATGGGCAAGCCCGGCGCGCGGCCGGTCGAGCGCCTGCGGGACGTGGTGCGGGAAACCCGCGAGATGAAGGACGAATTGCGCGCGATCTCCGGCAACACGCTGATGCTGTACTCGATCGTGCAGCACTCGATCGCGAGCGCGATCGAAGCGTTCAAGCTCGGGCGGCTGCCGATGCTCGCCAACACGGTCATTTCGAACCCGGCGGGCCTCACCGAGCGAGTCTATTTCAACGGCGCGGAGGTCGAACTCGCGTTGCCGGTGTCGGTGGTGGCGCATCACCAGGTGCTCAACATCACGATCACGACCTACGTGGACAAGCTGCACGTGACTTTCATCGCGCTGCGCGAGGCCATCCCCGACCTGCCACGGCTGGCCGACTACACGGTTGCCGCGCTCGGCGAACTCGCGCACGATGTGTCGCGTCATGCCAGGCCTTACCGCGCCCGTTGACTGACGTTCACCGCATTGCCCACGAGCTGGGCGTCGTCGCGCGCGTTGCCGCACGTGCCATGCGACGGTGTCTCGCCATGGGTGCCTATGCCCCGCCGGATGCTTTGGCCTTCCGCGCGACATTGGACCCATGGCTGGCCGGCTTGCCGCCGTCCGCCCTGGCGAGCCACCACTACTTCGGCCTCGCTGCGACGCAGCCGCCCTGGTTCGATACCGGCATCGATCTCGTCGCGGGTGATACCGTCACGTGGCTGGCCGACGGCCGCGTCTATCTCTCGAAGCTGCTCGACATCTGGGTGGGGCCATCGTTCCAGCTCTGGTGCCGCGTCGGCACGGCAGGGCCGGTGTTCCGTGGCACGCGCGCGACGCATACGTTCACCGCCGCCCAGTCCGGGCGGTTGTGGCTGGCCAGCTATTTCCCCGGGGAATGGGCGGACACCGGCGGGCGCCTGGGCACCTCGCCGGCGGAATACGCCAAGGTCAGCGGCGGCATGTCGGTGCTCATCCTGCGGTGGAACCGGACGGCAGACGTTCCAGCGCTCTTTCGCGGCTTCAGCCACGAGACGCGGGTGCCGGGTCTCGTAGTCGCGGAATTGCAGCGGCTAGATCAACCGGTACCGACGCCCGAACAGTGGGACTACCTGTGGTACGTGGGCACGAGCGAGATCTATCGATCGGCGGTCCGCAGCGACGGCCGGCCCACGATCTGCTGCCACACGCACGGCGACGTCGGCATCCTGCGCCGGGAGGCCCGGTTGCGGCTCGAGCCGGGCGCGCGATTGCGCTGGTCCTGGCGGGTGGACGCGCTGCCGGTCGACCTGCCGGAGGACACCCTGCCCTCCCACGACTACCTGAGCATCGCCGTGGAATTCGACGACGGTCAGGACATCACCTACTACTGGAGCTCGTCGCTGCCGGTCGGCAAGGTCTATCGCTGCCCGCTGCCGACGTGGAAAGCCAAGGAAACCCACGTCGTGGTGCGTTCCGGCACGGCCGAACTCGGCCGCTGGCTCGACGAGGAGCGCGATTTGTTCGAGGATTACCGCAACATCATCGGCGGACCGGCCCGCTCCGTGGTGCGGGTCTGGCTGATCGCGAACAGCCTGTTCCAACGCGGGCACGGACAATGCGAATATGCGCATATCGTCCTCGGCGGACCGGACCGCGCGATCGACGTCTTGTAGGAAAACGCAGACAGGGGAATGAGGCATGCGCGGATTGATGATGGACACGCCGCTGCTGATCACGGAGATCATGCGGTACGCCGACAAGAACGTGCCGCACACGGAGGTCGTCTCCGTCACGCTCGAGAACCCGCGGCACCGCTGCACGCTGCGCGACGTCTTCCGTCGCGCGCGCCAGCTGGCCAATGCGCTGCTGCAGGCCGGGGTCAAGCCGGGCGACCGCATCGCGACGATGGCATGGAACGACTACCGTCACCTCGAGTTGTATTACGCCGTCTCGTGCATGGGCGCCGTGCTGCACACGTTGAACCCGCGGCTCTTTCCCGAGCAGCTCGAGTTCATCATCAATCACGCCGAAGACAAGCTGCTCTTCATCGATCCCACCCTGCTGGCCGCGCTTGCGCCGCTGCAAGGCAAGGTGCCGACGCTCGAGAAAACCATCGTCATGGCCAGTCCCGCCTCGATGCCGCCGGCAGTCGCGGGCAAGCTGCCGGACTACGAGACGTTCATCGCGGGGCAACCCGAGCAGTTCGACTGGCCGGTGCTCGATGAGAACACCGCGAGTTCCCTCTGCTATACCTCAGGCACCACCGGCAATCCGAAGGGCGTGCTCTACAGCCATCGTTCCACGGTGCTGCATGCCTACGCCGGTTGCATGGCGGACGCCGTCGGCCTCAGCGGTCGGGACGTGACGCTGGCAGTGGTGCCGATGTTCCATGCCAACGCGTGGGGCCTGCCCTACAACGCGGCGATGGTCGGCAGCAAAGTGGTGTTCCCCGGCCCGAAGATGGGCGACCCGGCGGTGCTCACGCAGTTGATGAACGAAGAAGGCGTGACGCTCGCCGCCGCCGTGCCGACGGTCTGGACGATGCTCCTCAATCACCTGCGCCAGACCGGCGGCAAGCTGACGACGCTGAAGCGCACGCTGATCGGCGGCTCCGCGGTGCCGCTGCAGATGATCCGCGATTTCCGGCTCGAGCACGGCGTCGACGTGCTGCAGGGATGGGGCATGACGGAGATGAGCCCGCTCGGCACCGTCGGCTCGCTGCGCCCCGGGATGGAAAAGCTGCCGCTCGAAGAACAGTTCAAGGCACGCGCGAAGCAGGGGCACGGCATCTTCGGCGTGGACATGAAGGTGGTGGACGAAGACGGGCGCGAACTGCCCTGGGACGGCAAGTCGTCCGGCGAACTCAAGGTGCGCGGCCCGTGGGTGTGCAAGGGCTACTTCCGCCTGGATGAGTCGCCCGCGCACGACGCCGACGGCTGGTTCGCCACCGGCGACGTGGCCGTGATCCATCCCGATGGCTACCTGCAGATCACCGACCGCGCCAAGGACGTCATCAAGTCCGGCGGCGAATGGATCAGTTCCGTGGACCTCGAGAACTGCGCGTGCGGCCACCCGGACGTGCTGATGGCCGCCGCGATCGGCGTTCGTCACCCCAAGTGGGACGAGCGGCCGATCCTGCTGGTCGTGCCGCGCCAGGGTTGCACCCCGCAGCGCGAATCCGTGCTCGCCCACATCGCACAGCATTTCGCCAAGTGGCAGCTGCCGGATGAGGTACTGGTGGTGGAATCATTGCCATTGACCGGCACCGGCAAGATCAACAAGCGCGAGCTGCGCGACAAGTTCGGCCAGGTGCTGATGCAGCGCGCCAGCGGTTGACGGCAGCGGCGCGGCGCGGTTGGCCATCGTCCCCGGGCCTTCGGAACCGGGGGGTGGGGTTGTTCTTTCGGGCCCGGGGACGACAGTGTTCGGTGAAGGTGCCATACGTATTCGCGATCAGTAGATCCACTGGATTCGGCTTAGCCACGTTTTGGTGTTCCCGGTGACACCGTCGCGGTTCAGGTCGAAGTCGCCGTAGGTGATGCCCGCCTTCCAGCGTCGCGTCGCCCACCAGTTCACCCCCGCCCACCAGCCGTCCAGGGTTCCGCCGTGCACTGACTTGTCATCGAGATCGACGTGTCCGTAGCGCGCCATGAGTTCCCATGCACCCCAGCGACCCTGCGGCAGGACTCTGCGCGAATAGGCCGCCTTGCGGTCGTACGGGCGATGCTCGCCCGTCACTACCCAGGACGCGGTCAGGTAGTAGCCGTCGAAATTCGGATTGCCGGTCGCCTCGGAGCGGACGGAGGACGTCACGTACTCGCCCAGCAGCGAGTACGCGTCATGGCTCCAGAGGAGCTCGAGGCCCGTGTTCCAGGCATGGTCGCCGGCGATGTCGCCGGTGTCCACGTAGTAATCGGCGACGTTCGAGGACGGCCGACCCCGGAACCGAAGCTTGTCGTCGTCGCCACCGAAATAACGGAAGCTTGCAGCCACGTGCAGGTAGCGGGCACCGTCCTCGGACCAGATCGGCAGCGCCGTGATTCGTCCAGCGAAATCGTTACCCGAGTCGCCGAAATCGTCGCCTGTCGTCCACCAGTCGTTGTACCAGCCGACGGCCCAGGTAGCGCGCTGCTCGAACATCGTGTTCGACAGCGTCGCGCCGACGCTGCGCGAAATGAAGAACGGGCTGAGCAGGCGTTCGGTGTGCGGCAGGTTCGCCGCATCCCCCACCATCTCGTAGACATGAGGCTCTTTGATCTTGCCGAGCGTCAGGGTCCCGAGGTGATCGAACGCGGTCGAGATCCGGATGTCGGTGGACGACCAGTCGGGATCGCCAGGGTTCTTGTCGAACCCCTTGTATTCGTAACTCAACACGTAATTCCACTTGCGGAACAGATCAAAAAAGCCGCGCGCCATCAGCCGCAGCGAACGCGCCTCGAACTCGTCCTGCTGGTTGCCCACCTGCGCTTTGCTGTCGGCGTCCTGGCTGAAGGTGGTGTAATCTGCCGGCATCACGACGAGACCGAAGTCGATCGAGAAATTATCCTTCGCGTCGGTGACCTCGGCTTCGGCAAGGGTCTGGTCGCTGATGTCGGGCAACGCGTAGTGGTCGGCATCCTTGACCAGCGCCTCAGATTCCGGGGTCAGGTCGGACTCGATCGACTGCGCGTGCGCGCCGGGCGGTAGTGCCGCGACGCACCCCGCCAGGAATCCCGCAGCCAGAATTCCACGAGTGGGCGCGGCCGCCCGCGAACTACGGGTTCGGCGGCGCATGGATTGTCTCCCAATCCTTCTGCATGCTGACGACCACCCAGCCGCGCTTGCCGGCCTCGTCGAGTCCGCGGTTGAGCCGCCCGACCTGCGAATTGCGGTCATAGGCGTACTCGCGCGCCGCATCGTCGTGGTGCAGGATGAGGCCGAGGCGCGGCCCTGCCCCCGCTGTGGTCCATTCGAGCATTTCAAAGTCGCCATCGGAGTTACCGAAGGCGAAGATCGGGCGGCGGCCGATGTGGCGCTGGATGCCGGCAGGCTTGCCTTCCTTGTCGTCGATGAAGTCGATCTCGGGCAGCTTGACGATCACGGGCTTGCCGTCGCGCACTTCGTACTTGAGTTTGCCGCCGCTGCCGATGACCTGCTCTGGAGGGATGCCGTAGACCCTCTCCGTCCAGGGACGCATGAACTCGACACCGCCGCCGGAGACGATGTGCGTCTTGAATCCATTCGCGCGCAGGTAGGCGAGCAGTTCCACCATCGGCTGGTACACCATCTCGGTGAGGAGCCGCCCGGACGTGGGGTGCCTGGCGGTGGCGACCCAGTCGCGGACGATCTGCTCGAACTCGTCCGTCGTCATTCCAGCATGCGTGGCCATGACCATTTCGACGAGTGCGTGGTCGCCCCCGGCGAGCGCGGACTTCAAGTCGCCTTTCAGAACCGAAGCGAAAGGCTCCTGCGTTTTCCACTGCGGATGCAGCGGCGCGAGCGCCTTGACCCGGTCGAAGACGAAGAGCGCCTGGAAATACATCGGCTGCTCGGACCAGAGCGTGCCGTCGTTGTCGAAGACAGCGATGCGCTGGGCGGGCGCAACGTACCTTTGCCCGGCCGGATCAGTCACGTCCGCGACAAAGCGCGTGATGGCCAGCTTGGACGGTCCGTCCCGCCAGGAAGGCAGCGGATCATGCGTGGCGCCGTGCGCCAGCGTCGTGACCAGCGCAGCCGCAATCAAACACAGCGAAGCTCGCCTACGCGGCATCGGACGCACGCCGAGGGCCATGATTGTCGGCCGGCCTCAGTTCTTGGCAGGCGCGGTCACCGCTTCCATGACGCGATCGAGGTTGAAGCTGCCGGGCTTCTGGCGCGGCGGGAACTCCCGGAAGCTCTGCAGCCACTGGCCGATGTACGCGCCGGCGGGGGCGATGGCGAACATGCGCTCCATGTACCAGCGCTGGTGACCCATGGCGTTTTCTTCCTCGGCGCGCTCGAACGGATCCATGCGGAGATTGGCCAATTTCGGCGCCCGCAGTACGGTGAACGGTTCCTGCCAGACTTTCAGGCCGACGGCAGGCTGCTCGAGGAACGTGATCTTCAAGTTCTCGTAGCGCAACGCGGCGACGCTGCCGTCGTCGGTCCAGTAGATGAACTCCTTGCGCGGCCACTCCGCCTGGCCCTTCAGCGCCGGGCCAAGGTCGTAACCGTCGAGGTGGACCTTGTACGTAGAGTTGCCGATCTTGCGACCCTTGAGCAGGTCGGCCTTGGCATTCGGGTCGCCGGCAGCGGCCACGAGCGTCGTGAGCATGTCCTCATGGGCGCCGATGTCGTTGATGACGGTGCCCGGCTTGATGACGCCCGGCCAGCGGATCATCGTCGGGACGCGGTAGCCGCCTTCCCACTGCGTGTTCTTTTCGCCGCGGAACATGGTCGTGCCGCCGTCCGGCCACGTGAACGTTTCGGCGCCGTTGTCGGTCGAATACATGACGATGGTGTTCTCGTCGAGGCCCAGTTCCTTGAGCTTCGCGAGCACCTCGCCGACGTGGCCGTCGTGCTCGACCATGCCGTCGGCATAGATGCCGAGGCCGGTCTTGCCATCCGACTCCGCCTTCAGGTGCGTGAAGATGTGCATGCGGGTGGAGTTCCACCACAGGAAGAACGGCTTGTCCGACTTCGCGGCGCGCTCCATGAAGTCGAGCGCCTTGGCCGTGACTTCGCCATCGATCGTCTCCATGCGCTTCTTCGTCAGCGGGCCGGTATCCGTGATGCGGCCGTCAGCGAAGCTGTGGATCACGCCGCGCGGGCCGAATTTCTTCTTGAACTCGGGGTTCTTCGGGTAGTCGACGTTCTCGGGTTCTTCCTCGGCGTTCAAGTGGTAGAGGTTGCCGAAGAATTCATCGAAGCCATGCGCCGTGGGCAGCATGTCGTCGCGGTCGCCGAGGTGGTTCTTGCCGAACTGACCGGTCATGTAGCCCTGCGCCCGGAGCAGCGTGGCGATGGTCGGGTCTTCGGCCTTCATGCCTTCGGGCGCGCCCGGCAGGCCCACCTTGGTGAGGCCGGTGCGGATCGGCGACTGGCCGGTGACGAAAGCCGCGCGGCCCGCGGTGCAGCTCTGCTGGCCGTACCAGTCGGTGAACAGCGCGCCCTGCTCCGCAATGCGGTCGATGTTCGGAGTCCGGTAGCCCATCATGCCGCGGTTGTAGGCACTGATGTTGAAGCCGCCGATGTCGTCGCCCCAGATGATGAGGATGTTGGGCTTCTTCGCCTGGGCCAACGCAGGCGCGACCGGCGCCGCCAGAGCCGCGATCGCCAATGCTCCTGCAAGCATTCCCTTGAATACCTTCATGATTTCCACCCCTGCGTAATTATTCTGTCCCCGACCAGGAGTCGGGAGCGTGAGGCTAGGGGAGCGCCAGGACTAAGTCCAATGCATTATCTTAGCTATTTTGATAACTTTTGGTAATGAACGTCGACCTGCGCCAGCTTCGATACGTCCTGGCACTGGACCAGCATCGTAACTTCGCGCGTGCCGCAGAGACCCTCGGGGTGACCCAGCCAGCCCTTTCCCGCAGCCTCCAGGTGCTGGAGAAATCCATCGGCGCTCGGTTGTTCGACCGCAATCGCGCGCGCGTGGAGCCGACCCCGGTCGGTGTGCACCTGATCGAGCGCGCACGGCGGCTGGTCAATCAGGCACGCGATCTCGAGCAGGACCTGCAGCAGATTCTCGGTCTGGAGATCGGGCTGCTGCGAATCGGTGCCGGTCCTTATCCTGCGGATCTCTCAGTCGGCACCGCCGCCGGGCGACTGGCCCGACGCCACCCCGGACTGCTGATGGACCTGTCCGTCAGCGACTGGCCGGAGCTGAGCCGCCCGGTGTTGTCTGGCGAACTCGACCTGGCCGTTGCCGATAGGAGCCTGGCGCAGGAGGACGATCGCCTGGTCGTGGAATCCCTGCCTCAACGCCAGTTGCGCTTCTTTTGCCGACCAGGTCACCCGCTGGCGGGCCGAGCCTCGCTGACGCTGGACGAGCTGCGGAGGTACCCGCTGGTCGGCACGGTCATCCCGACGCGACTGGATGCGCTCGCCGCGAAGGACGACAAAGGACTGCGCTCGAACCTGCCGGAGGGCGCCACCGCACCGGAAATTCGAGTCAGTATTTTTGCCCTGGCGCGTCAGATCGTCATGGAGAGCGACGCGATCGGCGGGGCGGTGCCGAGCCAGATCGAGGATGCGGTCGCCCGCGGGCAACTGGTGTCACTGCCGCTGGACCTGCCGTGGTTGAAGACGAACTACGGCATCATCCGGCTGGCCAATCGCACCCCCGGGTCCGCGGCCGTGACGTTCATGGAAATCCTGCGGGAGGTCGAGGCCGAAATCACCTGAAGGTGCCGGCACCTCCTGGAGGCACCGCTGGGACAAGGTCATCGAATCAATAGATCCACTGAGTCCGGCTCAGCAGCGCTTTAGTGTCCCAATATAATATGCCGTCGAGGCCCTGCTCGATGTCGCCATAACAGACGTTGAACCTCCAGCGCCCCGAGTCCCGTGTTCCACGCGCGATCGCCCGGTGGCAGCCAGGCTCCGGTCACGGAGCGACGGGAAGTATTCGTCGCAGCAGCGCCTCTGCCTCGCCGAGGCTCATGTTCTTCGGCACCGGGTAATCGCGATGCGCCTCGATCATCGCCGCACGTGCGACCTCGGGCACATCCGCCGGCTTGAGCGACTCCATCTTCTCCGGAATGCCGACCGTGCGGTTGAGTTCGCGTACGCGATCGACGAAGCGCTGCGCGAGCACCTGTCCTGATTCCGACGCCGTACCCGCGCCGATGGCAACGGCCAATTCAGCCAATCGCTGCTGTGCCAGCGGCGCGTCCTTGATGTAGTCGAGCACGTACGGCAGCGTGATGGCATTGGCGAGCCCGTGCGGTACGCCGTACATGCCGCCGATCTTGTGCGAGAACGCGTGCACGTAGCCGACGTACGCCTTGGTGAACGCAAGGCCCGCATAGAACGACGCCAGGGCCATCGACTCGCGTGCCTCGAGATCCTCGCCGTTCGCGTAGGCGCGCGGCAGGTTCGCAAAGATCATGCGCACGGCCGAGATGGCATGCAGTGGCGTCTCGGCATGCGGCCAGCGGTTGATGTGCGCCTCGACCGCGTGCGTGAGCGCATCCATTCCAGTCGCAGCCGTGATCGGCTTCGGCATGCCCTTCATCAGCGCCGGGTCGAGCGCCGCAGCGAGCGGCACCAGCTTCGGGTCGATGACGGCCGATTTCGAGTGCTTGACGGGGTCCGTCACCACGGCGGCGACGGTTACTTCCGATCCGGTGCCCGCCGTCGTGGGGATGGCGAACAGCGGCAGCATCGGCTTCGTCACCTTCAGCATGCCGATCAGCTTCTGCGGAGACTTGCCGGTCACCGCCATCGCGCCGATCACCTTGGCCGCGTCGATGGCGGAGCCGCCGCCGACGGCGAGGATCGCGTCGCTGTGGTGTGCGGTCACTGCCTCATAGCCCGCCTGCAGGACGGGGTAGGTCGGGTCGGGCGTGATGCCGTCGTGCACGGCGACATCGATCCCCTGCTCCGCCAACGTACGGCGGATCGGTTCGATCAGGCCGAGTTTCACGAGGACTGCGTCCGTGACGATCATCACTCGCTTGAAGCCGAACTGGCCGATGCTGTGACACAAGCGCAGCGCGGCGTCGGGCCCGACGAACACCGTCGGCCGCGGGATCGGCACTACCCGCGAGACGGGCCACATGAACGGTTTGATCAGCCGATACGCCAACAGGCGGAGCTGGAACAGCATGCTGACTTCCCCAAGTCTTGATGCACCGCATCATGCGTGGGTCGCAGTTGCCTTGCCAAGTGGGGATGACCACGACGCTTTTCGGGCCACGGCAACGCGCCTGTCTGACCGCGGCCTGCCGGCGGAGGCCTAGACGCCCGGAAGCCTGCGGGCGAGCTTCACCTGGGTGACGTCACGCACGCCGCCCTTCGACGCCGACGTGGCCAGCAAGCCATAGGCGCGCAACGCCGTGGAGACGCTGCGCTCACGGTCACCCGGCGTGTACGCAAGATCGCCGCGCGCCGCCTCGGCCTGGCGCCTCTGCTCGATCACGTCAGCACTGACGTCGAGGCGCAGGCTGCGCGCCGGGATGTCGATCTCGATGGCATCGCCGTCGCACACCAGTGCAATCAATCCGCCTTCCGCCGCCTCCGGCGAGATGTGCCCTACGGAAAGACCCGCCGATGCGCCGGAAAAGCGGCCGTCGGTGATGAGCGCCGTCCGGCTCGCGAGGCCGCGTCCGTACAGGGCGCCGGTCGCCGCCAGCATTTCCTGCATGCCCGGGCCGCCCCTGGGACCCTCGTAGCGAATGACCACCACTTGCCCGGCCTGCACCTTGCCGGCCAGGATGGCCGCAGTGGTGTCGTTCTCGGCGTCGAACACGAGGGCCGTGCCGCGGAACCGCTCCATACCGGGCGGCACGGCAGCACTCTTCACGATGCAGCCGTCGTCGGCAAGATTGCCGCTCAGCACGGCAAGGCCGCCGTCCCCGGCGAACGCGTGCTCGACG
>Ga0315297_10001229_pt1 | contig 15729 bp, 14 predicted proteins | sample YL17G15_0_MG_FD_203628 | JGI IMG/M metagenome (GOLD analysis project Ga0315297, IMG submission 203628) | Sediment microbial communities from Yellowstone Lake, YNP, Wyoming, USA - YL17G15_0 | ecosystem: Environmental > Aquatic > Freshwater > Lake > Sediment | place: USA: Wyoming | collected... | reverse complement strand
AGGAATCCGACGAGGCCGAAGAAGAACATCGTGCCCATCCCCAGCCAGACGTAGCTGTTGCCCAGGTTCCCCCAGAGCAGGGTCGGGATGAGCGTCGCTCCGAGGATCAACAAGCCGCCCATGGACGGCGTCCCTTTTTTCGCCAGATGGGATTGCGGCCCGTCGGCCCGGATTTCCTGGCCGATCTGGTTCTTCTTCAGCAGCCTGATGAGCATCGGTCCGAGCAGGAGGCTCAGGAAGAGCGCGGTGATGCCGGCCAGCGCGGTCCGGACCGTGATGTACCGGAAGATGTTGAAGAAGAACCATTCGTTTCTCAAGGGAACGAGCAGCCAGTAGAGCACGTCATGTCTCCTTAAAGGCCTCTTTCAAAGCCTCGACGATCGTCTCGGTCCGGATCCCTCGGGACCCTTTGACCAGGACCAGGTCTCCTTCCCGGAGCAGGGCGGGAACCTGGGCCGCCGCGTCTTCGCTTGTGGCGAAGGAGAGGATCCTGTCCATTCCCATGCCGGCGAGCCGGGCCCCCTGGGCCATGTGCCGGCTCAACGGGCCGACCGTGACGAGAAGGTCCCAGCCGGACCGCTCCGCCTGCAGGCCGGCGTCCGCGTGGAACTTGGCCGCGGCCTGACCCAGTTCGAGCATGTCGCCGAGCACGGCGACGCGCCTCCGGGCCGGAAGCGCCGCGTAGTTCCGGAGCGCGGCCTCGAGGGCCCGGGGATTCGAGTTGTACGAATCGTCGACGACGACGATCTTCTTCGCCAGGCGGAGGAGAAGGCCTCGTTTCGCGTAAGGCTTGAGGTCCTGGATCCCCTGTTCGATCTCGTCGAGCGAAAGGGACAGGGCCCGGCCGACACCGACGGCCGCCAACAGATCATAAATGTAGGTTTCCGAGAGGAAGGGGAACCTGATCCGCCGCCGGTCGCCGTCGAGGACGAGATCGAACTTGAATCCGTCATAGCCCAGCCTCTGGAGGTTATCGACCCGGATATCACAGCCGCGGGAGAGGCCGAAAAAGATCTTCCGGCGGTTCCGCGCTTGGGCGATCTGTTCGACGAAGGGATCATCGCCGTTGAGGACGGCGATCCCGTCCGTCTTCATTCCCTCCAGGATCTCCTTTTTCGCCGCGGCGATGGCCTCCATCGTCTTGAGGAACTCCAGATGGACGGGACTGACGTTGGTGATCACGGCCACGTCGGGCGGGGCGATTTCGGTCAGCGTCCGGATCTCTCCGGGAGCGCTCATCCCCATCTCCAGGACGGCCGCGTCGTGCCGGGGCTCGAGGCGGAGCAGGGTCAAGGCCAGGCCGAGGTGATTGTTGAAATTCCCCTCGGACTTGAGCACTTGGAATTTCCGCGAGAGGATCGCGGCGGTGAATTCCTTGGTCGTCGTTTTGCCCACGCTGCCGGTGATGCCGACCACCTTCAAGCTTCGTTTCTCGAGGACTTTCTTAGCCAGAAGCTGCAAGGCTCTGAGGGTGTCCGGCACCTGGAGCAGGGCGAAGTTCCCGGCGACCGTCGGCACGGACCGCGAGACCACGGCCCCGGCCGCGCCCCGTTCGGCCGCCGCGGCGACGAAGTCGTGGCCGTCGCGGCGGGCGACGATGGCGAAGAAGAGTTCGCCGGGCGTCGTCCGGCGCGAGTCGATGTTGAAGTCGCGGAAGACGCGCTCCGGAGGCCCCTGGAGAATCGTCCCGCCGGTCGTTTCCGCGATCCGGTCCAGCCGCAGCTCTGCCATGATCAGTGCGATCCCATCTTCGTGAGGATCTCCCGGATCACCTCGCCGTCCTTGAACGGAATGACCCGGTCCTTCAAGACCTGATAGCTTTCATGCCCTTTGCCGGCGACGAGGACATGATCACCTTTTTTAGCGAAGGCGAGCGCTTTCTCGATCGCTTCGTAGCGGTCGGGGACGACGCTGTATTTCTTGGAGCCCGTTTTAATGACCCCTTTTTCGATCTCACGGAGAATGGCCAGAGGGTCCTCGGAACGGGGGTTGTCGGAGGTCAGGAACGTCCAGTCGGCGAACAGCCCGGCGACCTCGCCCATCCGTTCCCGCTTGGCCTTGTCGCGGTCTCCGCCGGCGCCGAAGACAAGGATGATCCGGCTGGGCTTGAGCTCGCGCGCGGTCTCGAGCAGGCTGCGCATGGCGCTGTCCGTGTGGGCGTAATCGACGTAGAGATGGAGCCCGAGATCGTTCTCGATCTTTTCGAACCGGCCGGGGACCTGTTTCAGGGCGGCGATCCCGTCCTTGATGACCTGGGGCGGGACGTTCAAGGCGAGGGCGACGCCGAACGCCGCCAAGATGTTGTAGAGATTGTGCTTGCCCGAGAGGGGAGAGGTGATCGGGGTCTGCCCTCCGGGGTATTTTACCAAGGCCTCGAGGCCCGCCCCGTTCAGCTTGAACCGCTCGCCCCGGACGAGCGCCGCCGGTTCGAGGCCGAAGGTGATCGTGTTCATGGGCAGCTCGGCGATGAGCCGTTTTCCCCACGGATCGTCCTCGTTGACGACGGCCGTCCGTTTTTTGGAATTCAGGAAGAAGAGCTTCTTCTTAGCCGCGAAGTAGTCCTCCATCGTCGCATGGAAGTCCAGGTGCTCGCCGCTGAGATTCGTGAACACGGCCACGTCGAAGCTGATGTCCCAGACGCGCTTGAGACTGAGCGAATGCGATGAGACCTCCATCAGGCAATGCGTCACGCCTTTATCGAGCATGTCCTTGAGCATGGCTTGGAGGTCGGGGGCTTCCGGTGTCGTCCGCTGGGCCTCGAGCTCGAAATCCGGCCCGCGGTAGCTGATCGTTCCGATGACGCCCGGCTGAAAACCGGAGGTCTTCAGGATGGACTCCAGGATGAACGTGATCGTCGTTTTGCCCTTGGTCCCGGTGATGCCGATGACCTTCATCTTCTGCGAGGGGTGTCCGTAAAAATTCGCCGAGCAGACGGCCAGGGCTTCACGGGGATCGAAGACCTGGACCCAGGCGGCCCTGAGGGCCGCCGGCCGCGGTTTGTCGGAGAGGATCGCCGCCGCCCCGTTGGCCAGGGCTTCGGCGACGAAGTCGAATCCGTCCCTTTGGGCTCCTTTGAGGGCGGCGAAGAGGAAATTCGGTCTGACGGCCTTCGAGGAATAAGCGATCCCTTCGATCTCGGCCGCCGCATCGCCCTGAAGGAGGAGGACGGGGATGCCCTTCAAGACATCCTGGAGGTTCATGGCTCCTCCTCCGTGCCGTGGCCGGCGGCGATGACGGTCAACTTGGGCCCCGTCTGCGGATGGATTTCGAGATACCGCAGGGCGCGCTTGACGATCTCGCGGAACACGGGCGCCGCGACCTGGCCGCCGTAGTACTCGTCGGTCTTCGGCTCGTTCAGGACGACGATGATCGAGATCTGGGGATTCTCGATGGGCGCGAAGCCGACGAAGGAAGCGATATGCCTCGTCGTCGAAAAACATTTCAAGGCCGGGTCGTAGATCTGGGTGGTCCCCGTCTTTCCGGCCGCGGAATAACCTTTGACCATAGCTTCCCGACCGGTCCCCTCGAGGACGGCCTTTTCCAGGATCGAAACGATCTCCCGGGCCGTCTGCGGCGAGAGGACCTGCTCGAGGGGGGCGGCCAGTGAAGCCCGCACCGGCAGGCCCGGGTTGCTTTTGATGATATGGAGAGGGATCCGGATCCCGCCGTTGGCCAGAATATTGATGGCTTGGAGGACCTGGAGCGGCGTCACCAGAGTCTCGTATCCGATGGAGACGGAGTCGATCGATCGCTTTGTCCACTCGTCAAGGGGCCGGACCAGACCGGCGGCCTCGGCGGGAAGCTCGATGCCCGTCTTTTCGCCGAAGCGGAACGCTTTGATGGTTTTGTAAAGGTCGTCCCTTCCGATCCGCCGCCCGATCTGGATCGCGCCGACGTTGGAGGACTGGATGAACACCTCCGGGAATTTGAGCAAGCCGAAATTCTTGTGATCGCGGATCGGAGCGCCGGCGCTCTCGATGAAGCCTTTGCTGCAATCGAACGTCTCGTTCATGGACACGAGCCGGTTCTCGAGCGCGGCCGCGGCGGTCAGGATCTTGAAGGTCGAGCCGGGATCGTAGAGGTGACGGACGGCGCGATTGAACTCGTCCTCCGCCGTTTTCGGGGGATAGGCGTTCGGATCGAACGTCGGACAGTTCGCCAGCGCCAGGACGTCGCCCGACTGGGGATTGGCGATGATCACCGTTCCCCAGCTCGCGCCGTGGTCCCTGACAGCCCGGGACAGCTCCGTCTCGGCGATATATTGGATGTTCTCGTCAAGGGTCAGGACGATGTCCGCCCCTCTTGTGGACGGTTCGAGGATCTCGTCGTGATATTCCCTCCGCATGACGTCGAGAAGGATGAGCTTTTTGCCTTTCTTCCCGCTGAGCACGGAGTTGAATTTATATTCCGCCCCGCCGCAGCCCTTGTTGTCGGGGTCGACGCTGCCGAGGACGTGGGCCGCCAGCGATCCTTTCGGGTAGAAGCGCATGGTCTCTTCCGGTGCGGAGATCCCGCTCAGGCTCAGGCTGATGATCCGGTCGGCCGTTTCCCGATCGAGCTTCCTTTTAAGGGGAATGTGAGCGATCCCGTTTTGGATCGCGGCCTGGATCCGTTCGATGTCGCGCGGGCCGAGCCCGAGAATCGGCTGCAGTTTGAGGATCGGCGCCATCTGTTCGTCCGGCTGCTCGCCCGCCAACGCCGGGGAGTAATAAATGGTCTGGGAGGGAATGCTTTGGGCCAGGATGATCTCGTTCCGATCATAGATCGTGCCCCGTTCCGGAATGATATCGACCCGCGCTTGATTCTGGCGGAGGACCTGGCGGCTCAACGGAGCGTGGTTGATGACCTGGAGATGGACGAGCCGGACGAGGATGCCCAAGGTCCAGACGGCCAGTCCCAGGGCGAGGATCTTGGTCCGCTGCCGGATCTTTTTCTGGTACTGGACGGCGGCGATGTTCACGGGCTCACTCGACGGTCACCGGTCCTTGTAGATGATCTGGTCCTCGCGGGTCTCGGTCATCCCCAATTCCTCACGGGCGATTCTTTCGACGCGCTCCAACGAGCGGAGGGCGGCTCTTTGGGTCTCCAGTCTTTTGAGTTCGTCCCGCAGCTCCTGCTTTCGAACCTCCCCGCGTCCGATGTCGTATCCGAGCCGGACGTTCTCGGTGATATGCCAGAGGTAGAACGTCAGGGTCAGGATGGTCATGACGCTGGCCAGCACCCAGAGCGCGATCTCTTTTCGGTTGAGCTTCCTACGAACCATAGGGTCTCTTTTCCGCCGCCCGCAATTTGGCCGAACGCGCCCGGGAATTGCGGGCCAGCTCTTCGTCCGTCGCCGTGACCGGCTTTTTCGTCAGGATTTCGATCAGGCCGGGGCCATCCTCCAAGCGGGCCAGCCGGGCCAGGGTGTGTTTGACGATGCGGTCTTCCAAGGAGTGAAAGGAGATCACCGCGATCCGCGTGCCGGGCGAAGTGAGCCGGATGGCCTGCTCGAGAAATTCCCCGAGACCCTGGAGCTCCTGGTTGACCACGATCCGGAGCGCCTGGAAGACCTTGGCTGCCGGATGGACCTTCCCTTTCTGAGGAATCCAGCGGCAGACGTCCTCGACGATCCGTCTCAATTGGGTCGTGCTTTCGATCTTCTGGGCCCGCCTGAGGGTGGCGATCCGGCGGGCGAGCTTGTTGGCCTGTTTGAGTTCGCCGTATTCGCGGAAGACATGGGCCAATTTGGCCTCGGTGGTTTTGTCCAGGACTTTGGCGGCCGTCATTTTATTCCGGCTGTCCATCCTCATGTCCAAGGGGCCGTCCAGGGTGTGGCTGAAACCGCGATCCGGGGCGTCGAGCTGATAGGAGGACATGCCCAGGTCGAGCAGGATCCCGCGGACGGTCGAGAAATCGACATCGAGCTCGGGGATATAGCGAAAATCGGCATGATAGAGGTCGACGCGGTTGGCGTAGGGGCTGAGATAATCCCTGGCCTTCAGGATCGAGCTCTCGTCAAGGTCGAGGCCGATGAGCCTGGCTTTGGGATTCCGCTTCAGGATCTCGCCGGCGTGTCCGGCCATGCCCAGCGTTCCGTCGATATAAGTGCCTTCCCTTCCGATATCCAAAAATTCGAGGGTCTCTTCGAGGAGAACGGGGATGTGTTCTCGACGGCTCATTCCGGCTTCCTGTCCGACATGAGCTTGGTGATCTTTTTGAAGTCCTCGTAGGTCAGGGGCTTTCTGGCCATCTTTTCGTCCAGGCGGCCGCGGTCCCAGACCTCGAGGTAATCGTTGACGCCGATGACCTGGACCTCCGCCTGCAGTCCGGCCCGTTCACGGATGGGCTGGCTGATGAGGACCCGGCCTTTGGAATCGATCTCGCTCTGATTGCCGAGGAGGTTGGCTTTCCGGTTGAACTCCTGGATGTCCGGATCCGGATACCGGGCGTCCTCGGCGGGCGGTTTCATCATTCTTTCCCAGGTGGAGAGGGGAAAGATCTGGACGAAATCATCCTCTAAGGAGGTGATGAAAAGCCCTTTCCCGAATTGTTCTTCGATAGCCGTCCGAAACTTCTCCGGGATCTTGATCCGGCCGCCTTCGTCGAGCTTAGCCTTGTAGCTTCCTATCAACAAATTTCCCATTTTGTCCCTTTTTGTCCCATTTTGGTTTAAATATAGAGAAAATCAGAGGGGAAGTCAAGCAAAAATCGCTAAAAAAAGAAAATATTTTCGGTTCGATGGGGCCTAGAAAGCCATTGAAATGAAATAATTTAGATGGCCGGGACCGTTCCTCAGGCCGGGCCGTCCGGAGATTCGTCTCCGAATGGGGGGTTTTGTTCGAGATTTTTTAGGAGATCTTTGGCCCTTTCCAGGTCCTTCTCCGGGACAAGAATCTTTATTTCTCCCAGGCCGTCCGCGGAGAACGGATAGATCGTCTGCAGCATCAGACCTTTGAAAAAACAGGGGATGCCTTCGCTTTCCAGCAGGTTCTTGATGATCTCGGCTTCGACCGGTCCCCAGACCCGGATGAGTTCCTTGAGGTCCACGTTCTGATCCGGATTCTTGGGCTTCGTTTCATGGTCGGTCATGTTGAATTCTCCGTTTTCGGCGGTTGCCGGGAGCGGTTCCGTTTCGGACACCCGCCGCGTAATAATCATCGAGGATCCTGTCGTGGTCGAAGGCCAGGGGAAAATCGATCTCATCGCGGCCGAAAATCCCGATATCCCGGGCGTCATCCCTCGCCTTCGGCCTGCCGGCCGCCCTGGCCACGAAGACCGTCGAGATCGTGTGTTGACGGGGGTCCCGATCCGGATCGGAATACGTGTGGAGCTGATATCGAAGCTCGACCCTGAGCGATGTCTCCTCCTCGGCTTCGCGGACCGCCGCTTTTTCGAGGGATTCTCCGTAATCCACGAATCCGCCGGGAAGTGCCCAGCCGTGAGGCGGGTTCTTTCTTCGGATGAGGATGATCCCGTCCTTTCCCGTCGCGTCCTTGATCTCGATGATGACGTCCACGGTCGGGACGGGGTTCCGGTGGGCCCGGAAGCTTTTCTTTTTGTCCATGGCCGCCGCTATTCTATCAGAAAAGCCGCGGCGGGGCCATTTTCCAGGGGAACAAAGGCCTACAGATGTCCTTTCGCGGGGACAGATAAGGACTGTTCCTCGGGCCTCTCCCGCCTGATGGGATTTGGCATAAAATTTGCTTTAATTTATAATGATTTTAAGGCAAAGGAGCAGAGCGATGAAAAAGAAAGGTTTTAAGATCATCGTCTTGAGCGTTCTGTGGATCTGCCCTTTCCTCCTCTCCAGTGACAATTACAGGGTCGTCAACGGCCCCGCTGAATTCTATTACGGGCACGTCAGCCTCGTCGACATCAAAAACGATGGGAAAGACCCCCTGGTCTTCCGGGAAGGGGCGGCCGGGCCCGAGATCGCCGTCCTGAACTTCCCCCTGGGTCCAGGCGATACGATCCGGACGTCGGACGAGCGCCGCTGCGAAATCCAGTTCGACAACGCCACGATCGTCCGGCTCGACGTGAACACGGAACTGAAGATCGAGACCATTCTGGCCCAGAGCCTGAGCTCCAGGAACAAGGTTTCCAACCTGGTCCTGCGCAGGGGCCGGATCTACGCCATGTACAAGGAGTACGCTTCGAGCGAGATGTTCCAGGTCCTCACGCCCAACGTCGCGGTGAAGTTCCGTCATAATTCCGTGGCGGCGATCGCGGCCAAGGACGACGGCAGCACGGACGTCCAGGTCGAATTCGGAAAAGCGAACGTCCTGTTCGGATCCGACCCGGCCAAGCCCGCGGACAAAGCCGTTTACAAGAACGAGCAGCTCACCGTCCTGGCGGACCAGACGTTCGCTTTCGGCGAATTCACCTCGGCCACGGATTTTGATCTTTGGAACAAGGAGATCAACAAGAATTTCCAAGAGCTCCATAAAGGGCTGACCGCCATTCCCAAGCCGGTCCAGAGGCTGCCCAAGGCCGTCTTTTATTTCGCCCAGACGTTCGGCAACCGCTTCGGAGAGTGGATCTACGACGACTACTACGGCTACGTTTGGAGGCCGTATTATAACGATTCTTATCCCTGGGGGAGCTGGCAGCCGTATCTCTACGGCCGCTGGTCCGCCTACAATGGACAGATGTACTGGGTGCCCGAAGAGCCGTGGGGCTGGGTCCCGTATCATCTGGGCGTATGGCAGTGGGACGATCAGCGGGGCTGGCTCTGGCTGCCCGGCTCGGCCTTCGCTCCGGCCTGGGTGGACTGGGCCTTTTTCGCCGGATCCTTCTATTCATGGCGGCCGTGGTCGCTCTGGGATTGGATGTGGTATGACGACACCTCGATGTTCTGGTACGGGATGAGCGATTTCTATTTCCCTTACTATGATTGGATTTATACGGGCCGCTGGAACTTCGATCCCGATGGCTCCGGCTCCGGAAAGACTATCTCCCTTCAGACCCTCAACAAGATCAACAAAGACCAGTTGAAGAGCCCCGGCCGGCCGTCGCCTCTGCCTATCACGAAAGAGATGAACCGGATCTATAAAACGGTGCGCCAAGCGCTGATCAACGGCGATCAGAGAGCGCTCGTTTCGCTGAGGAGCCTCACCAAGCATTCCGTCGTCGTCGGCGCTCAGGACCTGGGCGCGACGAAGATCCAGACGAGGGCCTCGAAGCTCGAGCCTTTCCTGAACACGGTCAAGAACCTGCCGTCGGGATCTCCGCTGCGGACGGTCTTGAACCTCCGGCCTCAATCGCCCCAGTCGTCTTCATACCTGGCGGTCAAAAGCTATGAGCTCCACGCGCCGGTCGGCGAGGTCCGGAATTCCGTTTCGCCGGAGGCGAGCCGCCGGGTGAATGTCGGGTCGGCCGCCAGGCCGTCCGGCCTGAGAACCGCCGTCCCCGCCCCGCCCGCGCGGACCCATGACTGGAATCCGGATACGCGGATCGGCCGCAAGCTCGGCGTGGACATCCTCTATGCGAGCCGGACGAACGAGATTTACAGCCCGCAGCTGCTAATCTCTTCTTCCATGGCGAGTGCCCGCCCCATCCTCAATTCGAACGGGATCATCCGGCGCGTCGTGCGCTCCGACGGGGGTTCCGATCCCTCTTCCAGCGGAAGCTCTCCGGGTTCCTCGAGCACGTCCGGCGGAGGAGCGTCCTCCGGGACCATGAGCACGGGCGGTTCGTCCGGATCGACCTCGAGCGGCAGCTCGTCGTCCGGGGCCGGCAGCAGCGGTCATATCCGGCGCTAGGGTTGCGTCTCAATACGACTTTACAATAATCCTGGAACTGTCATTCCCGCCCCTGCCTCCGCAGGGGTAAACTTGTCCCCACGAAAGTGGGGAGCGGGAATCCAGCCCGTTCGGCCGGTAACCTGGATCCCCGCCTCCGCGGGGATGACAAGAGGGACCGTGGGGATGACAAGGGCATGGCGCTTTTTCCCCGTCATTCCCGCGAAGGCGGGAATCCAGATAAAAAAACTGGATTCCGGATCAAGTCCGGAATGACAACATTGGTAAGTCATTGCTGATACGCAACGCTAGAAGCGAAACACCGCTTATCGATCGGGGGACCGATCGGGGGACACTAACCTTATTTCCGAAATTCCGGAAATAAGGTTAGCGTCCCCGGATCTTAATCAACGGGACAAGATCCCCCGCAGAACGAACGGTGCGTCGAGCATGAGCCGACCGGTCTCCACCCGCTTTTTGAACGCCTCTTTGAACTCCGGCGGGAGCGGTTCGGCGGGCAAAAATTTCCAGGAGAGGGGATTGACATAGCTTCCCCCCTGCTTGACCCGGTAATCGAGATGAGGTCCCGTCGATTCCCCCGTGTTGCCGACGGTCCCGAGGATCTTTCCGCCCGCCACCTGGTCCCGAGCCTTGACGAAGATCCTGGCGAGATGAAGGTACATCGTCTCATAGCCGTTCTTGTGCTTGAGATGGACCATGTTGCCGGCGGCCCCGTTCAAACCGGCCGAGACGACGACGCCGTCGGCCGTGGCATGGACCGGCATGCCCACGGGTGCTCCGTAATCGATGCCGTAATGGGCCGTGTAGATCTTGCGGATCGGATGGAGACGGTTGTAGCTGAACCGTGAGGTGATGGGCGCTCCGTAGGGAAGAGGCGAGCGGAGGAACTGCTTGCGCACGGACTTCCCCTCCAGGTCGAAATAATCGGCCTTCTTGGTGTCGGGGTATTCGAACCGGAACGCCTCGAAGGCCTGGCTTTGGCAGATGAATTCCGCGGCCAGGATCTCGCCGTAGCCGTAGAATTTTCCCTCCAGATATCTTTTCTCGTAGACCATCCGGAAAGCGTCGCCGCGGCGGAGCTCCGTGTAGAAATCGATGTCCCAGGCGAAGAGGTCGGTCATGCGGATGGTCAGCGCGTCGGTCTCGCCCCGCTGGAGGACGGCGTTGATCGGATTGTCCTCGATCGTCCCCCAGATATAAGCGAGCTTCGTCTCGAACACGTAGGGCTTCTTCTCGGCCTTGTAATCGGACCCTTCGCGGGCCACGACGAGATACGACTTCTCGTCGATCGGGTATTCCAATGCCCGGACGTCCCCGGCCGCGTCCAAGGTTAGACGCAGTCGGCGGCCGGCCACGATCTTGTCCAGCTTGAAGACCGGCTTGATCTGTTGGATCAGGCGATGGATCTCCTCGGCCGAGAAGCGATAGCCGGCCAGGATGTCGGAGATCGTCTGGCCTTTTTGAATGGTGATCTCCTCGGTCGTCGGGGCGGGAGGGCCGGCCTCGGCCGGCGAGGGGGGGGCCGGGACGGCGGGAGCGGTCTCCTTTCTTCCGGTCACGAACACGGCGACGAGACCGATCAAGAGGACGGCGGCTCCGGCCAGGATGGCGATTCGTCTTCCGAGCAGAGTCATGACGCTCGATGATAGGAACAAGGCCGCCGCCGGTTTGGTTCCATCTTTTTCTCAGGATTTCTTCGAAGGCGGCGCGGACTTCAGGTTCCGCCGGCGCTCGATCTCCTTGAGCACGGGCTTATGGAGGACGAGGACATAATAGAGAACGAGCCCTCCCGTGATCACTCCAAAGCGCGTGGTGTTGCCCTGGACGAGATCGATCACAGCGAAGGCGAGGAGGGCGGCCAGGGCGAAAACATGGAAGAGGGCGAAGATCGTGTCGCCGAGTTTGGACCTTGGTTTGTCGTCGGGGGTCAAGGCCGGATTCTATTTAGCCTCGGCGCGCCGGACGGAGAGGATCGTGATCGGCTGTCGAGGAGCGTCCGCGTAGCCTTTGATCGTGCCGGTGGACACGGCGGCGATGGCGTCGACGACATCCAGCCCTTGGATCACCCGGCCGAAGACCGCGTATCTCATCCCGTCGAGGGAGAGATTGTCGACGTGGTTGATATAGAACTGGCAGGTGGCGCTGTTCAGGTCTTCGCCGCGGGCCATGGCGATCGTTCCGCGCAGGTTATTAAGCCCGTTTCCGGCTTCGTTCCGGATCGGCGGCTTGGCCTTCTTCTCGATGAAATCCGGGGTGAGCCCGCCGCCCTGGATCATGAATCCCTTGATGACGCGGTGGAAGATCGTCCCGTCGTAGAATTTCTCGTCGACGTAGGACAGGAAGTTCTTCACCGAGAGGGGCGCTTTAAGCGGATCGAGCTCGATGGTGATGTCGCCTTTGCTCGTCTTCATCACGACGACGGGGTTCGCCGTCGGGGCGGCGTTGAGCGCCGCGCCGAACAGGATGGCCAGCGTCACCGCGGCCAGGAACGCTTTATCCCACATGAGGACCTCCTTGAACGAGCGTCGGATGCCTCGCGGCACCAGAACGGGAAGATAGCAGAATCGCCCCGGCAAATCAAATGCGGGGGCTCCCTCTCTCTTGACGGACGCATCCCGCGGTGCTATAAGTCTCAAATAAAGAGACGATTCGCAGGAAAGGGGAAAACGCATGAGAATAAAACGCAGGCTCATCATTGTCGGCCTCGTCCTCTCTTGTCTTCTTCTGGTCCATCCCGATCTTCGGGCGCAGGGGCGTTTCGAGTTTGGGCTTCACTATGGTCATTGGAGTCTTAATCTCCTCAGGCCGATGATCAAAGGTCTCGTCGATGACTTCGCCAAGCAGATCAAAGACCAGCAACTGGATAAGATCAAAGAAGATCACCCCGAATTCCGGGAGGTCACGTTCGCGAACGATTTTTCTTTCGACTCGGGCGGGCCGAACTTCGGCTTTGAGTTCCGCTGGTATCCGGCCGGACAGGAGGGCTCGTTCAGCCTCGGGCTCAGTGTCGAAAAAACCACCCTCAGGATCACCGTTCCCAACGTCTCGACCTCGCTCACGCTCGAGGATGCGACGACCCTCGAGCAGGCCGGCTTCAGGGCCACGGCCGGGGCCGCGATCGAATCCAAGCCTCTCGCCTTCCTCTTGACTCTTCGTTGGGACATCTTTCCGACGAAGATCATTCATCCCTATTTCACCCTGGGCTTGGGGCTCGCCGGCGAGTCGGCCCTCCTCAAGACCCGCATGACCTACGATTTCCGGGGCACGCTGACCGACACCGACGGGACTGAAGAGTCCATCGAGGAATCGGGATCGAAGACGGTCCAGCAGTTGATGGACGAAGATAAACAGAGGAAGATCGACGAAGGCTCGACCGATAAACCGTTCGAACTGCCCATTCATTTCATGCCCTTCCTCCAGCTTCACCTCGGCCTCAAGGGCGTCATCACCAAGAACATCCACGCCCTGATCGATTTCGGGATCCTGGACGGATTCATGCTGCGCGGCGGCATCGCCATCCGCATCTAAAGAGGGCTCGGGGTGGGGGATTCGCTCCCTCGGAGGTTTTTCACGCTGTCAGGTTCTCCATTTTTTCAGCGGCGATGAACTCGCACACTCGATTGCGGCGAACATGATGACCCTTGTCATCTATCTCGTTATCCTTCGTCCTGATCAGGCTCAAACATCATCGCCGCCCGGGAGGCCGGGTTCCTTCAAAAACGGAGCCTCTGACGGCTAAACCTCCTAATGTCCGCTCATCCCCCATCCCCTCGCCTGACTACCGAAGACGCGTTTAATAAAGTTCTTATGATTAGCTTGGGCGAAGGGGAAGAAGGCGAAGCGACCACAAGGAAATCTCGCCGCTGCGGTTCGGTTTTTTCGGCGGACGATTCAAGGACGCGGCGGCAGGGTTGGTCCCAAGGCCCCCATAGCGGAGGGGGGTCCCATCGGCTTGGCCGATGGGGGGAACCGACGGGACTGGTTCCCCAGGGGGCCGGGGGCCAACCCTGTCGCCGCGTCGACCTCTGTTTCCGCCGCCGAAAAAACCGAACGATGCAAGTGTTAAGATTTCCGCCAGGGAGCAAGCTTCTTCCCCGAGTCCCCGCTGACGAAAACGCTTCTAAATATTTCGGGCCCCCTCATATTTTTGTTTCTTGCTTTCGCCTCACGCTTATAATAAGAAATGATTAGCCCAAGTCCATTTTAGGAGGAGAGGATGAAACTTAAGAAAATTTGGATCGGACTGTTTGCCTTCGTTTTTATTCTTAATATTTCGATGGCGTCGGCCCAAGGCCAGCGCGGCCAGGCCGCGGCCCCCCAGACCGACGAACAGAAGCTCCTCGCGGCCATGCATCTCATTTCGAGTCACTCGCTCTACGACTATGTCAAAGAGCTCGTCGCCGAAAAATATGGCGGACGCCTGACCGGCACGCCGGAGTATAACGCCTGCGCTGAGTGGGTGAACTCCCTTCTGAAAAGCTGGGGCGTCCAGCCGGCGGGGGACAAGGGGACCTATCTGCAGGCCTATCCCAATCCCTATACGCTCGTCTCCAAGGGAGGCCTGCTGACGATGACCATCCCGGTCAAGGACGGTGTCATCAAGAAGCCCTATAAATATGAGGACGAGTTCCTTCCCGGCGGGACCTCGGGGTCCGGCGAGGTCACGGCCGAGGTGGTTTATGTCGGCTACGGCGTGACGGCCCCCGAGCTCGCTTACGACGATTACGCGGGCGTGGACGTCAAAGGAAAGATCGTGCTGATGGATCCCGAAGTGCCGATGGGGGCCAGCGACACGTCCGACGCGTTCAAGAAATGGAGGCCGTATTCCTTCCACCAGTATAAGCTCGAGAACGCCGTGGCCCACGGGGCCAAGGGGATGATCTATAACTACGGGCCCATCGTCAATCCGAACAACTCCTACCGGGATGGGTTCATCTATCACCATGTCGGCGCGGCCGTGGTCAGCGACGTTTTCGCCGGGACGGGGAAGGCCTACGCCGACACGGTGGCCAGGATCCGAAAGGAGCTCAAGCCCCAGTCCTTCTCCACGGGCAAGACCATGACCCTGAAGAACGTCACCGAGCATCACCCTGAAGGCGTCGGCTATAACGTTCTCGGCGTCATTCCGGGGACGGACCCGAAGCTCAAGGATGAGGTCATCATCATCGGCGGCCACCTCGACCATCTCGGCCGATGCTGGGAGCTCATGCCGGGGGCCAACGACAACGCCACGGCCGTCGCCGTCGGGCTGGGCGTGGCCGAAGCGATGGGCAAGTGCGCGATCAAGCCCAAGCGGACGGTCCTCTTCATCTTCTTCGGAAGCGAGGAACAGGCCGTGGCCGGTTCGGACTTTTACTGCGAGCACCCGGCCTATCCGCTGGACAAGACTCTCGTCTTCATCAACATGGAGGGGCCCGGGATGGGCGACAGGATCTCGGCCTCCGGCGCGCGGACCTTTCCCGCCTTCTGGTCGTTTATCGAGAAAGCCAACGAGAAGTACATCCACCGCCAGGTGTCCGGCGGCGCCGCCTCTTACCCCGGCCGGCCGCGCCAGGATTCGGCCCGGTTCTTCTGGAAAGGCGTGCCGTCCCTGACCTTCGGAGCGAGCGGAAAATCCGTGCCCTATTCGACCTATCACAACACCAAGGACGCCGCCGACCTGGTCACGCCCGAGATCATGGAGGACATGGCCCAGCTCTTCTTCATGGCCGTGATGGATATGGCCGGCCAGGAAATGCTGAGTTTCCGTCCCGAAAAGAAATAAGGAAACCGGGTAATTACTCAGGTAGACAGTATTCAGGAGTCAGAATTCAGAATGGCCTGAGAATAGGCCTCCACATGTCCTCAAATCTCGTCTCTGGCATTCTCATTCTGTCTCCTGAATTCTGAATCCTGTCTACCTGAGTAGTTACTCCAGATTGAAGGAATGTCCGAGACAAGCGGCAGATCGCAAGCACAAACTGGTCAAGGGGCGATCCTGCCCCGG
>Ga0315297_10001228_pt1 | contig 15729 bp, 24 predicted proteins | sample YL17G15_0_MG_FD_203628 | JGI IMG/M metagenome (GOLD analysis project Ga0315297, IMG submission 203628) | Sediment microbial communities from Yellowstone Lake, YNP, Wyoming, USA - YL17G15_0 | ecosystem: Environmental > Aquatic > Freshwater > Lake > Sediment | place: USA: Wyoming | collected... | reverse complement strand
ATGCATTAACAAATCCAAAAATGATCAAAAAATATCTTTTTGGAACCAAAGTAATCACAGACTGGAAAGTGGGAAGTGAAATAATTTTTCAAGGAAGTTGGGAAGGAACAAAATTTCGAGATAGGGGGACGATAGAAAAATTTGAAATTGAGAAATTATTTCAATATACATATTGGAGTAGCCTTTCAGGTTTAGAAGACAAGAAGGAAAATTATTCTTTGATTATATTTGAATTAAGTAGTGAGGGCAAAACAACGAAATTGACTGTATCTCAAAGGGGTTTTGCAACCAAGGCAGCACAAGAGCATTCGGATAAGGGTTGGAGTATCGTTTTCCAGAAAATCAAGAAGATTTTAGAAGATTAGTAATTTTTGCGCAAGGTCGGATTCTATTTAATTAGATGCGGCTCTATTGGAGGAAAACTACCACGGGCAATTCCAGAAGATTTGAAATTCTGAAATTATACTGTCACTACAGATGATGTATGTAACAAAACAACAACATCACAGGTAAATTAGATTTTAAACTCTTTTTGATTTCATAGAAACCATGTATGACCATGTTATATCAAAATTGGAATTAGGTTATTATGAAATGTCAAAAACAGCAAATGTTAATCAATATTTTGAATGTAAAGTAATAATAGATAACAACAGCAAACCCAATTGTGAAAATAAAATGTCCTAAATGTAAGAAAACTGCTGAATTATCGATGGATTTTTCTCTAGTCAAATGTGAAAACTGTGATTTAGATATGAGTTATGGTGAATATGTTAAATTTGTGGCACATAATGAAGCAACATATTCAGACATTCTTGGAGATTATACGGGTAGCACTGAGGGCCAAACTGCAGGTTCATTAGATGATTGGGATTAACAGCATGGTAAGATCATTCAGCAGATTAAAATAATTAGCTCATGAATTGTTAAACATCATTGGAATTTCTATTAGAAAACATACTAAACTTGATTGGATTTTTGGTAGGACTTGCAATAGGAATAATGTCCTTAATTGGATTTAGAAATACAGGTAGTCCCACCTTATTCAGATTAACAATTGCATTTTTTTCAATTTGCATTGGTTTTTTTGTAATATGGGTTGGATACATGCTAGAAGATTTTGTAATAAAATCAGGCAATATAGAAAGATGGATTCAGACTTTAGGAATAATCATTCAGACAGTAGGTTATTTTTTTATAGCGTTTTCACACAGTATTAAATCATTTTTTCCAAAATCAAGACAGTTTAGATCAATTGGGATTTTCCCATTATTCTTAGTATCATCTGTACAAATCGAACACATCTTTAGATCTGTTTCATTTATCTTACTAGCTTATGGTGCAATTGAAACTATGTTATCATACTTTGAAAACAGAAACAGAGGAGCCATATCGGTCGCAGTTGGCTTAGCACTATTAGCTCTTGGAGAATTTTTAGGGTGGTATTCATTTGTATTTCCAGAATCCATACTTTATTCAGTTTCAATCTCTATCAAAATTGGAGGATTAATTGCATTATTCATTCCAGTAAGTAAAGTTCCTTTAACAAAGATAAAATTTGATGAAGACCCAGAGTAATTAGTTATCAGGCTCAAATTAATTATAAAGTCAAAATTTGTCAAATTCTTTTATCTTTTTAGTATATTGAAAAATATCAACCTGCTCTCATAGAAATATCAAAAATAACCTGTCGGGACAGATATGGCAGAATACAGAACACATATGAAAATTATTGGGGATATTTTATCTACAACTCGTGATGAGTTACAAGATGTAGATGGCGCAACTGTAACTTACTTGATCAGAAAAGCCAACATATCACATTCAAGAATTTCTAGAATTCTTAAAACTCTAGTGTCTCAGGGGTTATTAGAGCAAACAGATACGCAGGGCTCAAATAAATACAGAATAAGTCAATCAGGTCGAGAATTTCTTCAAGCATATTATACATTCACAAAATTTGCAGATAATTTTGGGTTAACAATTTAATCGTCTTTTTCTTCAAATTCGTCTGAATCATCGTCAAATTCATCCTCAAATTCATTATCTTCATACTCAGATGATGGATTAGACATATTATACAACTAAAAAAATTTTGAGCATTAAAAACTTATTCAAAAGAAATGAATAATTAAAGAAAAAATATGAAGAATGTAATTGAAAGTTAAGTGTAATCAAGAAGGTATTGAAAAAGCAAGTGGAATAATCAAAGATGGTGGAATCATTGTTTTTCCAACGGATACAGTGTATGGGATTGGTTGTAATCCATATAATAGAGAATCGATTCAAAGAATTTATAAAATTAAATCAAGAGAGAGAACGAAATCTTTACCTATTTTGGCTTTTTCTAAAGAGGTTGCATCTAATATAGTAGAGTTTGACAGAGATTCGGAAAATATTGCAAAAAAAATTTGGCCTGGACCATTAACTATAATTTTAAAATTAATTGATGAAAAACTCAAAGAAGCATTAAATGTGACAGACAAAGTCGCAGTTAGAGTTCCAAATCATCAGTGTACTTTGGGGCTATTGGAAAAATGTGATTTCATAGTTGGAACAAGTGCAAATATTTCTGGTTCTCATTCATTTAGAGATCCAGAAGAATGTTATAAAAATATTCACAACTATGATCTTTTCTTGGATGGTGGAACAATAACTAGTAGTGGAGAATCAACAATAATTGAATTTATTGATGGAAAATTGAAAATCCACAGAGAAGGAGTTTTAACACAAAAGGAGATCTTGAAAATACTTTGAATTTAATAATTACCTGTGCTAGACATTTAGAAATAGAAACTAAACAAGAATTAATGAGTATTTTAGAAAAAATAGGAGATTCTAAACCTTCAATAATAATTACTAGTATGTCAGGAATTTTGACATCTGAAACTACCCTAGATCCAATTGACATAGTCAAAAAAATGAAAGAAATGTTACTAGATGAACCATGGTGTATCAGATACTGTCTAAGAGTAATTCCCATTCAAAAGGTCACAGAAACTAAGATTGAGGATATTGAAAATGGGGTTTTAGATTTAATTAAGTTTATTTCAGACTCAGAGTCATATAGAATATCAATTGAGAAAAGAAATTCAAATATTTCAAGTCAAGAGTTAATTTCTAGAATAGCAAACAAAATTAACAATAAGGTCTCATTAGAATTTCCCGATAAAATAATTCTGATTGAAATTTTAGGAAATATGACAGGAATTTCAATTGTTAAAAAGACAGATATTTTAAGTGTAGAAAAAACTAAGCGGAGTATTTCAGAGTAAAATTGCAGCTTTTTCTAAAAGTATGTCAGCGAGTGGATTTTTGGTAGAAATAACACAAAGTTGTTTGTCGCTTATTTTAAAATGTTTTTTTAAAAATGAAGCAGTATTTTTTGAGAACATCTTAACAGAAATTTCACTTAATTCTGCGTAAAGTGGATCTAATATTTTTTTATTACCCATACAAATCAGGATAAAATTTTGTTTTGGTTTTATTCCAACAGAGTTAATTGCATCAGAAATTTGAGTGGAAATGGCAAAACGCATCAAAATATCCATTTCAAATTTATTTGAAAGTAAATTATCACTCTCATAAGAATAAACAGATAGTGAAAGAATTTTTTGAAGATGATAATTGTTTAGGATAAAATTACTAGATATTGCCTGAAATTTAATTTCTGGATATTTTTTTCGAAGTTTATCAATATACGTAACATCGATGTTATTTTGACTCTGAATTTCAATAACCTGGATTAATTTTTTAGATATTTTAAAAAACAACCTATCAGTAGAACCGCCATGAATTATAGGAATGATACTTACCACATCATTATTTTTTATTTTAGTCATTTTTCCTTGCATAGCAGATGAATCTATTCCATTGATTGCTATCAAAATATTTTCAGTGTCTAACTTTGGTGTATTAGTGGGTTTTAATTCTAAGAGTAAATCAACAAGTTCTTGAAGTGAGATATCTGATTTTTCAATGCTTAACTTATCTGTGGAAAAAGATTTTTTTGCCCCTCCTACAAGTTTAATCATCACCATGTTTTTGATCCTTCAAAATCTTAGAGATTAATTTTCTTTTGTCTGTCTTTTTATCCTTCTGCAATATCACTTGTTTCAGGATCAGATATTGCATCTATTTCTTCTTGAATTTCATCGTCGTCTCCCACGTCAGAAATTTTTTCTCCAATGGTAGAATTTTCAAGTCGAGCAGATTCTATTTGAGATTGTTTTATTTTTTCTTCACGCGTTTCTTTTTTGATAAATTTAGTAATATAACCGGCAATTTCATTTTTTAGTCCTTTTGAACGAATAATAGCTATTTGATCTAACGCCTTTTTATTATCAGCGAAATCTTCTCCAAACTTTGATTTATGAATATCAAGTACTTCATAAGAAAGACGTTTGATTCTATCCATTACTAATTTAGGGATTTAGGGTTTTTTATACCTATATTCCTAGGAAAGATTTTGAATTTTCTTCCAATAATAAAGCCATTTCATCATACGATTTACCTAATATTTTTGAAGCGCAGAATATAACGCTTGGAATAAAGCAAATTTGTCCAGATTTCATTTCAAAACACTTTGAAAACTTTACAGGGCCATCTGTTTCAACAAGAATTTTTTTTCCAAGTGTTTTAGATAAAAGCATTTGTTTGTCATTTGCATAAATTAAAACAGGGCCATACGAAACAAAAAAATTCATATCCATTGCTTTTTCAAGTTGTTTTTTGCTTCCATCAAACCAATGAAGCAACGCGTGTTTAGTTTCATATGAGGTCATAATCTGAAATATGTTATCGAGGCTTTTTCGTGAATGAATAGATACTGGTTTTTGGAATTTTTCGGCTAGAGAGAGAAGAGTTTCAAAAACAAAGGTTTGCCTTTTGCTGTCTTCTGGATATTTTACATATGTAGGATCTAGCCCAATTTCTCCAATACCAGAAAGATGTTGGTGGTTTTCACCAATTAGATCGATCATTAAATCTAAATCATCATTTGCACGTTCTGGATGGATTCCAATAAAAGGCAAGATGAGTTCACTTTTTTTTCCAATTTCCAAAGTTCTTTTAGAATCCTCCGTATCCATGGAGACGCAACAAGCTTTAATTTTAATAACCTCCATTCCTTTAATTATATGATCCAAATCATAGTAATAGTCTAAATCAGATAAATGAATATGAGAATCATATAACCAAGTCATTCCTTTATCAACTTTTAAAATAGTCTGTATAAATCGATTTCTTGGTGATATTTTTTCACTCATAGTCTTTTATCAGAAAAATGAAAAGAATGACTAATGAAATCATCAGAACTTGGAATTTCAGCGATGTATAGAATTTTAAAAAAAGCAGGCGCCGAAAGAGTCAGTGATGAATCTGCAGAAGAGCTAAGATCCATAATTGAAGAATTGGCTAACAATATTGCAAAAAGTGCAATAGACATGGCTTCTCATGCAGGAAGAAAAACAGTAAAAGCAGAGGATGTCAAACTTGCTTCAAAACCATTTATTTAATTTTAAACTGAAGAGTTTAATTATTCATTTTATGTTTTTTAAAACGGTGCGGTGGCAGAACGGTTATGCGTGAGCCTGCAAAGCTTATACAAAGGGGTTCGACTCCCTTCCTCACCTTTTAATAATTTAATCAAATTGAACGATTACTTGTCCTTTCATCCAAGGATGTAACATACAAAAATAATTATACGTTCCAACATCTTCAAAAGAAAATGTGAATGATTCCTGAGGATCTAAATATCCACTATCAAACAGTTCATTTGGATCATCATAAAAACCTGAGGTGACACTATGAAATGCTGAATCTTCATTAATCCAGGTAATTGGTGATCCTTGTTTTATCGTAATTTTTGATGGAGTGTAGCAAGAATCAGTTATTTCACATCCAGGACGAGAAACCTTAGTAGACATTATAACATCGGCTTTGTGGGATATTTTTGGTTCATCAGTGTCCTTGACAGTAGTATTTTGGAAAAAGATTACAGTTACCAACATCATTCCAACTATTAGCAAAATTAATGAGTACGCTATTCTTTTTTTCCACAAATTGTTTCACATATAGAACTGAGGTATTATGTAATTACCAAATTCTCTAAATATATAGCATATTAGAATAAACACTTGACTCACAATGGCAATGGATTACTGGAGTATATCCCAGGTTCACATACGATATTAGCTCAAAAAAATTCCAATACACCACTAGAAGGTTTTTCAGAAAATGTTAAAGGAAGCATACAGGAGTACACTGAAAATTCAAAAAGCGAGGTTGAAAAAGGTAATAATTTTTTACAGTGGGTTCTTACAAGAGTATTTGAGGCCACAGAGGATGATGCAGCAGATGCGATTGTGGATGGCGCAAATGATCTCGGCATTGATGCGTATCTCCCAGTAGATTTTTCAGATAACACCATTCGTCTATTTCAATCAAAATACGGAACATCTCATTCATTTGAAGCAATTGCTAAATTCAAAGAAGATGCAAAACGCTTACTTGGAAAAGATGTATCAAAAATGAGGCCTGAATTAGCACAGCTTGTTATGAAAATCAAGGAAAAAAATTTAAAGATAAAATGTTGCTACGTGACGGATCAAAAAGTTGAATATCAAGATGAATTGATTGAAATCATCGATATTGAAAAAATTATCCAAAAATTGTGGGAGAGAATAAAAAAACCCGCGGTTGGAAAGAGATCATCAATAAAATTAGAAAGAATGCTTCGACATAACAATACAATTCTTGGAATTTTAAAATTAAGAGAGTTAACAGAGTTTGTTAGCAAGAATAGAGACTATGTTTTTGAATCAAACATAAGACAATGGATGCAATTTAAAACAACTGTAAACAAAGGATTACGAGAAACTCTTCAGAACAATCCAGGGAAATTTTTTTATTATAATAATGGAATTACAATTGTGGTTAGTGATTTTGAAGAATTAGGTGGAAATATTATTGAACTTCATGCACCGCAAATTGTGAATGGGGCACAAACATCTAATTCAATTTTAGATCATTCAAAACGAACCAAAAACATGGACGGATCTATGACAGTCACCATAATTAAAGCAGATGATGAACAAGAGCAGAATAATATAACAAAATATAGAAATTCGCAGAATTCAGTCAGAGGAAAAGATCTTGTGTCCTTAATGGATTTTCATAAATCAATCAAATCTCAATTAAAAAATTGTGGATATTTTTATGAGATTCAAGCTGGCTCGTTTGATACAAAATCAAAATCAAAACAATCGGAGTATGAGGGAGATTTAGTATACAACGATTACCTTCCAGATAATCATAAAAAAGTGATTGTTGCAAAAGATGCCATTCAAGCTCTTGTAGCCGGAATAGAACAGAGACCTACAGAGGCATATAGTTCTCCAGCTCAATTTCTTCCCAGAGGAAGTAAATATGACGACATATTCAATGATAATCTCAAAGATGATTATAGAATTTTACTTTATCCATATTTGGTCAAAGAGTACGCAAAGAAGACATTGAAATATGGAAAACAGGGCGGGCATAAAACAAAGCGTTATGCAACTTTGTTTTACGTAGGAGTTTATTTTAGAATTTTACATAAAAAAATTTTAGAAACTAAAGGAGATTTTAAGACTGATGCGAGAAAACTTGAGCCCATATTTCGAAGTTTTAAATTAAATACAAGAATTTTAAAAATTACAGATATTGTAGTTACAAAATTTTTAGAAGATACAGCAGTAGATGATGAAATTGAATTAGCAAATACAAAACATAATTTCTTCTCACAACACGTATGGAATGATTCAATGCTCAGAGTCGTAGACAAAAAAATAAGACAGGAAGAAGAGGAAATTTTATCCTTAAAAAAACTTGCAAATAATTTATTTTAGATTTTTATAGGTAGTAGTCCAACCAAGTAAAAATTTGCAGGAGGTTTACATTGGTCAGACCGTCTACCTAGATTTCCTATAAATTAGTATTATTTAACATGATTTTTTAGATGTTCTTAATCCAGAATCTTTTTTATATAGAATAAAGAGAGCAGAGTTACTTTGAGATCTAAAGAAAAATGTACTGTATGTAATGATAAAATATCTCTTCGTTTTAACCCCATGGAAGAATGGGGGATTAATGGCCCACTTTGTGGAAAATGTTACTCAAAAAAAATCAATGAACATTATCCTGGAGACCATGTCAGAGTAAATAAAGAAGAGTAGATCTAGTCAAATTTTGAGAATTTGTTAGTATTTAGACAATTCCAGGCAAGAGAATCATCTTTTACATTTTTTTCTTTTAGAAATGTAATATCGGTAATTGTTTTTTTCTTTTTCAATAGAGTTATTTGAAAACTAGAAAATTTTTTGCATTTACATTCTTCGTACAAACATAGATCATTATCATTTTTATCATGATCTTCTGCAGTATGTCCGCAATTACATAATGCATCATGTTTTACATCCTTGAGAAATTTGTTTGCATAAACGCCTAATCTTAGATACGCTTCACCACCATGTCCCTTCTTGAATCGTTCGTAATTTTCTGATTTCGGTAAAACTTTGAAAAACGAGAAATTTGATTCAGGTCGTTGAGAATCTGAACCCATTATGAACCAGTATTCATCATCAATCTCAACAAATCTGATCTTTATTGAGGAATCCAACCACCAATGAATTACATCGTGCCAAAGTGTTGAAGCATCTTTTCGATTAATAAATAGTGGAACAACATTCATTCTAAGGTCATAATAACGGTAGGCTACACCTACAAAATCATCAAACCAATGAACAGAAGATTGAGGAGGCAGTATAGCAAAAGTTAGGCCAGAGTATATTTATCTGATCTCAATTGATGGTAATACCCTTATATCTCGGTTTTTAATAAATATCGTAATGGTTTCATATAGAACAAGTATGCAAATTGTTGCAGATCTTTTGACTGCTGCCGAGCAGTCAGGTCAACAGGGTATCAAAACAACATCATTACTAACAAAGGCAAACTTATCACATTCCAGATTATCAAAATTCTTAGAAAATTTAACAGGCTCAGGACTAATCAACAAAATAGAATTTGATGGTAAAAATGCGTTTGTAATAACAGAGAAAGGAAGACAGTATTTGGAATCTTACTCGAAATTTGCAGGTATTGCAGAATCTTTTGGGTTAGAACTCTAAATTTATTTTTTAGATCTTCTTTTGATATTATCTTTTTGTCTTTCTTTTCTGTCTTTATACGAACTGTAAAGAATAATTATCGATATCCCTGCAATTGATGCATAGAATAATGGAATAATCGGTTTTTCTAGGAATTCTCCCGTAGTAGGAGATATGAACGCTATCGGAATCCCAGTAATTAGAAAAACCATAACAACCATGAGATATTTATCCACGATAATTATAATTTACAAAACCATATATCTTTTTGATTTGACATAGCGATATTAGAAAAACTATGAATAAGATTCTTGAAATAATAGGATTCATTTTAGTAGGAGTAATGATATTATCCTTTGTAGGGATAATAGATCCAAAAAATGCAGGATTATCACCCTTGTTTTGGGGATGTGCGGGTGGAACGTTATTAATAATCATATACAGAAAAAGAAAACGAGATCAAGCAAGATAGTTTAATTTCATATTATGTTATGAATTGATCAAATATTTATGAATCGACAGATCTATAAAGGAGAATTTAAAGTAAAATATAAGATAACATGGCAAACGAAACTAAACAATGGTGGGAAGGTTTAGGAAAAGAATTGCAAATAGATATAGAAAAATTAGATGATTAAAAATATTTAAAAAAATAAAACAGTTTTGAAAATCATTAAATAGTAAAGCCTCGGGTGGGCTCCGACCCCACGACCTAACGCTTACGAGGCGTTCGCTCTACCAGGCTGAGCTACCAAGGCACTTTGCGATGATTCCACCAGAGTTAATAAAAAGCCTTTCAGAAATAGATGGTGTGAAAAAAACAATTTCTGGCATTAGGGGCATATTTGGAGATGATTTTAATCTAAAAGATGCATTATATTTTTGCAATAATTTTTCATCGTTGATTGAATCTAAAAAGTGTGTAATTGGTAAAGATACAAGACCTTCAGGGTCAATGATCAAAGAGACTGCATCTGCAGCATTAATGAAAAATGGAATAAATGTATTTGATTTAGGTACTGTTCCAACCCCAGTTGTTTTTCGTGAATCAAGAAAATATGGAGCAGGGTTGATAATTACCTCATCACATAATCCATTAGAATGGAATGGAATGAAATTCATCGTAGATGGTAGAGGAATCAATGAAGTAGAATTACCAAGAATTCTTGAAAAGCAAGAAATTTTAAAAACAAAACTTGGTGTTGAAGAACAAATTACATCATCATATCTAGAAGACGCAAAAAAAATAATAGGACATATAGAAAATCAACCAAAAATTGTTATTGATATAGGAGGAGGAGCTGCAAAAGAATTCGCTCCAAATTTGTTAAGAGAGTTAGGATGTAAAATAGATGTAATCAATGAAAATCTAAATAATTGCACAAGAGGTCCAGATCCAACTGCAGATAGTTTATCAGATCTAATTGCATCTACATCTGAAAAAGGAATTGGATTTGCTTTTGATTTGGATGGAGATCGTTTAGTAGTAGTAAGAAAAGGAAAAAAACAAACACCTGATGTAACTCTAGGACTTGGAGTGGCAAAATCTTTGGAATTGGGATATAAGAAATTTGTTTTAAGTATTGATTCGAGTATTTCAATTGAAAAATTTATCAAAGAAAGAGGAGGAAATGTAAAGCGATCAAAAGTGGGTGAAGCAAATGTGATAGATTTAATGTTGGAAACAAATGCCCAAGCAGGTGGAGAAGGTAGTAGCGGCGGCTTTATCTTACCAGAATTTAATTATTGTAGAGAAGGAATTCTTACAAGTGGTCTCATAGCCTCAATGCTAGGAAATTCAGAATTTGACGAGGTATTAGATTTTATGGAAAGATATACGCAAATAAGAGAGAAAATTAAAGTGGATTCCTTGTTCCATGACAAAGTCATTGAGGAAGTATCCAAAAGATTTGCAAAAGAATATTCAGATGTAATAACACAAGACGGGATTAAAGGAATAATAGATGAAGATAGTTGGGTTTTGATCAGAAAATCAAACACCGAAGACATCATTAGAGTTTCAGCAGAATCAAACAATGTAGATAGATGTAAGGAAATTGTGAAAAATACATTAGAATCAGTAAGACAATGTTATGAACATGTTAGATGAATCAACAATAATCAAAATTTTTCAAAAGAGATTAGGAAATAAAAAATTTGTTTCAGAAGATGTTGAAGTGTTCAACATTGGAAAAACAAAAATCATAGCTAAAGTGGACACTCTAGTTCAAAGCACAGATATTCCACCAAAAATGAAAATCCGTGATGCTGCAAGAAAAAGTATTGTTGCAGGTATTAGCGATTTTGCCGCAAAAGGAGTCAAACCTCAATATGGAATGATCTCTTTGAATTTACCTAAAGGTATTTCACGCGCAAGTATTAATGAGATAGCAAAAGGCTTGAGAGACGCCTCCAATGAATTTAACATCACAGTTCTAGGTGGAGACACAAATGAAGGGAAGGAAATTGTATTCCATGTTTGTTTATTTGGGATAGCAGAAAAAATCGTCAAGAGAAAAGGAGCAAAAATAGGAGATATCATATTTGTTACCGGTCCATTTGGATATACTGCAGCAGGACTTGAAATATTACTTAGGAAAAAGAAAGGAGACAGATATTTTGTCAGAAAGGCAATCAAAACAGTGATTAGCCCAGTTCCAAAATTAGATTTTGGCATAAAAAATAGGAATTATTTCACATCATCAATGGATTCTAGTGATGGTCTTTCTACTACATTAAATGAAATGGCTGATCAAAGTAAGTGTAAATTTATCATAAATAACATTCCGACTGGAAAAGATTTAATCAAATTTGCCAAATTACATGAGATCACTCCAAATAAGTTGGTATTTCATGGAGGCGAAGAATACGAATTTATTTTTACTACCTCAAAGAAATTTAAATCAGTAATTAAAAAAAACGCCGTACTGTTAAAAACACCGATAATTGAAATCGGTCATGTTACCAAAGGTAACGGAGTTTTTCTTGAAAAAAATGAAAAACTTGTTCGTTTGAAAGATTTTGGGTGGCATCACTTTAGGAAATAATTACTCTCCAGAGTAAAAATCATGTTCAACTTTTTGAACTATGTTGAAAATTGATTCAGCCGGTAAACCAGACACACAATCTTTGATCCACATTTCATCAAGATACATCAATCTATTCATATCAGATGCAGGTAATTGATCTGGTTGAAAATCTGGATGCGATGTATGTATTTCAAATCCCTCTTTGGCAATTTTTTTACATTTTTCTTCTAATGCGGTTAAAGCAGAGATTTTTGCATTTGGAATTAAAAATTGGAAAATAATTGAACCTGCCAATGCAAATGCAATAACAATAACCAGCATAAGCCAAAAGATAGATCCCATACAATCCCGAAAAGAACATAGTATTTGTGTAATGACGAATAATTCTAAAAAGTGCCCAAAATAAGATAGATTCAAAAAATCAATGTTTTTTAAACCCTTTAAGAGTGAGTAAATATTGTCAGAAATTGAATCTGAGATTGAGGAATCACCAGTTGAAGAGCAAAAATCAGAAGCTGTAGTTCAAACAAAATCAAGACCAGAGACAAAGACAGAAGGTCCAGAAAAATGGGGAATTGCCCATATTTTCAGTAGCTTTAACAACACAATTATTCACATGACTGATCTTACTGGTGGAGAAACTGTTTCCATTAGTTCTGGAGGAGTTCATGTTAATGCAGATAGGTACGAATCATCTCCTTTTGCTGCAATGAAAGCTGCAAATGCAGTAGTAGAAGTTGCACATGTTAAAGGATTCACAGGATTTCATATCAGAGTAAGGGCTGTTGGAGGAGTAGGTTCCAGAGTCCCAGGTCCAGGTGCACAAGCTGCAATCAGAGCTTTGGCAAGAGGTGGATTTAAAATAGGAAGAATAGATGATGTAACACCAATTCCTCATGACACCACCAGAAAGAAAGGTGGAAAAAGAGGAAGAAGAGTCTAGTCCAAGATTTTAATTCTTATATTGCAACCTTTAGAATGAAAATAATCAGTCATAAATGTGGTAAATTTTTGAGACGTAGTGTTCAAATTATATTTATTTAACATATCTGCAAATTTTTCTTCAATTCCATTTTGCAAGTTTGGTTTAAAACCTAGTTTGAAAAATGTCCATCCAAATTTTGATGCTGGTTCGCTAAAAAAATACCCGTCAGAAATCCCAACTAGAGTCGCCATATGTGATAATGTCTTTTTTATGAGTAGTAAATCATCGTCATAATTTTTTGTGCTTACTTCAAAAATGGTATCCATTATTCTTCACCATCATCTGATAATTGATTACTTAATTTATCAGATAGTGATACAAATTTTCCATCTTGTTCAACATTGATCTTAGTTTGCATTCTTATGTTAAGACCTATAGATCTAAATAACATTAGTAATTTTCCACCATCTATGTTTTCAGTGATTTCTCCAGATGTAATTAGTTCTGCTAATTTTTCTACAACAGTTTTTGTATCAATTGGAAATTGTGATTCCGCATTTTCTAAAACTTCAATCCCTCTAAATCCAAGATGTGTGACGAGGATGTCACGAGGACTTTTTGTTTCTTTTTGTTTTAAATTATCTTCAGATTTCGCTATTTCTTTTCTAGAAGAAATGTTTTGTTGCATTTCTGCAAGTCTTTTTGCCTTTAATCTTTCAAGTTCAGAGTCGTCGTCACTCAACCTTTTATCACACCTATAGGCACCAATTTTGCTACTTTAGTGGCTATTCCTAGATTATGAGAAACATTTACCACAGCATCAACATCTTTGTATGCTTGAGGCGTCTCTTCCACAATACCATCACGCGTTAATGCCTTGATAATTATACCCTTATCACCGAGAGATTTTCTAACATCGCTTTCTGTGAAATCTCTTCTTGCTTTTGATCTTGACATAGTTCTACCAGCACCATGGGCTGTAGAACCAAAACTCAAATTCATAGAATTTGGTTGGCCTAGCAATATCCAGCTGGATGTTCCCATTGAGCCAGGAATTAATACGGGTTGTCCAAGATCTCTGTATTTTAATGGAACTTCATCCCTATTTGCAGGAAATGCACGTGTTGCTCCTTTTCTATGTACTACAAGTTTTCTTTCTTTTCCATCCACTTTATGTTTTTCAACTTTAGCTATATTGTGAGCAACGTCATAAACTAAATTCATATCAAGATCAGATTCTTTTTGGTTGAAAACTCGTTCAAAAGACTTTCTTGTCCAATGAGTAATCATTTGCCTATTACTCCATGCAAAATTTAATGCGGCAAACATCGCTGCTCTATATGCCTCACCTTCTTCAGATGTATTTGGAACACACGCAAGTTCTCTATCTGGTAAATGGATATCATATTTTTGTAAAGCTTGCTCAGATATTCTTAGATAATCGCTACAAACTTGGTGGCCAAAACCTCGTGAGCCACAATGAATTAAAATTGTAATAGTTCCTTCTTTGATGCCCATCCTTGTCGCTGCCTCTTCATCATGAATTTCTGTAACTTTTTGTACTTCAAGAAAATGATTTCCTGAACCTAAACTTCCAAGTTGGGGAGCCCCCCTTTTTCTTGCTTTGTCTGAAACTTTATTTGGATCAGCATTTTTTATTCGTCCATTTTCCTCACAAACGTCTGCATCATCTGATGAACCATATCCGTTATCAATTGCCCAATCAACACCTCGTACAAGAACCTCGTCAAGCTGAGAATTACTTAATTTTATTGCGCCTTTAGAACCAACTCCGGATGGAATTGAACCAAAAAGATCGGTCACAAGTTCTTGTAGTTTTGCCCTAACATCTTTTTCGGTTAGATTAGAGCGAAGTAATCTAACGCCACAATTGATGTCATATCCCACACCACCGGGGCTAATCATGCCTTCCTCTGCATCCATAGCTGCTACACCACCTACCGGAAATCCATAACCTTCATGGCCATCAGGTAAAACTATACTATGACCTACAATTCCAGGTATAGATGCGACATTTTTTGCTTGCATGATAGTTCTATCAGATAACATTTTCTGTAGCAATTGTTCATCAGCATAGATCTTTACTGGAACTTTCATTCCAAGATTTGAATCTGCTTCAATAAGATACTGATTTTCTCCAATTTTTTTAGGAGTTAGAGTAGACATAAGGAATGGATAAATTTTACTTTAAGCCAATTTAAATCATAAGTAAATTAATTTTTAGGAAATTCTAATACTATTGTTTAATTTAAAAAAAAGAAAGGGGAAGTTAGTTACTTCCAATTATGAATACTACGTTTGCTGTTGTGGTTACATCTTGATCAGATGAGAATATTGGTGTTGGTGCAGATGACTTTGCCATGCCGTCATATGCCATTTCATACATAGGCATTGGGGGTGGTGGCATTCCAAAATCAGATAGTGAGACCATCTTCACTCCAATAATCTTGTGATTCAATGGAACTAGAGCGTTCTCTGCTTTCTTTTGTGCATTTTGTACTGCCTTTCCAATCAATTCATCACTGATCTGTAATTGCTTTTCAGGAGATAATGTAAAGTATACAGAATCTACCCTGTTTGCACCAGCTGCAACTGCTCCGTCAAT
>Ga0315297_10001227_pt1 | contig 15731 bp, 15 predicted proteins | sample YL17G15_0_MG_FD_203628 | JGI IMG/M metagenome (GOLD analysis project Ga0315297, IMG submission 203628) | Sediment microbial communities from Yellowstone Lake, YNP, Wyoming, USA - YL17G15_0 | ecosystem: Environmental > Aquatic > Freshwater > Lake > Sediment | place: USA: Wyoming | collected... | reverse complement strand
ACGGAATCAATTAGGTTTGTTTGAGTAAACATGACGCAAACTATGGTACCTTTCAGGACTTAAATTCAAGCCACCACCTCAGGTGGTGGTAGTTGACTCTGTAACCTTTTTCTTGTACCCTCGAATTAGAGCTGCCGAGGAGCTGGTGGTGGCGTTCTAAGCCACGCCGGGATTTGCCCTCTCCCGGGCTTTACTGGTTGTATCCCCTGCCCGAGCCCGCCGCCACCTGTTCGCCGGCGAGCGCCTCCAGGAATTCGGTGTGCGTCATCACCCGCGAGAACATCGGGTAATTCTTCTCGATCGATAGGCGCTGCTCTTCCTCGCTCAGCGTGGCGGTGCAGTCCTTGAGCGTTACCACGTCGTAGCCCTTCTCATAAGCGGTGCGCATGGTCGACTCGACGCAGCAGTTGGTCAGGAAGCCGCCCAGCGCGACGGTCGTGATGCCCCGGCTGCGCAGGATGAAGTCCAGGTTGGTGCTGGCAAAACCGCACAGGCCGCGCTTGCCCTCGACTATGAGATCCTGCGGTTGCGGCTTCAGCACGTCCACAATCTCGGCGCCCCAGGTACCCTTGCGGAACGACTTGCTGTCCACCACGCCCTTGAGGATGCCGTAGGGATGAGTCGCCAGCTCGTGATAATCGTCAGTGAAGGAGATCGGGGTAAAGACTATCGCCGCCCCGAGCTTGCGCGCCTTCTCGACCAGTTCGACCGTATTGGCGAGCATGTTGTTGCTTTCCATCACGCCCTTGACCGCTCCATGGAGCGTCCCACCCTCGGTGGTGAAATCATTTTGATACTCGATTAGAACCACTGCCGTTGTTTTGGGATCCATTTTTGCCTCTCCTTTCATGGGATAATTTTGTCAAACAACAATTTTGGGAAAATTGTAATTTTTTGACATAACATATTCATGAATTGTACCATGAATGAATTTTGCCATTGCCAAAATTGACATTGAGCCGAGTAGATCAGTTTCTTCCGATACGTCATGTTGATGTTTGTTTTCTCCGTTTAACGCTTGGTTTCCCGACAATGCTTCATTTTTCAACCATTACCGTTTGTACTCTTGCATGGTTCTCGAAATTAGTCAATTATTGAGTTCAGGAAGACACAAACACCCCGATAACCCCCAAACCCGCCTTCCAAAATCTGCATGTTTCAACTAGATATACTAAAAACCCCATAAAAATCCAATGGGTTGATTTTTATCGGTTTGCAAACCAGACCACATATTCCCTGACGGGCCAGAAATTCCTATCCTCCCTGGAAGTGACTTCAAGATCGCATAATGGAACATATCCTTTCTTTTTAACTTCCTTCACCTGGACGATTACACCGCAGAGGTCATCTTCCTCAAATTCAACGCCAATGACTTCCATGATATGACCAAGCCTGAATGGTTTACGTTTGGCTACGTCTGTAAAGTAGGCATCATCCTTATCTTCCATCCGTTTGACTTGGAATGGAAAAGAGAGATGCTCTCTGAGCCACGGTATCCAGTCTCTTTCCATCCATTCTTGATATTTCCTTTCATAGGCATCTTCATCATCAGGGAGATTGCCTTTGTTGGATTCTATTAGGTCCCATGAGGTGTCGTAATTTTCTGTCATGATATTTCTCGATGATGTTTGTTGGCGGCGCGCATCATTTTGAATCTCCAAAGCCTGAATGGTCACTTTATCCCCGAAAAGATGGGTCTAAAAATGGAAGCGGATGGTCCGCCGGCGGGCGTAGGCGGAATTCCTAAATTTCTCTTGACGTAAAAAAGATTTATCATGTACTCGTGATCTCTGAGAAGAGAAAGGTCAGCCGATGAAGAATGAGAATCCAGTTCATTTGTCGAAAGGAAACGTTCAACGGAATCACGACCGCCCTCTCCCGGGAAGGCTTTTCGTGGTCGGAATCGGCCCCGGCGGGGCGTTAGACCGGACCCGCCGCGCCGAGGAGGCGATCGCGAAAAGCACCGTCGTCGCGGGCTACACGCGCTACCTGGAGTTGATCCGGGATCTGACGGAGGGGAAGAAGCGGATCGCCACGGGGATGACCCGCGAGGTGGAGCGATGCCGGATGGCCCTGGAGCGGGCGGAGGCGGGGGAGACCGTCGCCCTCGTCTCCTCGGGGGATCCTGGCGTTTACGGGATGGCCGGCCTCGTCCTGGAGCTCGCCGGGGCGAGGGGATCGGCCGTGCCCATCGAGATCGTGCCGGGCGTCTCCGCCGCGAACGCCCTGGCGGCGCGCCTCGGGGCCCCGCTCATGTGCGACTTCGCGACGCTCAGCCTGAGCGACCTCCTCGTCCCCTGGGAGACGATCAGGGGGCGTCTGGAGGCCGTCGCGGCCGCCGACCTGGTCGCGGCGATCTACAACCCCCGCTCGCAGAAGCGCACCCGTCAGTTGGACGAGGCGGCGGCGATCTTCCGCCGCCACCGGCCGGGGACAACCCCCGTGGGCGTGGGAATAGCGGTGGGCTCCCCGGAAGAACAGATCCTTCTTTCCGACCTGGACCATTTCCTCGAACTCCCGATCGCAATGCGGAGCGTCGTGATCATCGGGAACCGGGCTTCCCTGCTGGCCGGCGGCTGGTTCGTCACACCGCGGGGGTACAAAGCATGATTCTCCTGATCGGCGGCACGAGCGAAACGGCCCCCCTCGCCTCCGGCCTCGCCAAAGCGGGATACGAGGTCCTTGTTTCGACGGCAACGGCGGCCCCCCTCGCGATCGGCGACCATCCCCGGATCGCCCGGCGTGCGGGACGCCTGGATGAAGAAGAAATGGCCGCGCTCGGGAAGGAAAAGGGCATCCGGGCGATCGTGGACGCCGCCCACCCCTACGCCGTCTCCGCCCATGCGGCCGCGCACAATACAGCGCAGCGCCTCGGGATTCCCTGCCTCGTCTTCCGGCGAACTACGGCCGATGCGAAAGGAGAAAACATCCGTTTCGCCGCCGACCACGCCGAGGCTGCGAAAATAGCCTTCGCCGAAGGCCGCCCCGTCCTCGTGACGACGGGCTCCCGGAACCTCGCCCCCTACGCGGAGGCCGCCCGCCGGACCGGCGTCCCGCTCGCCGTCCGCGTCCTCGACGCCCCGGAGTCCTTCGCGGCCTGCCGGGCGGCAGCCATTCCGGAAGATCGGATCATCGCCGGCCGCGGCCCCTTTTCGGTGGAGGAAAACCTCGCCGCCATCCGGCGCTTCGGAATCGCCGTGATCGTCACCAAGGAAAGCGGCCGGGCCGGCGGCATCGACGCCAAGCTCGCCGCGGCGCATCAGGCAAACTGCCTGATCATCGTCCTCCGGCGGCCGCAGACGCCCACCTCCAACCTTACTTTCGACCATCCGGCAGCTCTCATCTGCACCCTGCAGGATCTTGTTCCTCACGTGATCCAAGCGTAGCCATATTCTACCCGAATAATCGAAGCTCACGCAATGGATGGATTCAGAATTCAAGCTTTCCTCAACGTAGACGGCTTCTTAAAAAAATTCCCCGGTTTTTATCTCAGGAATATTTGCCTGTTTTCATAAAATTTCCTTGACATCCAAGGACGCGTCCCTTATGCTCGCCTCGAATAAAAACAAGTTCTTGTCAGACTTTTTTACAGTCAGTCACAAATTGTAAGGGGGAGTAGCAACCGGCGGAGGTTCTGCCGGGCCGCGTTACGTCAGCACGGTGGGAATTCCACCCGGACGCGGCATCGCGACTGGAGTCGGGATCTCGCAAGACCTTTACTCACAGCATATTCAACTATGCCGCGGGTGAAGGTTTTTTTTACCCTGCGGCGCCAGAAGGAGGGATTATGATCGACATGGGCTGGTTGGGGCAAATTGCGTTTACCTGGGAATTTTTCGCCGCGGTGATGAGCATCGTCTTTATCGACCTGGTACTGGCCGGCGACAACGCCGTGGTCATCGCCATGGCGGTCAAGAACCTGCCGGGCAGACAGCGCCTGTGGGGGATCGCTCTGGGGGCGGGCGGCGCAGTCGTCGTCCGGGTGATCTGCACTTTTCTGGTGGCCCAACTGCTGAACATGCAGTTCATCAAACTTGTCGGGGGGGCGGTGATCATCTGGATAGCGGTCAAGCTGCTCAACGAGGGCGCCAAGGAAGAGTGCCAGGACCGAGAGTGCGGAAGCATCTGGCAGGCGCTGTGGATCATCATCGTGGCGGACATGAGCATGGGCATCGACAACATGCTGGCCGTCGGCGCCGCCAGCCACGGCAACCTGTTCCTGCTGCTTTTCGGCCTGGCGCTCTCGATCCCTTTCGTCGTATTCATGAGCAACATGCTCTCCAAGCTGATGGACAAGTACCCGATCATACTCTGGGCCGGTGCGGCCATACTCGGCAAGGTCGGAGGCGAAATGATGATCACCGACCCGTGGGTCCGTGGTCTGCTGAACCCGCCCAAGTGGGTTGAGTACGCGGTTATGGTGTTCTTTGTCCTCTTTGTCTGCGGGCTGAGCAAATTGCTTCTTAATCGGCGCAGGGCTGCAATTTCAATCGAGCAACCCGCCGCCACGGACGGCGCAGTCTGAAGAGGACGGCTGCCGCGTGGCCCGTTGCCTGGAGTTCACGGGCTGGCAGTTCCTTCCTGGCGCGCTCCGTCGATGGCGCCATTGTGCGACGACGGGCCGGACCCCCTTCATGGCTTGGAAGGTTGCTTCCGTTTCAATTTCCTCAGATCATCCACACCAAAGACATAGTTTTTGCCGACCTTACGAAAAGGCAACTTCCCCTCTTTGGCCCATCTTCGCACGGTTACTTCCGCAACCTCAAGGTATTCAGAACTTTCCTTGATGGTCAGAGTCGAAGGGAGATCTCCGAAGACCTCGTCGTATGTGTAATTATCCTTGTCAAACCCTTTACGGGCGATGAGCGAAAAAAGCCTTTCCCGTTCTGCCATCGGCAAGGTAATAATGTCTTTATAAATTTTCTCTGCCGTATTCATGGCTGAAACTCCTTTTGATATTTCTTCAGATCCCGGTAAAAGTTTTCATGTGTCCCAATCATGACAAAAAGCAGATTTTCATCCCCCGTTTCATAAGAGATCAGGTATTCCTGCCTGTGGAACTTAAATTTATGCACCCGGAAACCGGCCAGATCGCCTTTTTTACCTTCTCCAATGTCTGGATCGGCAATGATCCTGTCCACTTGATCCTTAATGATCAGTTGCAAAGGCAGGGACTGCTTTTTAACAAACCGTCGGAATGCAGGGGCAAACAACTCTTCCATGATAATTTATTTGATAATATAAATAGTAAAATTCGTCAACATTTATCTTCGTCGTTATTCTTCCGCCTGTTCCGAGCGCCTGCGGCCGCCGGCTGATTTCAGTCTCTCCGCCTTCCCCCTATCCTTTCCCCGCATTTTCCGCTCTCTCCGCCTATTGATTGCGAAAATCGGCCCAGGGGGCGACTTCTTACATCATGTGAAAATCGGGAGCTGTCCCCCCTTTTTCCCAAAAGCCTCCCTCACCGGACGGCATCCGCCGGACACACATGTACGCAGGTATTGCACAATATGCACTCAGTCGATTCCACTCTCCTGCCGTTGCTTATATACCCCATAACATCCACATCCATCGGGCAGTTCCTGTTGCAGGCGCCGCACTGTGTACACTCCTCCCCGGTGGGGGTTTTTTTGATGATGGAATACCGTGCGGGTATCTTCATGACAAGGGATACGGGACAGGCTATCTTGCAGAAGGCCCGTTTCTTTCGGAAGATAAAGGCTAACGGAAAGGCGGCGGCATAATAGAGTCCGTTTCCAATGAGAAAGAACAGTAGCTGATGGTATTTATAATGGGTGAGGAACCGGCCGGGGGTGTCATAAATATGCTGAGAGATATAGTCGTAGCCGACCTGGATCATGATGAAGGGCACGGCGAGGGAGATGATGAAGACCGGGTATCGTATGAATTGATATTTCACGGGAATGGGCTCGTTTCCCCGGATCGGCAGCCACTCCAGGAAGGCGGCCGTCCAGCATGCCCAGCCGCAAAAGCCGCGGCCGAATATGAGCGGACCGCCGACTTTTGCAATCGCATAGTGGATCAACACCCTCGTAAAAATCCCGCCGGCGCTGAAATAGGCAAGGTAAAAAACCGTCTCCTCCAGTTGAAGATTTTCCCGTTGCATCATGCCGAGGAAAAGGAGGAATACCGGCGACATGAGCAGGATGGCGATCTTGCGGCCGGTTTGCTTTTCCCGCCCTTTATATCGGTCGGATGCGTAAATTCCAATGGAAACACAGGCCCCGATCCATGCAAAAAACAGGAAGCCCGGCCATCTAAACATCAAAACGGCGGAAAGGGCGCTGAAGAGAATGAACGGGATGAGTTTCCTTATGGGGTCAATGATCCGTCTCAATGACCGTACGCCTCCCTGGGAAGACAACCACTCCATGCACAGAAAGTATGCCGTCAAGCCATCGACTTTTCAACCGGATTCAATAGCTCGATTCGGGGATCTCGCTATGACCTTATGTATTGGCAGGGGAATCATCCGGGGCGTTCGTCCTCACTATCTCACGGCCTTTGAATCAGATCTCGGAAAAAACGGACCGCCTCGGGGGCCGCCCAGTCGATCGGGCCGATTACGACCTTCTTGACGATCCCCTCCCTGTTGATGATGAAGCTTTCGGGGACCCCGGTCACCCCATAGAGACCCCTGATCGTCCCCTGGGGATCGAGAAGGGCGGGGAAACTCAGCCCGTACTTCCTCATGAACGGGGCGACGGCGTTTGCCCCCGATGCGTCGATGCTGATCGCCAGGATTTCGAAATCCTTTCCCTTCAGCTCCTGATAGAGCCTCTCCATCGACGGCATCTCCTCCCTGCACGTGGGACACCACGTGGCCCAGATGTTGAGGAAGACTACCCTGCCTTTGTAGTTCCTCGAGCCGATCATTTTTCCATCAAGTCCGGGGAGGATGATGTTCGGCGCGGGAAGTCCCGGTGTGACCCGTGGTGTTTGAGGCGAAGTGAAGAACGAATCCTTCGTCTGCAGGAGGATAATGACCGTAACGACCGTAATGACGAGGACAAGAAAAGCGATGTATTTGAACCTTCGCTTATCAACCGTGCGGATATTGTTTTCTTCCATTGGTATCACTCGTGAAGCCTGCGTCCTTCTTACATGATCAAATGTGGACGATCCTGTCCCGGAAGGTTTGCCTCCGACGCTTCCATCTCCTCCGTCGGATAGGGTTTCAATATCGAAAGCAGCTCCTTTTGATTGCAGGCATGCGGATCCATCCAGAAGTCTTCGAGCTCCTTCCTGACCATGACCGGCATTCTGTCATGGATGGGGCGGATGATGTCATTGGGCGCCGTCGTGATGATCGTGCAGGTATGGACGGGTTTCTTCTCAGGCGAGATCCAGGTTTCATAAAGGCCGGCAAGACCGAAAGGCTGACCTGATTTAAGAGAGAAACGGAGAGGCTTTTTGATCCGGCCAAGCTTCTGCCATTCATAGAATCCATCGGCAACAATCAGACACCGGCGTCTTTTGAAAGCCTCCCGGAAACTCGGTTTTTCTGAAACGGTTTCCGCACGCGCATTGAACATCCTATTTCCGATGGACGGATCCTTGGCCCATGACGGGATCAGGCCCCAGCGGAAATCAGCCAGTTTGTTGACATCATCCCGGATGACGGCGGAAATCTGCCGGCCGGGAGCGATGTTACGGCTCGGCCTGTATTCGCAGGCGACTTCCTCGATGCGAAAAGACTCCACAATCACGGATAAATCGGTCAGAAGGATAAAACGTCCGCACATGGTTTTCTCATCGTCATCATTTCCGCCTCCCCGGCGATCCCGGGCCTTATCGGGAATCTTTGCCTGCGCCCATTCCGGCGCTTTCGCCCGGCGGCTCACGCCTGGGGCGTGAACTCGGGAAACATGATTGTATCAACTCTTCATTGAACGGGACCGCGGCTGAGCGTCAGGTTAAAGGCGCGTCCCTCGAAGCAGAACTTCCCGAAACTCTTCGGGGGCGGGAGGGGATAGTCGCCGCAGTAGCAGGCGAGGCAGAAGTTTTCCCGGGGCATCCCCGTGGCCTGGACCATCCCCTCGAGGGAGAGGTAGTGCAGGCCGTCCAGGCCGATGAAGGAGGCGATGTCCGCCTCTTCCTCCTTCTCCGCGGCGATGAGTTCCCCTTTCATTGAAAAATCGATCCCGTAGGGGCAGGGGTGGCGTGTGGGCGGGCAGCTCACGACCATGTGGATCTCCTTGGCGCCGCATTCGCGAAGATGGCGGACGCGGTTCCGGCTGGTCGTTCCCCGGATGATCGAATCCTCGACGATCACGATCTTTTTACCGACGATGAGCGGTTTCACCGGATTGAGCTTGACCCGGACGCCGAAGTCCCGCATCGCCTGGCTTGGCTGGATGAAGGTCCGCCCCACGTAGTGGTTCCGGATCATCCCCATCTCGAAGGGGATCCGGCTCTCTTCGGCGTAGCCGAGGGCCGCATAGTTCCCCGAATCGGGGAACGGCATGACGAGATCCACGTCCGGCCGGCATTCCCGGGCCAGGTTGTGGCCGAGCCTTTTGCGGCAGAGGTAGACGTTCTCGCCGAAGATCTGGCTGTCGGGTCTGGCGAAGTAGATCAGTTCGAAGATACAGTGGGAGGGCCTCTCCTTTGGGAAGGGTGTCAGGCTGTGGAGCCCCGCCTCGTCGATGATGATGATCTCGCCGGGCAGGACGTCCCGGATGTATTTCGCCCCCACGAGGTCGAAGGCGCAGGTCTCCGAGGCCACCACCCAGCCGCCGTTGAAACGGCCGAGGGCAAGGGGTCTGAACCCCCGCGGGTCGCGGACGGCGATGACGCGGTTCCGGGTCAGCATGACGATGCTGTAGGCGCCCTGCACCTGGGCAAGGGCCTTCGTCAGGGCCTCCTCCAGCCCCGCCTTCAGATGGGGGGCCATCAGGTGGACGATCACCTCGCTGTCCATCGTGGACTGGAAGATCGACCCCCGTTCCTCGAGCTCCGCCCGCAGTTCCAAGGCGTTGATCAGGTTCCCGTTGTGGGCCAGGGCGTAGTACTCGTCGGCATGGTGGACTAAAAAGGGCTGGGCGTTGGAGAGGACGGAGGAACCCGTCGTCGAATAGCGGACATGGCCGATCGCGAGGCGCCCGGGGAGCTTTCCGAGGATATCCTCCCGGAAGACCTCCGAGGCGAGTCCCATCCCCTTGTGCTCCCAGACCTGGCAGCCGTCCGCGGAGGCGATCCCCGCGCTTTCCTGCCCCCGGTGCTGGAGGGCGAACAGGCCGAAGAAGGCCACCCGCGCCGCCTCTTCATGGCCGTACACCGCAAAGACGCCGCACTCCTCCCGCGGCTTGTCTTCCTGCAACTCTTCGTCCATGATCATCCTTCAGTTCCCTCTCCGCGGCAATCCGCACAGCGATTGCACCGATCCGCTGGGCCGCCTCGTCGAGCAGCACCCGTTCCTCTTTGAGAAACGGCCCCTCGTCCGATGACAATATAACATGAGAGGTATGAAAATCTACCTTTTTTGTCATTCCCGCGAAAGCGGGAATCTATGAAGCAAGCCCCCCGTTGCCGATCCGGCTTTGCCCGCTTTCGGCTTCATCCCTCCCCCTTTTTTCTTGACAGCAATTTTACTCCGTGATAGATGCATCGGCAAAGGATTACCGATGCCGATGAATCAAATTTTCAACATCGAGGATATCGAGAAGAAGATCCTCCTCATCCTCCGGACTCTCCACGAGTCGCCGGAGCCGGTGGGCGCCCGTATCATCTCCCGGCGCATGCAGGATCACGGGGTCACCCTGAGCGAACGGGGTGTCCGCTACCATCTCAAGATGATGGACGACCGCGGCCTCACCCGGCTCATCGGCCGACATGACGGCCGGGCCATCACGGAACAGGGGATCGAAGAGATCCGTAACGCGCGGGTCCATGACAAAATCGGCTTTGCCATCTCCCGCATCGAGATTCTCGCCTATCGGACATCCCTCGATCTGGACCGGTGGCAGGGTCTCATCCCCGTCAACATCTCCTTCTTCCCCAAAAAGGTTTTCAAAAAGGCCCTGGAGATGATGAAGCCCGCCTTCAGCGCCGGCATTCATGTCAGCGAACTGGTCGGTTGCGCCGACGAGGGCGCCCGGCTCGGCGAGCTGACGGTGCCGGCGGGATATGTCGGATTCGCCACGGTCTGTAGCATCGTGGTGAACGGCATTCTCCTGAAGAACGGCGTCCCGATGGATTCCAGGTTCGGCGGCATCCTGCAGGTCAAGGATGGCAAACCGCTGCGCTTCGTCGAACTGATCAACTATTCCGGATCATCCCTCGATCCGTCCGAGGTCTTCATCCGGGGAAGGATGACTTCCGTCCGGCAGGCGGCGGAGCAAGGAGAAGGTAAGATCCTGGCCAATTTCAGGGAGATTCCCGTCCCGGCGCTGAAGCTTGTCGATAAACTGATCGTCAGTCTCCGGAACTCGGGAATCGGGGGAGTGCTTGCCATAGGAGAGATCGGGGAACCGATCTGCCAGATCCCGGTCGACATGAACCGGGTGGGAATGATCCTTTACGGAGGGCTCAATCCCGTCGCCTGCGCCCATGAGACAGGTGTCGAGGTGGAAAACCGCGCGATGTCCACCGTCATGGAGTATCAGGAATTACGGAATTTCTGGGAACTCTGCAAGAGCAGATAACAGATCACCGGAAAGGCATTTCATTAAAACTTATTTAAGGAAAGAGGAGGTATAAAAGTTATGGCCAAAGTTAACCCGTTTGCAGTAGCACAACAACAGCTCGATCAGTGCGCAAAAATACTTCATCTTGAGCCCGGCATTCAGGCCGTACTGAGAGTTCCCTCTCGCGAACTCCACGTCTCCCTGCCGGTCCGTATGGATGACGGCTCGGTGAAGGTATTCCAGGGATTTCGCGTCCAGTACAACGATGCCAAGGGGCCCTGCAAGGGAGGGATCCGTTTCCATCCCGATGAGACCATCGACACCGTCCGCGCTCTGGCCGCTTGGATGACCTGGAAATGCTCGCTTTTGGACCTGCCCCTGGGCGGTGGAAAAGGCGGCGTGATCTGCAATCCCAAGGAGATGTCCCAGGGCGAGCTGGAAAGGCTCTGCCGCCTCTACATTGACCAGGTCGGGCGGATCATCGGTCCGGAGAAGGATGTTCCGGCGCCGGACGTTTACACCAACCCCCAGATGATGGCCTGGATGATGGATGAGTATTCGAAGATCTCCGGCAAGAACCAGTTCGGCGTGATCACCGGGAAACCTCTGGCCGTCGGCGGCTCCCAGGGTCGAGGCGACGCCACCGCGCGAGGCGGCCTCTATACGGTCCGCGAGGCGGCAAAGGAACTGGGGATCGATCTTTCCAAGGCTACAATCGCCGTACAGGGCTACGGCAACGCCGGCTACTATGCAGCCTGCCTCGCAAAGACGATGTTCGGTTCCAAGGTCGTGGCCGTCAGCGACTCGAAGGGCTGCCTGATGTGCGAGTCAGGTCTCGATCCGGAGGCCGTCGGGAAGCACAAGGCGAAGACCTCCTCCGTCTGCAACTTCTCGGGCGCCGATGCGATCAACGATAAGGAACTCCTCGAGCTCGACGTGGACATCCTCTTCCCCTCCGCCCTGGAGAACGTGATCACCGAGGAGAACGCCCCGCGGATCCGGGCGAAGATCGTTGCCGAGCTCGCCAACGGTCCCACGACACCGGAGGCCGACGAGATCCTCCACAAGAACGGCGTCCACGTGATCCCGGACTTCCTCTGCAACGCGGGCGGAGTCACCGTTTCCTACTTCGAGATGGTCCAGAACTTCTACATGTACTATTGGGATGCGGAAGACGTCTACAAGCGGCTGGACAAAAAGATGACCACGGCGTACCACGCGGTCTTCAACACGTCGAAGAAGTACAACATCAATATGCGCCAGGCCGCCTATGTGGTGGCGGTCGAGCGCGTCGTCGAAGCGATGAAGCTCCGCGGTTGGGTATAACACCAGCTTGATCATCGGGAAAAAGGGGGGCGCTTGCGTCCCCCTTTTTTATGAACCTGATCCCTCCTCTTCCGGTGGTAAGCCTGCAGCGGCGCCACATCCCACGGCTCATTACGGAGGGCGCCGATCGCCTCCGTCAGTGCCCGGGCGCCGGAGATCGTCGTTGTGTAGAGAACGTTGTAGAGAAGCGCCCCCCGGCGGATGTGATAGGCGTCTTTCCGGGAGGAGCGCCTGCCCAGGCTCACGTTGATCACGATCTGGATGTCGCCGTTTTTGATGTGATCGACCACGTGGGGTCTCCCCTCGCTCACCTTGAGGATCGTTTCCACCGGGACCCCATGCGCGCGCAGCCTCTCCGCCGTCCCTTGCGTGGCGACGATCTGAAACCCCATCCGGGCGAACGCTTCGGCCACGCGGACGATCCGGTCCTTGTAGAAATCATGGACGCTGATGAAGACCCTCCCCGAGAGGGGCATCTTGAACCCGGCCGCCATCTGCGACTTCGCGAAGGCGAGGCCGAAGGACCGGTCGATCCCCATCACCTCGCCCGTGGACTTCATTTCCGGGCCGAGCAGGATATCGACGTTGGGAAAGCGATTGAAGGGGAAGACCGCCTCCTTCACGGAGATGTGCTCCGGCCGGATGGGCTTGGTGAAGCCCAACTCCTTAAGGGTTTTTCCCAGCATGACCTTCGTCGCCAGCTTCGCCAGGGGGACGCCGATCGCCTTGCTGACGAAGGGGATGGTCCGCGAGGCGCGGGGGTTGACCTCCAGGACGTAGATCTCGCCGTTTTTAATGGCGTACTGGATGTTCATGAGACCGACGACATGAAGTTCCGCGGCGATCCGCTTCGTCTGGCGCTCGATCGTCTCTAAGAGCTCCGGCCCGAAGGTGATTGTCGGCAGGACGCATGCGCTGTCCCCGGAGTGGATCCCCGCCTCCTCGATGTGCTCCATGATCCCGGCGACGACGGTCGTTTCCCCGTCGCTGATGGCGTCCACATCCACTTCGATCGCATCCTCGAGGAACTTGTCGATCAGGATGGGATGGCCGGGGGAGACCTCGAGGGCCCGGACCATGAACTGGCGGAGGGTTTCCGTGTCGTAGATGATCTCCATCGACCGGCCGCCCAGGACATAGGAGGGACGGACCAGGACCGGATAGCCGATCCGCTCGGCCGCCCGGATCGCCCCCTCCGCATCCATCGCCGTATCGTTGTCGGGCTGGCGGAGTTGCAGGCGGTTTACGATCTCTTGAAAACGCTTCCGGTCCTCGGCGCGGTCGATCGCATCGGGCGACGTGCCCAGGATGTGCGCCCCCGTCGCCTCCAACCCCCGGGCAAGGTTGAGCGGGGTCTGGCCGCCGAACTGGACGATCACCCCCATCGGTTTTTCCGCCTTCAGGATGTGGAGGACGTCCTCGAGCGTCACCGGTTCGAAGAAGAGCTTGTCGGAGGTGTCGTAGTCGGTGCTCACCGTCTCCGGGTTCGAGTTGACCATGATGCTCTCGTACCCCTCCTCGCGCAGGGCGAAGGAGGCATGGACGCAGCAGTAATCGAACTCGATCCCCTGGCCGATCCGGTTCGGCCCGCCGCCGATGATGACGACCTTCGGCTTCGTCGAAGGTCGGGTTTCGTCCTCCGTCTCGTAGGTGGAGTAGTAGTAGGGGGTGTAGGCCTCGAACTCCGCCGCGCAGGTGTCGACGAGCTTGTAGACGGGGACGATCCCGGCCGCGTAGCGACGGCTGCGGATCTCCTCCTCGGAGAGGTTCCAGAGACCAGCCAAATAGCGATCGGCAAATCCCAGGCGCTTGGCCTCGGAGAGGTTCTCCGTCGTGGGCGGCAGGCTCTTGAGCTCCTCCTCCGCCTCGACGAGCGAGAGGATCTGGTGGAGGAACCAGGGGTCGATCTTTGTGAGGCGGTTGATCTCCTCGATCGTCATCCCGTGGCGAAAGGCCGCAGCGATGTAAAAGAGTCGGAGCGAATTCGGCGTCGCCAGCTTCTGTTCAAGAAATTCCCGGGGGTGACGGACGTCCTCCGGCAGATCGGTCATCAGGCCGAAGCGCCTGATCTCCAGGGAGCGGACCGCCTTCTGCAGGGCCTCCCGGAAGGTCCGGCCGATCGCCATCGTCTCGCCGACCGACTTCATCGAGGTGGTCAGGAAGTCCTCCGCCTCGGGGAACTTCTCAAAGGTCCAGCGGGGGATCTTCACCACGCAGTAGTCGATTGTCGGCTCGAAGGAGGCCATCGTCTCGCGTGTGATGTCATTCGGAATTTCGTCAAGGGTATACCCTACCGCCAGCTTCGCGGCGATCTTGGCGATGGGGAATCCCGTCGCCTTGGAGGCGAGGGCCGAGGAGCGGGAGACGCGGGGATTCATCTCGATGACGATCATCTCGCCGGTGTCGGGATGGATCGCGAACTGAACGTTGGAGCCGCCCGTCTCGACGCCGATCTCCCGCATGATGGCGATGGCCGCGTCCCTCATCCGCTGGTACTCAACGTCGGTGAGCGTCTGGGCCGGGGCGACGGTGATCGACTCGCCCGTATGGACCCCCATCGCATCCATGTTCTCGATGGAGCAGATGATGACGACATTGTCCGCCTTGTCGCGCATCACCTCCAGCTCGTACTCCTTCCAGCCGAGGGCCGACTGTTCGAGCATGATCTCGTGGATCAGGCTGGCGTCGAGGCCCCCCTTGGCGATTTCGGCGAGCTCCTCCCGGTTGTAGGCGACGCCGCTCCCCGTCCCCCCCAGGGTGAAGGAGGGGCGGATGATGATCGGAAAGCCGATCTCGGAGGCGACGGCGAAGACCTCGTCCATCGACCGCGCGAAGCCGCTCCGGGGAACCTTCAAGCTGATCTTCTCCATCGCCGCCCGGAACTGCTGGCGGTCCTCCGCCTTGTGGATGGCGGGGAGCGACGCCCCGATCATCTCGACGCCGTATTTCGCGAGGACGCCCGCCTCCGCAACGGCGACCGCCGTATTGAGGCCCGTCTGGCCGCCCAGGGTGGGGAGCAGAGCGTCGGGGCGCTCCTTCGCGATGATCTTTTCCACCGCCTCCGGCGTGATCGGCTCCACGTAGGTCCGGTCCGCAGTTTCGGGATCGGTCATGATCGTCGCCGGGTTGGAGTTGACGAGGACGACCTCGTAGCCCTCCTCCTTGAGCGCCTTGCAGGCCTGGGTCCCGGAATAATCGAACTCGCACGCCTGGCTGATGATGATCGGCCCGGAGCCGATGATCAGGATCTTATGGATATCCGTTCTCTTGGGCATGTTATTCCCACTCTATCGTGCTCGGCGGCTTGGAGCTGATGTCGTAGACGACCCGGTTCACCCCCCGGACCTCGTTGATGATCCGGCTTCCGATCCGCGCCAGGAGCTCGTGGGGAAGCCTCGCCCAGTCAGCCGTCATCGCGTCCTCGCTCGTCACCGCGCGGATGGCGATGATGTGCTCGTAGGTCCGCTGATCCCCCATGATCCCGACGCTCTTGAGCGGCAGGAGAACCGCGAAGGACTGCCAGAGCTTCCGGTAGTAGTTCCCCGCCCGGATCTCTTCCTGCAGGACTGCGTCGGCCATCCGGAGGATGGCGAGCCTCTTTTCGGTCACCTCCCCGATGATCCGCACCGCGAGTCCCGGCCCCGGGAAGGGCTGCCGCCAGATCAGGTCGTCGGAAAGACCGAGCTCCTTGCCCAGGAGGCGGACCTCGTCCTTGAAGAGGTGTTTGAGCGGCTCGATCAGCCTGAGCTTCATCTT
>Ga0315297_10001226_pt1 | contig 15733 bp, 12 predicted proteins | sample YL17G15_0_MG_FD_203628 | JGI IMG/M metagenome (GOLD analysis project Ga0315297, IMG submission 203628) | Sediment microbial communities from Yellowstone Lake, YNP, Wyoming, USA - YL17G15_0 | ecosystem: Environmental > Aquatic > Freshwater > Lake > Sediment | place: USA: Wyoming | collected... | reverse complement strand
CGGATGTGACCGCCGCCCTGAAGTCTTTCGGGGATACATTTTTAAAGCTCGAGGAGGCCATCAAGCCCAAAGAATTCGGCTACCGCGGTTCCTGGGAAATGGCGCTCCGGGGCGGCTCCTTGTCCCAGCAGTTGATGATGCTCGGCCCGGCGGTCCAATCTTATCCGGGTCCGCCCACCGAAACGCAGCGCGCCCAATTGGCCCAGTGCGCCTCCGCAGTGGGCGACCTCATTCGCCGGCTGAACGACTTCACCGGCGCTGATGTTCCCGCCTTGAACAAGATCCTGGGGGCCGGCGCGCTCAAACCCCTGACTGTGCCGAACAAGGTCGAATGAGATAATTTCGGAAATTCCCCGGGAAATCCCCGCGGATTTTCCGGGGAGGCGTCAGGACCGGCCTTAGACGGCGAATTCCTTGACCTGGGGCAATCGGCTGAGGCCGTGACGGGCGGCTTCCGCCTGCATGATCTTCTTGAGTTCGGCCGCGACCTCGGGCGCGGGTGCGTCCGGCGGACGCGAGGCCAGCAGCCGCTCGACTTCGTCATGAGCCCGGTCGTTCATGGTTTTTCGGCCCGCGGCGACCCAAGCATCATAGGTGTCCCGGTCGGCGAGCCGCGGATAGACGTGCTCTTTCCGGAACCATTGCCGGGTGTGGGGCAGGGTGAGGAATTCTCCGCCCCGCATGATGGCCTCGAACAGATGCTTGGCCATGGGCTGTTCGCGCTGGACGATCCCTTCGAGCAGGCGGTAGACCATGCCGCAGGTTTCGTTATCGATCACCAGTTTCTCAAGGCTCTGGCAGCTCTCGAAATTGAGCATCCCGGGGCCGGAAACGACGTTGATCCCGGCCAGGCCCGCCAGGACCGCGCCCAAGCCGGTCTCCAGTCCGGACTGACTGTCGTTGACCTTGGCATCGCTCAGGCTCATGTAGGCGTGGGTCGGAAGATGGAGGCTCTTGGCGATCTGAGCGTAGCCCATGTCGATCATCATCGTCTCGATGGCGCCCATGGGTGTCGTGCCCGTCCGCATGTCAAAGCTTGAAGGCGAACCTCCGAAGATCACGGGCGCGCCGGGCTTGGCCAATTGGCCAATGACCAGTCCGGCCAGGTTCTCGGCCACGTGCTGGACCAGCGTGCCGGCCAGAGTGACGGGAGACGTCGCGCCGGTCATGCCCATGGAAATGAGCTCCGAGGGTATCCCCGCCCGGGCGCAATCGATGAGGCTCTGAGTCGTCAGGTTGCTCCATTTCAGGGGAGGGGAGGGGCAGGCGTCAAAAATGGCCAGGGGCTTGGCCCGGAGTTCTTCGGCGCCGCCCCGCACGGCCTGGAGCATATCGCGCATGGGCTGGAACCCAGCGACATTAAATGTCCCGGTGACGACCGGCTTGGCGGAGAACAGCAGGCCGAGATACAGGCGGTAGGAATCGGCGATCATATCCGGCACGTCGCCGCTGACCAGGCCGGTGCTCTGAAAGTGGAGGTGGTCCAGACAGTCCGTGATCCGGACAAAGTTCACCACGTCGTCCGTGGTCGCCCCCCGTTCGGTCTGGTCTCGGTGATCCAGGATCTTGACCGCCGCCGAGCCCGGGTCGAAATGAACGGTGTCGCCGCCGATGGTGTGGGAGCGCTCGCCACGCCGGTCATAAAGCTTGATCGTCGAGGGCGTGGTGGCCAAGCACTTTTCGACAAGCAGGGGCTTGATGAACACCCGGCGGGTCGCCCCATCGACTTTCATCCCGGCCTCTTGGAAAAGGCTGAGGGCTTCCTCGTTTTCGATGAAAATGCCGTGGGTTTCCAGGACGGCCAGGCCCTCGTCGATGATGGTCTGGACGAGTTCCGCGCTGAGAAGTTCGAGTTTTGGCCGGATGGTCGAAATCATGAGGACTCCTCGGCTCCGGCGGACAGCGACAGGGCCAGCCGGACCGCGGCCATGGCGTTTTCTGCGTAGCCGTGGGCGCCGATGTCCTCGGCCCATTTTTTCGTGACGGGCGCTCCGCCCACCAGGATTTTAAATCGACCGGCCAAGCTCTGCTCTTTGACCAGACCCATGAATCGCCTCTGGTTGAGCATGGTCGTGGTGAGCAAGGCCGAAAGGCAAACGAAATCGGCCTTGACCGCCAGGGCCTTGTCGATGAACGTTTGGAGCTTGACGTCCGCGCCCAGGTCGAAAACCTCGAAGCCGTTGGCCGCAAACATAGCCGCCACAAGGTTTTTTCCGATATCGTGGATGTCTCCCTCGACCGTGCCGATGACGACCTTGCCGCTCAAAACGGATTTCTGCCGCGCCTTGTCCAGCTCGGGCTTGAGCACGGCCAGGACGGCTTTCATGCACTCGGCCGAAGTCACCAACTCGGGGAGGAAGTATTCGCCCTGCTCCCAGAGCTGGCCGACCCGGCGTATGCCGGGGATGAACCCGCGCTCCAAGGCGTCGTTGGGGCTGACCCCTTGGGCCAGGGCTTGGCGGGCCAATTGCTCGGCCTCGGTTTTGTTGCCCTCGATGACGGCCGCTTTCATTGCGTCGAAGATCTGTGGTGAAGCCATGAACCCTCCTGAGGCGGATTTCCTAGCCTGGTCAACTCCAGGGCTTAAACTCCAAAGAGTCGATGAATATGTCTTGAAACGCGGGCTGGGAGGCCAGGGAAAAATGATGGATGCCGCCCACCAGCGATTCGAGCCGACGCCGCGTTTCCAGGGACAACAGAAGGAGCCTGGCCCCGGACAGAGAAGCGTTTCCCAGGAAGACGATCTGGGCGGGGTCGAGCGAGGGCAAAAGCCCTAAGCTCATGGCTCGGGCGATGTTCAAATAGTTGCCGAAGGCGCCGGCGATGAACAACTGCTTCAAGCCGGAGGCCTTCAGCCCGGCAGCGTCGAGCATCATTCGCATCCCGGATTTGACGGCGGCCGAAGCCAGCTGCAGCTCCCGGACGTCTTTTTGCTCGAGAGACAGCCCCGGGGCGACCGGGATTCGTTTCTCGGGACGGCTGATCGCGCCGGCGGGGGTGATGAAGCCCCGGCTGAGGCAGACGGCCGCCAGGTCGATCAGCCCGCTGCCGCAGATCCCCCGGGCCGGACGGTCGCCGATGGTGAACACTCGAAAGCCGTCCTCGTCCTCAACCCGGCATACGGCGCCGGGCACGGCCAGCATGCCCTGGCTGATATTCATCCCCTCGAAGGCCGGACCGGCGGCGGTCGACGTGACCAGAATTCGATCGTCTTTCTTCAGGGCGATTTCGCCGTTCGTGCCCAGGTCGAGGTAGAGGAGCGGGCCGGGTTTGTCTAGAAATCCGGAAGCCATCAATCCTGCGGATATGTCCCCTCCGACGAAACTCTTGATGTTGGGTGCAATATAAACTCGACCCCGGTCATGAATCCCCAGCCCGATTTCCCGGGGGGGGAAAGCCGGGAGCGCCGAGAACAGCGGGCTGAACGGGGCGACGGCCAGGGAGTCGATGGCCGCGCCGGTCAAGAGATGATTCATGGCCGTGTTGCCGGCGATGACGGCCTCATAGACATGTTCGGGACTCAGGCCGTTTCTTCGGAGGAGGGAGGACGTCATCCGGTTCAAGTCCTTAATTACCGCCTCGCGCACCCTGCCGGCTTGGCCCGGTTCGGCGAACACCAGGCTGATTCGCGAAACGACGTCCGCGCCGTAAGCCGCCTGGCTGTTCAAGGCTGTCTCGGAATCCAAAACCCGCCCCGAGGTCAAGTCCACGAGGTCGACGATCAAGGTTGTCGTCCCCAGGTCCACGGCCAGCCCGAACAGGCGGGATGTCGTATCGCCCGGCTCGAGCGCCAGGATGTCCTGATCCCGGTGTATGACCGCCGTCAACCGTCCTTCGGATTGAGCCCAGATAGAGGGGAGGGCGCGGATCGCGTCCAAGGACGCTTGCGGATCCGGCAGCTTCAGTCCCTGCTTCAGGATATCGCACCAAGACTCCGGTCGAGCCAGCTCGGGCTGGGGCAGCTCCAGGAAATATTTTTTGACCGCCGGGTCAAAGGCCGGGGGGATGGCCGCGCCCCAGGCCAGTATCGGCATTTTTTCAAGGACCGAGCTCTCGGGGATTGAAATGCGTACGGATCCTTGAAGCTTATAGAGACAGGCGAGCCTGTGGTTGGGGCCGAAACCCCTCTGGGCCAGGAGCCTGTGTTCGCCATCCTGATAGTCCGGCAGGATACCCTCCAGGATTTCGACACAGCATTGGCCGCACAGCCCTCGGCCGCGGCAGTAGGCGCTGAGCGGAATACCGGCTTCGATGAGGACCTCGGAGAGAAGGCGTCCCCGGGTCGTCTTGACCTTGTGGTGATGGGAGATGACCTCGACGGTTATTGCCATAGTTCGCTTCATAAGTTATTATTTCTTGCTGAATTTTTCAAGTCCGGAATATGAACACAACGCCCTGGATCGCTTTCTCCCTATTCTCCGGATTTCTCATGGCCGTAGTCAATATGATCGACAGGTATGTCCTGACACGCTTGGTCGGCCGGGCTGTCGTTCCGCTCTTCGTCCTGGGCGTCATGGGTTTTTTACCCGGCTGGGCCATCCTTATGGTGAAAGGCGGCCTCGGGCTGGCCGGGCTTCACATGCTATTGGCGGTTGGTTCGGGCTTGGCCTTTTTGACCATGGGCTATTTTTATTTCCGGGCGGCTCAGGTCGAAGAAATCTCTCGGGTCGTGCCCTTGTTCTACTTGTCTCCCGCTCTGGTCGCGATTCTCGCCCACATATTTCTGGGCGAGCGATTTGTCGTCCGAAAATACTTTGGAATTATTTTGATCCTGGCCGGCGCCGTACTTCTGGCCTCCCGATGGCCGATGAAGCTCAGGCTCGGACCGGCCTTCGGCCTCATGATCCTGGCGGCCTCGGCCATGGCTGTTTATACCGTGGCCACCAAGTATCTATTGAATTATGCCGATTATTGGACGGTGTTCGCCCTATCGCGCCTCGGCATGTTTTTTGGAACCATTCCCATATACTTGGGGCACAGGCGCGCCATCCGGGCCGAGCTCGCCGGCCGACGCGGTCTCAAGGTCGCCGCGTTCATGGCCGGCAATGAGGGGCTGGCGTTGGCCGGGAGCTTTTTTTTCACTTGGGCCGCGTCCCGGGGGCCCATCTCTGTGGTCACAGCCTTGTCCTCCACACAACCGTTCTTCGTCTTTATCCTGAGCCTCGCCCTGGTCATCCTGACACCCCGGTTCATTAAAGAGAATGTCGGCCTGCCGACTTTAGCCTTGAAGATAGCGGCCATCGCCGTGATGTTCGCCGGACTTGTTTTTGTTGTTTGAATTCCGGCGGATCGGCCCGAGCAACCGAACAGACTGGAGCACGGAAGCCAACGATCAGCCCTTTGGGAAAAGGAGGAAGACCATGACCAAGGCCTCATCCCTGAGAGAACTCGGGCCATCCGGCCCTCGGATATCGGCCATCGGGTTGGGCTGCTGGCAGTTCAGCCGGGGCCGTGGCCTCGGAGGGAACTACTGGTCCTGTGTGGAGCAAGACCAGGCCGATGAGATCGTCAGGCTGAGCCTCGAGGGCGGCGTCAACTGGTTCGACACGGCCGAAGCCTATGGCCGCGGCGAATCCGAACGGGTTCTGTCCCGGGCCTTGAGACATCTGGGATGCGCACCCGGAACAGTCGTCATCGCTACCAAGTGGATGCCGGTCTTCCGCCGCGCCGCGGCGATCTCGAAGACGATCGGCCTCAGGCTTAAAAACCTGGGAGGTTTTCCCATCGACCTGTACCAAGTCCATAACTCCTATTCGTTTTCGAGTGTTGAAGCGGAAATGAAGGCCATGGCCGAGCTCCAGACGCGCGGGTTAATCGACCGCATCGGTATCAGCAATTTTTCCGCGGACCGGATGAGACGCGCCGCGGCCGAGCTCCAGAAGCACGGCTTGAGGCTGGCTTCCAACCAGGTCCGGTACAGCCTCCTCGACCGGAGGATTGAAGCCAACGGGATTTTAGACGCCGCCCGGGAGCTGGGCGTCACCATCATCGCCTATTCGCCTTTGGCCCAAGGCTTGCTCTCCGGCAAGTTCCACGACGATCCCAGCCTGATCAAAAAAAGTTCCGGCTATCGGAAATACATGTCGGCCTTCAAAGCCACGGGTCTGGAAAAAAGCCGGCCCGTTGTCCAGGCGGTCCGGGAGCTGGCCGTTCGACACAAGGCCTCGCCCTCCCAGATTGCCCTCAGCTGGGTCATCAACAGCCAGGGACCGCTGGTCGTGGCCATTCCCGGAGCCACTAGCCCGGAACAAGCCCGGGACAACGTTGGAGCCTTGAACCTCCGGCTTTCTCCCAAAGAGTTGGCCGGGCTGTCCGAAATTTCGGCGGCGTTCCAGTCGTAATCAGCCCTGACGATGGCCCCGGATTGGCGAAGCCCGGCGCGGCGGCGCTTGCGAAACGCTTCTCTCTGTGGTAATCGTATTCTTTCATGCCGCTTCGTAAAAAAACTGGAAAACGCTCATGAATCGAAGCCTGTGGCAATGCTTTTCAACTCGGCATAATAAATTCATTTCTTAGATCAGGAGGCTTTATGCGCCGTCATCATGTCTTATCGGCATGGGCTCTCGGCGTTCTGACCATCGCCGTTCTCTGTCCCGCCTCGGAGTCCCTGCTGCAGGATTCCTGGACTCAAAAGTAAGGGCCTGTCATGCAAGCCATCGAATCCATCGGATTGGGCATCCCTTCCGTTCTGCTTCCCCGGGACGGCACCGACCTGAACAAATGGGCAGTGATCGCCTGCGATCAATTCACTTCGGAGCAGGAATACTGGCACACAGTCCAATCGATCGCGGGCGACGCGCCCTCCTCCCTCAACCTGATCTACCCCGAAGTCTACCTGGGGGAGAAAGACAGTGAAGCCCGGATCCAGAGAATTCGGACGTTTATGAAACGGTACCTGGACGAGGGATTGTTCGTTGAACGGCCGGGGTTCGTCTATGTCGAGCGCCGGGTCGCGCGTCAGACGCGCCGCGGACTGCTGATGTGCGTCGACCTGGAGCGCTACGACTACAGCCGCGGCTCCCGGAGCCTGATCCGGGCCACGGAGGGCACGATCCTGGAGCGCATCCCGCCCCGGGTGAGAATCCGGGAGGGAGCGCCTCTGGAGCTGCCGCATATCATGATCCTCGTCGATGACCCGCACGACTCCGTCATCGGCCCGCTGGCCTCCGGCCGCGCGGCGCACGAGAAACTGTATGATTTTGAGTTGATGATGGGCTCGGGACGCTTGGCCGGCTATCGGGTGGTCGACCCGAAACTGGAAGAAGGCGTAGTGTGCGGTCTGGAAAAACTGGCCGAACCGGCGCTCTTTGCCGAAAAGTACGGCCTGTCGCCGGGCGCCCCCGTTCTGCTGTTTGCCATGGGCGACGGCAATCACTCCCTGGCCACGGCCAAGGCTATCTGGGAAAAGGGCAAGGAAACCGCCTCCGACCCCGCGGCAATCTTGACCAGCCCCCTGCGCTATGCCCTGGTGGAGCTCGTCAACCTCTATGACCCGGCCCTCCATTTCGAGCCCATCCACCGCGTTCTTTTCGACGTGGCGGATAATCCCGGCCTGGTGAAGTCCCTCGAGCGTCGCTTCGGCGACAGCCTCCGCTTGAACAAAGCCTCGGGCCTTGAGTCCATGAGGAAAGAAGTGGAAAGCCAGAAAGGTCTTGCTCAAAAGGTCGGTTTGATTTCGCCGGGTGGTTACGCCGTTGCGGAATTCAGCCGGCCGGATTTCGTCCTTCCCGTGGGCACTCTGCAGGACTTCTTGGATCAGTATTTGGCCGCGCGCGGGGCCCGGGCGATCGACTACGTGCACGGGACCGAAGCGGTGGATTCTCTCGGCCGCAAACCCGGAAACGCCGGCGTGTTCCTGCCGGCCATGAACAAGACCGACCTGTTCAAAACAGTGATCCTTGACGGGGCTTTGCCGCGCAAGACGTTTTCCATGGGCGAGGCCAAGGAGAAGAGGTTCTACATGGAGGCCCGAAGGCTTTTCTAGGGAGTCGCGATTGACCGAGGACAAACGACGCGCTTTTTTAGAAACTCCGATCGGGCTCCTGGAGATCGGCGAGTCCGGCGGCGCCATCGTTGAGGTTTGTTTTGGCGACGGGTCCACCCCCGCCGCTTCTGAATCCAGCCCCGGCTTGGGGGAAGCCCTCCGACAGCTGCGCGAGTATTTCGCGGGCCGGAGGCGAACCTTCGACCTGAAGCTCGACCCGCGCGGCACGGCTTTCCAAAAGCGGGTCTGGGATGAGTTGCTGAAAATTTCTTTCGGCCGGACCAAATCCTACGGAAAAATCGCGGCGTCTCTGGGCCTCAGTCGGGCCGTCCGGGCCGTCGGCGCCGCTAACGGCAAAAATCCGATCTCGATCATCATCCCCTGTCATCGAGTGGTCGGCCGCACGGGAGGGTTGGTCGGCTACGGAGGCGGGCTTTGGCGAAAACAATGGCTCCTGCGACATGAAGGAGCCTTGGAGAATTGTCCCGCGGAGAAAACGCAGCTGGAGCTGCGTCTGTCTTTCAAGAAGGAGTGAAGTGATGCGCTCGATCCGCACGCAGATAGCGGCCGGCCTGTTGACCCTGGGGTTGATGGCTTTCGGTCCGGTACCCGCCCGGGCGCAAGGGCAGGGGACCGCGCCTGGACCGGGTTCGGCTTCGTCCCCTCCGGCCCAGGGCCCGACTGATCCGGCTGAACTGGAAGCGTTCATCGACGGCCTGATGGCCGGCCAGATGAAATCCTATCGCATCGCCGGCGCCGTTTTCAGCCTGGTCAAAGACGGGAGAATGATGCTGGCCAAAGGCTACGGGTGGTCCGACGTGGCCCGCAAAAGACCGGTGACGGCCGAGGCCACGCTTTTCCGCTGCGCCTCGATCTCCAAACTTGTGACCTGGACGGCGGTCATGCAGTTGGTGGAGCGAGGACAGCTCGACCTGAAGGCCGACATCAACTCCTACTTGGCGGACAATCCCGTTCCGCCGACATTCCCCGAGCCCATCACCATCGAAAACCTGATGTCTCATTCGGCCGGATTCGAGGACTTGGCCACGGGCATCGGCTCTTTCGACCCTCGCGGACTTCTGACCCTGGACGAATACCTGCGGACATACAGGCCGAAGCGCATCTGTCCGCCCGGCCGGGTGACGGCGTATTCGAATTATTCGACCTGCCTGGCGGGCGCGATCGTGGCCAAGGCCGCGGGCCAGCCCTTCGAAGACTACGTCGAACACAACGTTTTCGAGCCGCTGGCCATGAGCCGCAGCAGTTTTCGCCAGCCCTTGCCTCCGGCCTTGGCCGCCCTGGTCTCGACGGGATACAGGTATGTCCGGGGCGTCTTCCAGCCCGAGGGCTTCGAATACATCAACGTCGGGCCGGCCGGGGCGATGAGTTCCACGGCCGTCGATATGGCTCATTTTATGATCGCCCATCTGCAGAACGGCTTGTACGACGGGCATCGCCTTTTGGGCGAGGAGACCGCCCGGCTGATGCACCAGAGGCATTTCGCCAATGATCCCCGCGTCACGGGCAACGCCCACGGTTTCTGGGAAAGGCAATTGAACGGTCTCCGCTGGATCAGTCACGGCGGCGATACGCTTCTTTTTCATTCCTACTTGATCCTCTGCCCCGAGAAGAATTTCGGGTTTTTCGTTTCCTTCAACACGATCACCGGCGCCGGAAACGCCAGGGAAGACCTTTTGCAGGCCATCCTGGACCGTTACTATCCGCAGCCCGAGGCTCCGGAGCCTGGACCGAACCCTCGGTTTCAGGAGTTGGCTCGGCCTATCGAGGGGACCTACGGGCCGACGCGGACCGCCGTCTCCAACTTTGAAAAAGCCCAGGAGCTGCTGCTCAACATCCGGGTTAGAGCGACGAAGGAAGGGACGCTCCTGACGACCTTGCCCTTCGGGTTGGGAGCCAGGCAATGGCGGCTGATCGAGCCGCTGGTCTTTCGCGAAGTCGGCGGCCAGGATGTACTGGTGTTTAAACAGGACGCGCGGGGGAGGATCACCCGGGCCTTTTTAAATTCCAACCCGCTTTTCGGCTTGGTCAAGCGTCCTTGGTTCAAGTCTCCGACGCTTCATGGGGCGTTCATTGTTGTGGCGGTCGTGTTGTTCCTGTCCACGCTCTTCTGGCCGCTCCGCGGCCTGGCCCGTCTCGTCTGCCGGGGTCCCAAGCCCGAGAAAAAATCGCCCTGGATTCTGCGTCTGCCGGCTCTCATCATGAGCCTCCTTTTCCTGGGTTTCTTAGTCGGCCTGGCCGTCGTCCTCAGCCGGCCTGAACTCATCATGGCCGGAGTCCCGGCGCTGCTCAAAAAATTGATGCCCTTGCCACTTCTGGCATCCGTTTTCATCGTTCTGTCCGGCCTGGCCGCAGCCCGGGCTTGGAAGAACAAGTATTGGACCCTTTGCGGACGGGCTTATTACAGCTTGATTGTGCTGGCCGGAGCCGCCTTTATGATATTTCTTCTTTATTGGAAGTTGGCCGGATTTCGACTGTGAGCCGCGCGGAGCGTTCTCGGCTCGCTTTCGAAGCCCGCGCGCGGCCCCGGCCCAGGGCGATGGCCGAGGGGGCCAGGGCCAAGCCGCCCCGGGCCGTGCAGCGCAGTTCATCGGGCAGCATCAGTCCCACGGATAAAACCGCGTCGACTGTCTCATCCAAGGGAATGGGGTTCTTGTAGCCTCCCAGCACAAGGTCGGCACAGATAAAGGCCGCCGATGCGGCCGCCGCATTCCTGGTGTGGCAGGGGATCTCGCATAGACTCTGGACAAGGTCGCAGACCGAACCCATGGTGTTCTGGAACGCGATGGCGGCGGCGTCGCAAGCTTGGCGCGCAGTCCCTCCGGCGATCTCAACCACCGCCGCCGCGGCCATGGCCCCGGCGGCGCCGATTTCCACCTGGCAACCGGCCGTCTCCGCGGCGAAGGTTGCGCGTTCGGCCACGATCAGGCCCACGGCCGAAGCGGCAAACAAGGCCCGGGCCGCCTGGTCGCGGCTCAGGCTCAGCTCCTCGCACAGGGTCATCACCACCGCGGCCAGCGTTCCGGCCGAGCCGCCCGTGGGCGCGGCGCATATGGTCCCGCCGCTGTTGGAGACATGCATGACGGCCAGGGCTCGGGCGGCGGCCCGGGTGTGAATGCCCCCGACCGCGACTTCACCCTTCCGTTCCGCTCTCAATAGGCGCGCCGCGCTGGGGGCCAGCAATTTCAGCCTGACGCCTTTCCCGGCCAGGCCGCGGGCCACGGCCCGGCGCATAACATCATAGCGCCCGAGCATTTCGGCCAGGGCTTTTTGTGGGGTGAAGCCCAGGAGTTGAGTTTCATAGGCTAAACCCAATTGTCCCAGAGTCGCTTTCCTTTTTTTGGCCAAGCGCTCAACCTCGGCAGCGGAGGCAAACAGCGGAGAGCCTTTTTGGACAAAGAAAACGGGCTCGGCCGATCGGACCGCGCTGAGTCCGTCATAAGTCTCAAGCCTGTGAAGAAGAGAACAGGGCAGGGGAGAGGCGCTCCGGGCCACGAAATGGGTTCGGGACATTGAGCTCCGGCGCGACACGCGCCACTCCGGACCAAGCTCTTTTTTCAAGAAAGCGGCGACATGTTGGACCGACCGATTCTTAACCTCGATCAGGCAAACATGAGTCTTGCCGTCCAGGACGACATCCCAAGGGCCGACCCGGGTGAGGGTGACGGCTCCACCTCCTGTCGACCTGGCCTCGAGAACGAGGTCTTCCCCCTTTTTGGACCGCAGGTCTAGGCGCACACAATTAGGGTGACCGGCCCGCCGCAGAGGGGCGACTCGAAATACGAGCTGAAGACCGCGCCGAGCGGCCTCGGTCAGGGCCCGGGGGAAGCGCCCGTCCGTGAGCGTCCAGCCCAGGAGGCCCGCGGCAAACCCTTTGTCCACGGCCTGAGCCCGAAAAACACGGGCGTAGGACCCGGCCGGGTCAAAACAGATCACTGCCCGGACAGGCTCCCGGCCCAGCAGCGAGCGCGCCAGCCGGCCGATATAAAAAGAACCGGCCGTGTGGGAGCTGGAAGGCCCGGGCATCACCGGACCCAAGACATCGTTGAAAATGCTGATGAAGGCCATGTCCCCATTCATGCTACACGCCTGACGCCCTCAAGACAAGGACTGTCTCGATAACGCCCAGAACCGAGCCGATAGCGATTGACTCCGCCGGGCCTCATGCGGTAACCTTTGGCCTAACCCATCGTGGCGCTCTTGAGGAGCCATCGCGGTGGCCCAGCGCAATGAATCGGAAGGAGGCGAGCATGGCCCTTTCGGTAAAAAGCACGGCTTTCGCCGAAGGCAACCCGATCCCCAAGAAGCATTCCTGCCAGGGCAGCGATGTGTCTCCGGTCCTTTCCTGGGAAGGCATTCCCGCCGGGGCCAAGAGTATCGCCCTCATCGTCGATGACCCCGACGCGCCGGGCGGCACCTGGGTTCACTGGGTGGCCTACAACATTCCCTCCACGCTCCGGGGCTTGCCCGAGGCCGTCCCAGATCAAAGAGTTTTAGACAATGGGATAAGGCAGGGGAAGAACGATTTCGGCAAGATCGGCTACGGCGGCCCCTGTCCGCCTCCCGGTCCAGTCCATCGCTATTATTTCAAAGTCTACGCCTTGAATTCCGTTCTCGAGGTGGAGGCGGGGGCCACGAAGGCCCAGCTCGAAACCGCCATGAAAAGCCGTATCCTGGCCGAAGGCTGCTTAATGGGCACATACCGCCGCTGATAGGGTCGTCTATCCCGAGCGCGTGATTGTGGGCGTCGCCATTCGTTTTCGATAAGCCGACGTTATCCCGCGACGATGAGCCGGGGGCGCGAGGCCGTCTCACCCCCGGAGCCCGCTCCGATGTCACCCCGGCTCACCCCTCCTGCGCAATAAAATGCCCCTCAGAGGCTATATATTATTGGGGCGCACGGTCAAATAATGAATTATGCTTTTTTCTAGAAAAGGGATGACAGCGGTTCAAGAGAGAGGACCTGGAGGGCTGGAAAAATATTTCGCTCGGGGGTCTGCTCATGCCTCATCATAGAAAGCGGCTGGCTGGAATTTTTTTCTTGTCCGGGCTGATCCTGATGCCGTCCCCGGGGCGGACAGCGGTGGGCGCGGCCCTGGGAGTCGATGGAGAAGTCATCATCTCGACTCCGCTTCCCGACAACGCCTTAAGCTTCATTGCCTTGTCGGGAGGATGGGATGAACTGGGGATTTATTCGCACTTCGTCTCGATCGCGCCGGATCGGTCTCCGGCCGTTCTCCCCATCCGAAAGACTTTTTGGAAAACGGCAGAGACCTCACTGTTCATCAGCTCGCTGATCAGCTTTGCCGGGATGAACGTGGCGGACTATGTTCTGACCCGCGAAGCGCAAAAGTATCCGGAATCCAGAGAAACCAACCCCATTTTTCGGCCGATCGTGAGCAATGCTTGGACTTTGGCGCTGTATAAGATCGGTTCCGTCTCCCTAAACACACTCAGCCTGTACAACCTTTACCAGCATGATAAGCCAGTTGCCTGGGCCATAAGCCTGGTGACCAACCTCCTGGCCGCTTTGGCCGTCACGCACCTCGCCGCCGATCTCGATAAAATCAAAAACCGCTGAATCCCGTTTTCGACCGAAGCCGGTATAGAATAAAGTCGCGGGGGAGAGATATCTCTATTATGCCTATAGGAATATGTTATTTTAGGCTCTTTTCACGGACAGCGGGGGCGGGCAAGGCCCCTGTTCGCCGGCTTTGAGTCTTCCAATACCAGTAGGCGGGTATTCCCAGCAGAAGAATGATTATCCCTCCCAGAGACTCTCGGGTTTGGGCGATCACCCGATTCAAAAAAATAGCCAAATTCATGGCCACGAACAACAAAGGCAATACGGGGTACCCCCAAGTCTTGTAAGGCCTCTCCCGTCCAGGCTGCCTGCGTCGAAGCACGATGACGGCCAGTCCGGACGCGGCAAAAAATAAAACAAGGGCAAATACGACAAATTCGATCAAGGCTTGAAACTGGCCCGACAGGCAGAGCAGGGAAGCCCAAACCGCTTGTCCGGCGATGGCTTTGGCGGGGACCCGGAAGCGGGGGTGGATGTCCTTGAAACCTGGAAAAAACAAGCCGTCCCTGGCCATGGCAAAAAAGACGCGGGGTCCATAGATCAAGGTGGCGCTGAGACAGCCGAAAATAGTCACCGCGATCAACCCGGCCATGAGCGAACTGCCGCCGAGACCGAACAATCGAACGGCCGCCGCCTCGCCGATCCGCTCCACGCCGACCATATCCTTGAGGGGCATGGCCAGGAAATATTCCAAATTCAGAAGCATGTAGATAACCGTTACTGTCACGGTGCCCAAAATCAGGCTGAGAGGGATATTGCGCTTTGGGTTTTTTACTTCTTCGGCGGTGCAATTGATGGCATACCAGCCGTCGTAAGCCCACAAGACGGTAACCAGGGACAGGCCGAACCCGGTCGGGCTGAATCCGAGTCCGCCCTGGGTGAGACGGCTCCAGACCAAGCCCTCGGGCCGCCGGGCCAGGGCCAGGAAGCCGCCGATGAAAAACAGAGCGACGCACAGCAATCGGACAAGAGTGAAGATGTTCTGGACGGTGATTCCGCCCTTGATACCGAAATAATTGGATGCGCTGAGCATCAGGATAGCCCCCACGGCCAGGAGTTGTCCCGGAGTGAGGATCCATCGCATAAAACCTAGGTCTAGATTTAAAAGGGGCCGGGAAAATGAAACGGAAATAAACGGCCCGACAGAGTCGGTCAAAGCCACGGCCAAGGCCGCGGCGCCGCCGCATTGAATGATCAAGAAAAAGACCCAGCCGAACAAGAAACCGGCCGAAGGCCCGTATGCTTCACGCAGGTAGACATACTGTCCGCCCGCCCAAGGGAACATGGCCCCCAATTCGCCAAATGACAGGGCACCGCTCAGGGTGATGAAACCTCCTACAAGAAATACAGCCATCATCAGAATAGGGGAGGGGAGCTTTTTGGCGATTAGGCCCGTCGTCATAAAAATCCCGGAACCGAGGACGGCGCCGATGACGAGAAAAGTGGAATCCAACAGCCCCAAGTGCCTGAGAAGAGTCGATTGCGGAGGGCTTGGATTTATGACAGGCTGCTTTTTTTCAGGTAAATGCATACAATCCGGCCTTTTATGGGAAATCGACAGAAACGGCCATATTCTTAAGATAAAATATCGCCCTTATATTATTGATAATAATACAATTAAATAAAATATTCATTTTTTGAGATTTAATTTTAAAGCATCTTTTCGCTTAAGAGATTATAGAACTTCTCCAGGATTAGCAACATGAAACTTGGTTCGATATTTAAATTATTTTTATTCCTGGGCCTTCAGTCACAAATAATATTTTTTCAATAATCGTGCTATTAGCCGTTGAATTACATGGCTATTTTTCTGAAACGGACTTTGAAGCGGATATAAATTTATTCCCGGATGACATCGGCCGAAAAATATATTTCTTAATGCATTGATTATGAATAATTTATCCTATTGTCGGCCGGCCGACATTTTTTCGCCAAAAATTTTTCTTGAATTTCTTATTCTTATTTTATATTTTAGTATTAATAGTATCAGCCTCGATTTTGAGAATTCGCCGGAGGATAAATTGATTATCGCTGTGGCCAATCAAAAAGGCGGAGTGGGGAAGACGACCACGGCCTTGAACGTTTCCGCGGCGTTGGCTCTCATGGGAAAACTGACGCTCCTGATCGATACCGACCCTCAAGCGCAC
>Ga0315297_10001225_pt1 | contig 15734 bp, 10 predicted proteins | sample YL17G15_0_MG_FD_203628 | JGI IMG/M metagenome (GOLD analysis project Ga0315297, IMG submission 203628) | Sediment microbial communities from Yellowstone Lake, YNP, Wyoming, USA - YL17G15_0 | ecosystem: Environmental > Aquatic > Freshwater > Lake > Sediment | place: USA: Wyoming | collected... | reverse complement strand
GGGCCGAAAAATCACCGGCCGGGTAATCGTCTCCAATGCCAATGCCCACGATACCTTCTATTCTCTGGTGGAAGATCGAACGGCCCTTAAGGACTATCTCGCGCGCCTTGAAAAATATTCCATCAGCCTTTCCTCGTTTCAAGTTTTCCTGGGCTTGAAAAAAGACCTGGTGAAAAGCGTCGGCCTCAAAGATTCGGAGGTTTTTTTCGAGCCTGGCTACGATCCGGAGGCGGGCTATGCCCATGCGCTGGCGGCCGATGTGGAGAACGGCGGCGTCGGCCTAACCGTTTACGACAATATCTATGACAGCTACTCTCCACAAGGAAAAAACACGCTCAACCTCCTGGTTTTGCAGGGATATGACCATTGGCAAAAATACGAAGAGGATTATCGGAAAGGAAACAAAGCCGAATATAAGAAAGAGAAAGAGCGGATGGCCGACATCCTGATCGAGAAAGCGGAGAAGGCTCTGCTGCCCGGACTTCGAGAGGCCATCGAGGTCAAAGAGATTGGGACGCCCTTGACTAATTGGAGATACACGCGAAACTACCGCGGCGCGATCTACGGCTGGGATCAGACCCTGGACAATTCCGGGCCGTCACGCCTCCCTCACAAGACGCCCATCAAGAACCTTTTTCTGTCGGGCGCCTGGACGAGCCCCGGCCATGGATACGGAGCAGTTATCCCCAGCGGCCTGGAGTGCTTTGCCGCCATTATGAAAGAGTGGGCCTAGCGACAATCTATGCCAGTTTCTCTAGCCTTAATGCAGGGAGCAGCATGCAGAGGATGATTGTTGACCCTGGCTGCCTTCTTTGTTATGCTCTGGGCGAGCAAGGGAAAAGCGAAAGAGGCGTCCATGAAGTGTCCCTCCTGCCAAACGGATAATCCTTCGGACTCCAGGTTCTGCAAGGAATGCGCCACAGCGCTGCCGGCTTCCAGGCCAAGCCCGCCTTTAAACACCGAGACCCTGGAAACGGTGCGCGAAGAGCTCACGATGGGGAGCCTCTTTGCCGGACGTTATCAAATCATCGAAGAGCTGGGCCATGGCGGGATGGGCCGGGTCTACCGCGCCTTGGATAAAAAACTGAATGAAGAAGTTGCCCTGAAGCTGGTCCGGCCGGAGATCGCCGCCGACCGCTCCACCCTCGAGCGCTTCCACAATGAGCTCAAGCTGGCCCGCAAGATCAGCCATCCGCACGTCGGCCGGATGTATGAGCTCATGGAGGAGAAGGGAGCGCACTTCATTACGATGGAGTACGTGCCGGGCCAGGACCTGCGGGCTCTAATCCGGCAGACAGGTCAGCTTACAGTCGGGAAGGCAACCTCGATCGGGAAAGAGATTTGCGAGGGACTGGCGGAGGCGCACAAGCAGGGGGTCGTCCACAGGGATCTGAAGCCGTCGAACATCATCATCGACCGGGCAGGGAGCGCGCGGATCATGGATTTTGGAATCGCGCGTTCGATGGCGGTGAAGAGCCGAACAGGGGCCGGGGTGATCATCGGAACGCCGGAGTACATGAGTCCCGAGCAGGTGGAGGGGAAAGAGGTGGACGCGCGGTCGGACCTCTACTCGCTGGGGATCATTCTTTACGAGATGCTGACCGGCCGCGTTCCCTTCGAGGGCGACACGCCGTTCACTGTGGGTGTCAAACAGAAAAGCGAAATTCCCAAGGCGCCCAAGGAATTCAATGCCCAGGTTCCTGACGACCTTAACCGGGCAATCTTGAAATGCCTGGAAAAGGAGAAAGGCCGGCGGTATCAAAGCTCAGGGGAATTGCACTCGGAATTGAGCCGGATAGAGGAAGGAATGCCGACCGCGGCGAGGATGATTCCGAAAAAGAAGGCCTTCACCTCAAAAGAGATCACCCTGACCGTCGGGGTAAAAAAGCTGGTCGTTCCCGTAATTGCCCTGCTCGCTCTCGCGGCTGTGGCCGTCATCATCTGGCAGACGTTCCCGAAAAAGAAGGCGGCTCCCGTCCCCACCGATAAACCCTCGGTCGCTATCATGTACTTCAAGAACAACACGGGCGATTCCGGGCTGGACCACTGGAGGACCATGCTGGCCAACCTGCTCATCACGGACCTCGCCCAATCGAAACACATCCGGGTCCTGAGCGAGGATAAGCTTTTCCAGATCCTCAGCCGGCTCGGTCAAGAGAGCAGGCAGACGTACTCCGCGGACGTCCTCAGCCAGGTGGCCGCCGAAGGCAAAGTCAACCACATCCTTCAGGGGGCCTATGCCAGGGCCGGCGACGAATTCCGGATCAATGTCACGCTCCAGGAGGCCGGCTCGGGCGAGCTTGTCGGGTCGGAGTCGGTGGCCGGAAAAGGGGAGGCGAGCATTTTCAGTATGGTGGATGAGCTGACCCGGCGGGTCAAGGCGAATTTCAAGCTCTCGCCGCAGGACATCGCCTCCGATATCGACAAGGACGTGGGAGTCGTCACCACGAGCTCGCCCGAGGCCTACAAATATTACGTCGAGGGAATCCAGCACGACGTGAAGGGCGAATACCGCCAGGTCATCGAATCCATGGAGAAAGCCGTGGCCATCGACCCGGAGTTCGCTTCCGCCTACCTGGCCATGGCCTGGTCTTACGGAAACCTAGTCTACTTTGCCGAAGAGAAGAAGTGCCTGGAGAAGGCCCTGGCGCTGAGCGAGCGGCTGTCCGATCGGGAGAAATTAAACATCCAGGGATACTATTATATGGGATCGGGAAAGACGTACGATAAAGCCCTTGAGGCTCTCGAAAAAATGGTGGCCATTTATCCCGATGATATTTCGGGGAACAATCAGCTTGGTATCCTCTACAGCCGAAGGGGAGAAACAGAAAAGGCCATCGAGCGTTATCGGGTTTGCATTCAGGCCGGATCCGAGGATGTGGCCATCTATGAAAACCTGGCCGGGACTTATGAAACCATCGGCGCCTACGACAAGTCCATCGAAGTCCAGGAGTCCTTTCTCAAGAATATCCAGGACAGCGCCGTCATCCACCGCAGCCTGGCCCTGACCTACAGCGAACTCGGAAAGCCTGATCTTGCGCTGGCCGAATTAGACAAAGCGGCCGGCCTGAGTCCGGCCGCCTGGGAAAACGCCCGGGCCAGAGGAGATATTTATCTTTATATGGATAATCTGAGCGGAGCCGAAGGGGAATACAAGAAGCTCCTGCAGAGAAATGAGGCGGACGGCCCGGGCTGGGGGTTGAACAGACTCATCGCTCTGTTCACTCTCCAGGGCAGGTTCGGAGAAGCGAAAAAGCAGGCGCATGTATTCATCGAAATGGCGGAAAAGCTCGGTCAAATCCGCTGGGTCAGGTTCTGTCGCATTGGCTTGTCCGACCTGGAGCGGGTTTCGGGCCATCCGGAATCGGCCCTGCAGGAACTGGATAAGGCCTGGGCCAGCGCGGTCGCGGACGAAAGCTTCACGGATCAAAGAAATATCCTGCTCGGTCAGGGTCTCGCGCATCTGGAGATGAAATCCATCAGTCGGGCCCAGGATGTCGCCGGCAGGCTGAAGACCGCGATCGACCCAGCGCCGGATAAGAAGCTTTTCTGGTATTATCACTATCTGACGGGGATGATCGAGCTGGAAAAAAAGAATTATTCTAAGGCCGTTGAACTGTTCAAGCTGGGATTACCCTTATTGGCCGCGAATTCAAAAAACCATTTTCTGTTCGCCGACGCCATGGGAACAGCCTTTTATCAACTCGATGACCTCAACGGCGCTCGCCGGGAGTATGAGAAAATCATTTCTCTGGGAACCGGAAGACTGGGCTACGGCGACCTCTATGCCAAGGCCTATTACCGGCTCGGAAAAATCAGCGAACAGCAGGGGAAAAAGGCCGAAGCCGCGGAGCATTACCGGAAATTCCTCGATTTGATGAAGAACGCCGATCCCGGCATCAAGGAAATCGACGACGCCCGCCGACGCCTCTCCAAAACAGGGTAGCTGTTACCCGTTTTCCCTGAAAATTTTAGGTTCTGGACAATAAGTCGAGGCGAAGCTTCGTCCTAGGCGCTTCCTATTTGAGAGAGTGGGCTTAGGAGACTCTCGCCTATCCTTTTCGGCCGCCGACGGTGATCTCCTTGACCCGGAAAGACGGGCTGTTGAGGCTCGACCGCATATCCAGATCGTTGGCCACCTTGTCGATCCCCTTTAAAACCTCGAGCGTCGTCCCGCCGAGCGTCACGCCGTCGACCGGGAATGCGACGGCGCCGTTTTCGATCCAGAACCCGTTGCAGCCGACGGAGAAGGCCCCCGTCGTCGCATCCGTCCCTGAACCCCTCAACCCCTTCACGTACAAGCCCTCCTTCACGTCTTTAAGGAGCGAATCGAAGCTGTCCTTCCCGTTCTGGACGATCACATTCAGGAAGCTTGCCGAGGGAAGAGACCTATAGCTTCCCCTGCCAGCCATTGTGTTCACCTTGACACCGGCCTTGCGCGCGATCTGCGAGTCGTAAAGAAACATCTTCAGCACGCCCTTGTCGATGAGCACGTTCCGGCGGGTGACATTGCCTTCGCCGTCTACGGGAGATGAGGCCACAAAACGAGGGATCGTCGGGTCATCGACGACCGTGATCATCGGCGAAGCGATTTCCTGGTTGAGCGAATTCGTCATGAAGGTGGCCTTGCGGAACACGGCGTCGCCGTTCAGGGCGCCGAGGATCCCCGCCCAGAAGGACGGGGCCGCGTAGCGGTCGAAAATGACGGGGACTTTTTTGGTCGGCACGGGCTTCGGCCCGAGCTGTTCGACCGTAACCTTGACCGCCTTTTGGGCAACGGACTCGATGGAATCGAGCTCTTTATAAAATCTCTTGGAGCTGCTCCAGCCGCCGCTCTGCATATTATTGCCCTCGCCGGCGATGACACCGACATTGAATCCGCACTGGGTCGCTTTCAAAACGTAAGAGATCCCCTTCGAGTTGAAGAGGCCTGCTTCGCGTTCGCCGTTGGAAAAACCGGCCCCGTAGGAGTTGGTGATCCTTTTGTCGAGCGAAAGGGCGATTTTTTCGACTTCCCGGGCCGTGGCGATCTTTTTCTCATCGGGCACCTTGGCCAACTCCGGATCGTAGAGGTCCAGGTTGGAGAGCGGCTGAGGGCCGAAATCGGGAAGCCCCTGCCAAGGCTTGGACTCCGTCAGCCGCGCCAGCTCGATCGTCTTCTTGATCGTCTCGTCCACGGAACTCGGCGAAAGGTCCGATGTATAGCCAAACCCGAACTGCTTGTTGATGAAGACCCTCAAGCCCAGTCCTTGGGACACGGATTTCTGGAGCGACTCGATTTCCCCCTTCCTAACATCGACGTTGAAGCTCTTCACGTTTTCCAGGACTGCTTCGGCTTCGTCGGCCCCCCATTTCTTAGCCTTGGCGATGATATCCTCGCCTAAAGTCTTGAAATTGATCGGTGACATTGTGGTTCTCCCTCTCTTGCTCGCTTAGACTCTGCCGCCGCCCACGGTGATTTTGTCCACCTTGATCGTGGGATTCCCGAAGCCGACAGGTTTGGACTGACCGTTCTTGCCGCAGCCTCCGCCGCCGATGATGAGCAGGTCGTTTCCGACCATGGAGATATTCATGAGGACGTCCTGGCCGCTGCCCATCAACATGATGCCCTTGAGCGGGCGGGTCACCTTTCCGCCTTCGATCATGTAACCTTCGGTGACGCTGAAGACAAACCGGCCCGTCGTCTCATCCACGTTGCCGCCGCCGATCTTGGCGATGTAGAGGCCTTTGGCTACGGACTTGATGATGTCCTCGGGAGCGGACTCGCCGGCCAGAAGGTATGTATTTGTCATGCGCGGAATCGGGTAAAAGCGGAACGACTGACGGCGGCCGTTTCCCGTCTGGGCCATCTTTGTCAGGCGGGCATTGAGCTTATCCTGGAGAAACGCCGCGCAGACGCCCTTGTCGATCAGGACGGTCTTATGGCCGGGGCAGCCTTCGTCATCCACGCTCACCGCGCCCCAGCCGCCCATATAAGTGCCGTCATCGAGAAGAGTGACCGCTTTTGTGGCGATCGGCTTGCCCAGCTTGTCCCAGAAGCAAGATGTTCTTTTGCGGATACCATCCGCCTCAAGGCTGTGGCCGATGGCTTCGTGGAAGAAGATCCCGCCGAAGCCCTTGGCAATGACGATCGGGAATTCACCCGCCGGAGCATCCTCGGCCGGAAGGACCCGGACCGCCATCTCGGCGGCCTTGAGGGCCATCTCCTCGGCCAGTTTCGGGTCAAAATGTTCAAACCCGTAGCTTCCGGACTTGGATTCATAGCCCATGCCGCGCTTGCCCCCCTCGAGGGCCAGGGCGTTTGTGCTGAGACCGGAGAGGGTCTGCAGATCTTCCACATAAAGCCCCTCGGAGTTGGCAACGATGATTTTCTTGGTCATGTCCGAGAAGCCGGCCCTGAACTGGGTGATGCGCTTGTCGAAAGCACGGGCGACGGAATTGGCTTTGAGCAGCAGCTCTGCCTTCTGCTTCGCGGCCACGGTATCCGGAGAGACTTTGACCAGATAGTAAGATGTCGGAGAAAAAGATTTGAACGTTTGGGCCGAGCCGGCGGCGCCGGAAGCGATGAGGGCGGCCGTTTCCGCCGCTTCCTTGAGCTTCCCGGGGTCGAGATCATCCGAATAGGCATAGCCTGTCTTTTCCCCCTGGACGACGCGAAAGCCGGCGCCCATATCCACGCCCCGCGTGGCCGAAGAGATCTTATCTTCATCGAGGCCGATCGAGTTCTGGACCGTGCGCTCGAAATAGACCTCGGCGAAGTCGCCGCCGCGGCTCAGGGCAGCTTTGAGCAGCTTTTGCAGCTCTTCTTGGGAGAGAGAGGCCGGGATCGCAGCCGCGTTCTCACTGCCTGCGAAGGCTTCGATCTCTTTTGCGGAAAGGTTCTTCCACAGAGGCATGGAAACAAGGATCGCTCCCGACTGAAGGCCTCTTTTGAGGAAAACCCGCCTCTGGATGGGCTTGCTTTGGACGAAATCGTTCATGAAACCTCCTCAATCAAAACATATAAACGCCCCTCATGGCTCGGATTCGAGACGTTTGAGGGGAAAAGAACGTTTCTGTCGATGCGCCTGACTTCGCGGGAAATAAAGATATTATACAAGCGAGGAAGAGAGTGCGAACAGAAATCCATTCTATCTATTATTACGCACGGGCAGCCGAAAAGGTTTCAAATCGGGGCCTTGTTGATCCTTAAAAGCTTTTAAAAGCACAGCCCGGCTGAGGGAGATTTTCTCCTCGCTCCAGAGAGCAAGCCCGGCTCCAAGGGCTGTTTCCACCATTTCTTTAAACATTTTTTCCGACACATGAAGCTTCGGCTCGACCAACAAGAACGTGGCATCCGGTTTCATCGAGGAGCGGATTTCGCTAAAAAAACGTTCCTGATCGCGGACCTCGTGGACCGTCCAGAAGGCCAGCGCAAAATCCACCTTGTCCTTGACGCCGAGCCGGTCCTTTTGACCAAGGTGGAGTCGGATTCGTGACATGACTCCGGCTTTCTCCGCCCGCCGCCTGAGTTTTTGCAGCATCTCAGCATCGATATCGGCGGCAATGACCAGCCCCTCCTCCCCCACCAGGTCGGCCATGGCGATCGTGAAATAGCCTGGACCGCAGCCTGCATCCAGGGCCACATCCCCCTTTTTTACATAGGGGCCCACTATCTTTCTTGGATTTTGCGCCCATCGTCGAAACGGGTTGATCAGCAAAAATGACAGCCAGGGCGGGCAGACATGTTCGGCCATATTCCTGCGTTAAGACATCCTTTCCATTCGGTCGTCAAGCCAATCGGGCTTCAGGCGGACGGCTGATTGATGCGTTATCTTCGGCTTCGTTCACGCCGCTTTCTTTTTAGGAGCATCCACGCTGAATCTTCCCCCGTCAAAGGCGGTCAGCATGAGCAGTCCGCCGATGATAGCCAGATTCTTGAGAAACTGGACGAGCTGCGTTTGGTCAACCACATGCCCATGGAATATCAGCGTCGTCGGGATGAGATAGAGGGCGATGATCAGGGCGGCCCATTTCGTCTTGAACCCGAAAAATAACCACAGACCTCCGCCGATTTCGACGACGATCGCGCCGATCAAAAATACCGCTGTCAAGGGCATTTTGTGCATGGCCATATATTGTTGATTTGCTGAGAAATGAAGAATTTTCTGAAGCCCGCTCCACAGGAAAATCAGCGAGAGGAAGATTCTCGCCAATAGTTGCAGCAAAGATTTCATGGGAAGACCTCCTTTCTTGAAATAACATCGATTCCTTCAGACGTTCGGCATGAAAGCAATAGATGAAAATAATTTTCTTCCTTTATCCGAAAAAAAGCAACCATCTGGCTCCCGCCCGGATAGACGACATTTTTTTCTTTCATTCAACCAAATCGCTGAAATCTCCGTCTAACGAGGTTGAAATGGATATATAATCAGAGCATGCATGAGACGGAGGAAGACGAGGTTATCGAGAGATGCCGTCAGGGCGACCTCGCCGCCTACAAGATGATCTATGAGCGTTACGAACAGCCTCTTCTCCGCACAGCCTGCCGGATGCTCGGCCGCGAGCAGGATGCCGAAGACGCCATCCAGGACACATTTCTCAAGCTTTACAAGGGAATTCACGGGTTCAAGCGGGGCTCAAGGTTCAGCACATACCTATTTCGCATCCTATTGAACGCCTGTTACGACATCCTCAGAAAAAAGGACAAAGCCGATTTTAAAGATATCGACGCCGAGCATCTGCCCGTTCATTCCTCCCATGAGGTCCGGCACAGCCTGGCCGAGGCCATCGCGATGCTTCCCCGCCAGATGCAGGCCTGTTTTGTTCTTTTTGCCGTCGAAGAATTCACAACCGAGGAGGTTGCCCGGATCCTCGGTGTTAGCGCCGGCAGCGTGAAAACCAATGTCCACAGGGCCAGGCAAAAACTAAGAGCTTGGCTGTCCGAATCCACCCGAGGAGACGAAGCATGAGCTGCGAACAATTACATAAATACGAGGCCGGAAGGATGAGCGCTGAAGAGTTCGGCCTGCACGTCCAGGGATGCGCATTCTGCCGAAAACAAATCGACCTGGACGCACGGCTGGATACAGAGCTGAAGTCCCTGAAGCAGCCGGTGCGTGCGCCCCATCTCTGGGACCGCATTGAAAAAAGCCTCGGAGAGGAACAAAAAAAGAGCGAGATTCAGCGCAAGGGCAGACGTTTGCTCCGGCTGTTCCGAAAAAAATGGTTTCTGCTTGTTCCGGCCGCGGCCATGATTTTGGCATGCCTCGGACTTGGCATATATCTCGGATTAAAACAGAGGACTCCTCAATCCGGCATATTGGCTCAAAAGACTTTGGAAAAAATCGAGTTGAAAGAGGGCGAATATATCCAGGCCATCAACGAGCTGGAAAAAACGGCCCGTCCGAAATTGGCGGGAATGGACCTGCAGATGATGTCCCTTTACAGGGACCGCCTGGCCGCGATCGACTCTCAGCTCGAGCGCTGCAAAGAGGCGCTGGCGTCAAACCCGGCCAATGCTCATATCCGGCGCTACCTGTTGGCCGCCCTTCAGGACAAAAAACAGACGCTGGCCGAGGTGCTGGGATATGGAAATTAGCTTCGGATGTAATCTCATGCCTGCAATTCATAAAAGAAAAATATCGAGATTAAGGAGAAATCAATGAGAAAAATTACCAGTATTTTATTGCTAATAGGGCTTGTCTTTTTCCTGACTGATGCCCGGATGGCGGCGGGCGCCAAGCCCAGGACAGACCGCGGCCTTCTCGTGAATTCCAAGGAATCACGATCGTTCAAGGAAAGCGTGACCTCCGCACCCGGCAAGACCCTCCGCATAGACCGGACGCAGGCAGACTTGACCATCACGGCTACGGACAAAAACGATATCGTTGTCGAGGCCAAAGTCGAAGTGGGCAATTCGGACGAGAGCTTCGTGAAGGAGTTTCTGGCTAATACCAAGCTGACCCTAGAGCTGGAGGCCGAAGGCTTCAGGCTGCGGCTGACTTCTCCATTCGACTGGAGAAAGGACGAGGGAAAAGTGAATCTTTCCCAAGCCCTCCGAAATTTTATCCGGAGTGGAAGATGGAACATTTCCTATTCGGCCAAGATCGACATTCGCCTGCCGGCAAATCAAGCGCTGGACGTGAATAACAGTTTTGGACACATCTCGGTCAGCGGAGTGAACGGAACGTTGGATATCCGCAATGAGTCCGGCGAAGTGAGAATCGAGAACTGTGGCGGACGTCTCAATCTCAAGACCAGCTTTGCCGCGGCCAGCGTTGTCAATTTTAAGGGCCCGCTGGGCATCCGCAACTGGAGCGGCGACGTTTCCGTGGAAAATATCTCTGGAAGCACGGATATCCAGAACAGCTTTAAACCCGTGAAGTTCAGGCAGATCGGAGGGCCGCTGACCATCAAGTCTGAAAGCGCCGATATCATCGGCAGCGACGTAGCCGGCGATTGCAGAATTACTTCCTCCTTCAAGTTGATCGATGTCAGAGGCGTCCAAGGTCATCTGGATCTTCGGGGCGAAAGCTCGCAAGTGACGGTAGACAACGTAAACAAAAACGTCGTGATCGATAGCAGCTTCAAGCCGGTCAAAGTAACGAATGTCAAAGGCGGCTTGAGCATAACCAGCGAATCTTGCGGTGTCATCGCTGAGGACATCGGCGGCGAGACGTCCATCAAAAGCTCATTCCAGGACATTACGGCTGCGCGCATCCACGGCAGCGTGACCATAGACGGAGAATCCTCTTCCGTAACGCTCCGCGGCATCGACGGAAACGCCACGATCGCCTCGTCCTTCAAGGAGGTTAACGTCTCCAATATCGGAGGGACGCTGGACATCAGGAGCCAATCGGCAAAGGTATTCGCCGCAGACATCAAAAAGAACGCGACCATCGTCACCTCCTTCAACGCCATTGAAGTCCGCCGTGTGGGAGGGGCTCTTAAGATAGGTGGGGAATCTTCTAGCGTCCTGGCCGAGGATATCGGCGGCGACATCGATATCACCAATTCCTTTAAAAACGTGATTCTCAAGCGGACGTCCGGGTCCATTAGGATCAAGGGCGATTCGAGCGCCGTGGAAGTTTCGGAGATTAAGGGTCTTCCAGAAGTCGGCCTGATCGATATCAGGACCTCATTCAAGCCGATCCAGATCTCTTTTCCCAAGGATGCAGATGTCAGGCTGACGGCCAGGACCGAGTTTGGAAAAATCCGGTCCGATTTCCCGGTCTATTTGCAGGAGACCGGCGACATGAAAGGTCGAGCCGTGACTCTAGAAGTGGGAAAAGGAACGACCATCGTCCGGCTCGAGACTTCAAGCGATATCTCGATAAAAGGGGACAAAATCTCCATCATTAAGAAATGAGAAGAAGGTCAGCCCGGTTCTCTTCTTATATTTTGTAGAAAGTTCGGGGACGTGTCCACCTTTTGGATCCCTGTCTATGTCCGAATGGAGTACCGGAACTAACATCTCTCGTTCAAGACTTTCCTACATTCTATCTGACTTCGAAATAAGTCCCCGACATGAGGATCGTCTTTCTTTTTCTCCTCCGTCCTGATAAACTCATCTCCGAAGAAATCCACCAAGGAGGTCGGCATGAGAAAGACATCGGGCCCTGCGGCGAAAATCATCGCTTTTTCGGTAATCACTCTGTTGGCAACTTCCGCGCTGAGCGCGGCGCTTCTTTTCGACAAATCCGAATACGCCGCCCGGCGGCAGAAGCTCATGGAAAAAATCCCGGACGGCATCGCCGTGATCTTCGGCGCCCAGCCGATCGCAAGCTACTACCCGTATTTCCAGAACAACGATTTCTTTTATCTGACCGGCGTGGAGATCCCCAATGCCGTCCTGATGGTCGACGGAATCCGCAAAACCAGCCTGCTCTTTTTCACCACCACAGAAGCAGCGGCACGCAATGAGGGTATCAGCGTCGACCTCGTCAAGAATCCCAGAGAAGTCACGGGGATCCAACAGGTCCTGCCCTACGAGAATTTTACAATGATGTTTACGATGATGGCGTCCAGGTCCAAGGTCCTCTATACGCCTTTCTATCCCGAGGAGCTGGCCCGGGAAGCCAGCACGGAAAAATTCATGACGCTCCAGAGGAACCAGGCCCTCAACTTCTGGGACCAGCGCCCGACCCGCGAGCAGCAGTTCGTCAAGCTCTTGAAAGAGAAATTCCCGATGGCGGAAGTCCGCGATTGCTCGAACTTTATCTGGGAGCAGCGGGCGATCAAGTCCCCCGCCGAGATCGAGCTGTTGCGCAAGGCCGGCCGCATCGGCGTCAAAGCCCACACCGAGATGATGAAGGCCACCCGGCCCGGCATGTTCGAATATGAGCTGGCCGCTGTCTTTGACTACATCAACCTGAAAGAGGGCGCCCAGGAGCTGGCCTACGGCATCATCATCTCGTCCGGGGAGAACCATCCTTATGTCCACTATTACAAGCATGACCGCCTGCTCAAGGACGGGGATTTCATCGTCGTCGACGCCGGCCCGGACCTGAACTACTACGACATCGACATCACCATCTCCTACCCGGCCAACGGCAAGTTCACGCCGCGACAGAAGGAAGTCTATGAAGCCGCCCTGGCCGTCCACGAAGCCAACATGAAGGTCTATCGACCCGAGTTGACGGCCGAGCAATGCCGGAAGGAAGTTGAGGAGATCCTGACCAAGCAGGGATTCGACCTGACCAAGGATTATTTCAAACGGCTGAGGGGCGGGTTCGGCCATTATGTCGGCATGGCTACCCATGATGTCACGGGCGGCCCCCAGGTGCTCAAGCCGGGAATGGTCTTCGCCAATGAGCCCATGGTCATTTACGCCGCGGAGAACCTGGGTGTGCGCGTCGAAGATACAATCCTCATCACCGAGACGGGCTGCGAAAACCTGACGGCCGGAATCCCGCGCACGGTCAAGGACATCGAAGAGCTGATGAAGAAACCCGGCATTCCCCAGGTGTTAAAGAAGGCCGGGCTCTATTGATCTGCCGGCTAAATTTTTTCCTTTTTCGGGTTATGCCTTAGCCTTGGTGTATCCCTTGGGGATCTCGTAGGCGCCGGCGGGAGCCGTTTTGTCCGCGATTTCCAGGAGCTCGTCCGTAGATTTCACAGTGGCCCCCATGGCGCTGCCGCTCGACTCGCTGTAAACCATGACGCCCTTAATTTTTTCCATCTCTTTGAGAGATTCTTGCATCCCGGGCAGGCCGGCCATCATGGCATTGCTGATTTTGCGATAAAGGTTGAAATCGACCTGGATGTCTTCCGTGGCCCAGATTTCCGAAGTCAGTTTTACCATGGGCATGTTGGTCTTAAGAATATACTTGCGGCAGTTCCAGTCTTTGATCCTTTTCGCCTCTTTGGTCTCCGTGACCTTGGTCTCAAACTTGACCAAAGACTTGAGGCCCTTGAGGAAGCCTAGCGCTTTTTTGGCGCCTTCCTTGTCTTCGTCGGTTTTGGCCTCCTTATTCATGGATTCCTCGATCGTCTTCTCCCATTCGCCGATTTGCATCTCGGTGTAGGTCATCTTGGTATGCTCGAGGGAGATGATCACGTTTTTGTCGAGCAGGATGATCGTGGACTTGTCCTGGTCGAAGTCCATGCGGGCCTTGTCCTTGCCCAGCCAGGTGATGATGATCTCGTCCTTGGCCGGCTGCGTCTTTCCCATCACCTTCGTCTCGTCGGTGTGGCGCTTCTGCTTCATGTAGACCTCGGCGTTGGCCGCGCCGGAAAACGCAAGCAGGAAGGCAAAACCCAGGAACGCACAAAAAATTCTGAACTGCCATTTTTTCATAGATCCTTCTCCTTTCTTTCTAAGCATAAATTTTAACGAATTTCCTTGGTTTTGTGAAGTTAAAAGAAAGTTAGGCAAGTATTTCCATATATACGATTTTGTGCCGGTGCCGGTATCGCCCCCGAAGCCCCATAGCGGAGGGGGGCCCCGGGCACTCTTGGAGGGAAACCCTTATTCCGGGTTTCCCTCCAACGATCGCTTCGCTCTCTGCCTCCTTTCCAATGAACATTTGACGATGTACCAATTAGAGGGCTCTTCTTGAAGGGAAAGCAGGATTTTTGACGACTTCGTGCGGCTGGGGGCCTCGGGGGCGATGCCGGCACCCATGGAAAATCGTATTTCTAGAGATCCTTTCGGCTCTATTTTATTCCCGGCGGCCGAGACGTCGGCGTCCAGTTGCCGCTGCCTTTCTTTTCAAACCAGGGGAAATTGTCGCCGTTCATGGTCCAGGCCGGGTAGACGGTAGTATCGACCGCTTTTGGCTCTTGCGGGTTTCCCGGCCAGGACCGCACCACCTTCCAGGCCTTCGTCGTCTCATCGAATTCGATGATTCCGCCGAAGCTCCAGCTTACGACCTTGACCGGCACCCATTCGGAATCATCCTGCTTGGACTTCGGCCGGTACATCAAGAACGTCTGAAACTTCATATCGGCCTGGCGGGAGCTGAGTTGATAGGCAGAAGGAATTCCCGGCGTGTCGCGAAACAGCCCATTTTTCACATAGGGATAAGGCCCATCAAGACCTTTGCCCGATGTCCGGTAGGAAAGACCGGCCCATTGGGTTATCGGATGCCCGACCAAGGTTTCCGCGACCTCGTGGATTTGAACCCATTGAATATCTCCGGGAGGATCCACTTTTGTGTCTCTCATCTCCCTGCCCGTCTGGCTGAGATCTCCATAGAGAAACTCCCAGGTTCCGTCGACACTGCCCGGGATAAAAGAAGCGGGCGCCTTGATCTCTACTTCGACGCTCGGCCTCTCGACGGAGAAATTTGCCTGAGCCTGCAGCTTTTCTTTTTCGACCTCCGCAGAGAAGGTTACCTTCAGGTTTTCGCCCTTATCGACCCAGAAAAAATCCAGCTTTTCCTTTTCAAAATCGCCGTTTTCCAGCGGCTTCACTTCTCCTTTGTTGCGGGTGGCTTCAAATTTCTTGATGGTTTTTCCCTGGAGCGTCCATTTCGGGCTCTCAGCTTCTAGAGAATCCGGGACGACTTTTCCCCAGAGCTTGATCTTCTTGCCGATGGTCTGGCCGTCGGGCTTCTTGGGGGCCGTGATATCGCGATAATCGTTGGCCTTCTCATCATACCAGTGGACCTCGAGCATCGGCACCCTGATGTCCCAGGAGATCGTCCCGCCTGTTTCGCCGCCGATCAAGGACTTGAGGGCATCGAAAAACGGCTTGATCTCATCGGAGATCAGGTTCCGATTGCCCTTGAGGACGCCTTTGTCCTCGGGCTTGAACTTTCCTTCGATCTCGATCTCTTCGTTGACATCTTGTTTCTCATCGTACTTGTCCTCTTCCTCATGACGAATCACGCCGCCGATATCCATCAGAAACTTGTTTTTTCCCGTGAGCGGGACATCTTTGAGCATCACCTTGCCCGAGATCGTGTAAGTCTGTTTCAGGAGATCGAGGTAGAGCGTCATCGTTCCATCCGAAGGACTGAGCTTCTTGTTGGCGGAGCCTTCATATTTCGGGCTTCCCGATTCAATGACTCCCTTGTCGCCCTTCATCCCTGCCTTTCCGCCAAGGTTGTATTTATACTCTGCCGTCGCCTTGTCCAGCTCGTATATGCGGACGCGCTCGTTGGAGCGATTGATCTTGAAGACGACGTCGATTTTCAGCGATTCGTTGCCTTTGACGTCGGTCATATTCCCCCAGTCCACCGCCCCTTGACTGGCAAACCTGTGCTGCCTTTGGATCGTGATCGTGCCCGCCCGGATCCGGTCTTGGC
>Ga0315297_10001222_pt1 | contig 15748 bp, 12 predicted proteins | sample YL17G15_0_MG_FD_203628 | JGI IMG/M metagenome (GOLD analysis project Ga0315297, IMG submission 203628) | Sediment microbial communities from Yellowstone Lake, YNP, Wyoming, USA - YL17G15_0 | ecosystem: Environmental > Aquatic > Freshwater > Lake > Sediment | place: USA: Wyoming | collected... | reverse complement strand
TTGCATAACGGCTGGCTGTGCGCGGCAGGTCGTGGTTGCTCATGACCGTGGTCGGCCAAACGTCTGCGTCCTTGAATGTTTTCTCACGTTTGATAACCTTGTTCATGACCCAGTTTGAATTCCAGGGGAAAATAACAGCCATGGTCGTGAAATCGAAACTAAATGCAGCGTGCAGCCGGTCTGGACCACAATATGAAACGGTCTTCTCCGGGGTGGCGAAATAGGTTTCGCCGACCGCGTAGCGTTCCGGATAGGAGTCCAGCAGGGCGCGCATTTCTTTTAGAAAGGGCAACATCTCGGGCTGGTCAATATCGTAGAGGTGATGCTGGCGGTCGAAGCCGCGCACTCCCAGCCTGGGCGGATTATCGGGCAGGTCGGAATGTTTGAAATAAGCGTTGAATACGTCCAGGCGGAATCCGTCCACGCCGCGTTCCAACCAGAAACGAAAAACATCCAGCATGGCTTTGCGGACCTCCGGGTTGCGCCAGTTGATATCCGGCTGTTCCCGGGTGAATGAATGCAGGTAATACTGCGCGGTGAGGGGATCAAACTGCCAGGCGCGTCCGCCAAAGGAGGCCTGCCAATTGTTGGGATGGTCTCTCCAGATGTACCAATCACGCCTGGAATTGTCGCGGCTGGAGCGGGATTCGAGGAACCAGGGATGCTGGTCCGAGGTGTGGTTGAGCACCAGGTCCAGGATGACACGGATACCCCGGCTGTGGGCTTCGGTCACCAGGCGGTCAAAATCAGCAAGAGTACCGAAGCGCGGGTCGATATCCACATAATTACTGACATCATACCCAAAGTCTTTATCCGGGGATGGGTAGATCGGTGACAACCAGATGGCATCAATCCCCAAATCGGAAAGATAATCCAGGCGGGAGGTGATACCAGGCAGGTCACCCAGTCCGTCACCGTTGCTGTCGGCAAACGACCGCGGGTAAATTTGGTAGATGACGCCATCGCGCCACCACAGGTATTTGTCCATCCGGAATCCTTTCGTGGTGAGTGGAAGTATATACCAGGAAGAACGAATGGGGGATGCCAAAAGTGTTACAATTGCAGCAACTTTTTCACGTTTTTTGGACATTTGTGCTATGATTGGATTGTTAAGCTTCAATGCTCCCCGGTATAATTTTCTTCCAGTAAAGTGAGTCCGTTTATAAACGAATTACGACAGGTGTGGAAGGTAAAACGACAGCGGCGGAGGAAACCTTTGGAAGTGGTGGTGGTAAAGTGGACTTCACATACGCATTTGATCTTGAAAAGACAAGCGTTGGATAGTCTATGCCAAAATCCGATCTGATTTTACTGGCGATGGATGATGAGCAGATCATCCAACTGTTTGACCGGGCGCTGACCTCGATCCCGTACCAAGTGGCTGTCGCCCGGGACCAGGATGCCCTGGATAAATCACTGCAGGAATCTTCGCCTGCTTTGGTGATCATCAGCCAGAATTTTGATGGGGCGGATGAGCTAGAGATCGCCACCGGGATGTTGGAACGTTTTCCGACCCAGCCGGTCTTGTTGTTACTGCTAAAAGATTCCCCCAAGATTGTCAAGAAAGCCATCCACATCGGGGTAAGCGACTGCCTGTATGCCCCCCTGCATATTGAGGAAATTGTCAGGGCTGTTGAAAACAGCATCAAGCGGGCCGACCGGATCGGTGACTGGACCAGGCGGGAAGTCAAACGAACAACCGCCACCCTGCAGCACCGCATTGAAGAACTGCAAAAACTGGATACCATCGTTGAACATATCGAAGATGGGGTGATCATTGTAGACGAGAAATCGAATATCCTGCTGATCAACCCGGCCGCGCGCAGGGCTTTCGGCATCTGGAAGGATGAGGAGGTTAAAGGAAAACCGGTCAACGATGTCCTGCCCCATCCGGATTTGAGGATCCTTTTAAACGAAAGCATTAGTAATCCCATGCCGCACAATGAGATCACATTTGAAGACGGGCGGGTGCTCTCGGCTCAATGCACGCCCATTCTTCGAATCGGCCTGGCGATCACCATGCAAGATATCACCTACCTGAAACAAATAGACCGTCTGAAGAACGAATTTGTGCATACGGTCTCCCATGACCTGCGATCCCCGCTCACGGCGATCCTCGGCTACGTGGATCTGCTGGACCGGGTTGGACCGGTCAACGACCAGCAGCGTGAATTCATCATGCGCGTCCAGAACAGCGTGCAAAGCATCACCGCGCTGGTCAATGACCTGCTTGAACTGGGGCGCATCGAGGCAGGGTTTGACACCCAGAAAGAGGTAATTCCCCTGGAGGGGATCATCCGCTACACCCTGGATACCCTTGGCGGGCAGGTGTCTGATAAAAAAATAAATCTTCATCTCAACCTGCCAGCGGATATTCCACCCATGCGCGGCAACTCCATCCGTTTGCGCCAGCTGGTGGATAACCTGATCGGGAATGCAATCAAATACACCCCGGAGGGGGGTGAAATAACTATTGACCTGGAAGCGCGCAACGATCAGGTCATTTTACGAATTTCAGACACAGGTCCGGGAATTCCACCCTCCGACCAACCGCATATTTTCGAGAAATTCTATCGAGCCAGCAACGTTCCCAAGGGGGTGGGAGGATCGGGACTGGGTCTGGCGATCGTGAAATCCATCGTCGACAACCATCAGGGCCGCATTTGGGTCGATTCCCTGCTCGGCCGGGGTTCTACCTTCACGGTGGTTTTTCCCCTGTATGTGCGCCAAGGCGAACAATAGGTCCAGGGCAGGCTTCTCTTCCAGATAAAAAAAAGCAAAGGAAAACCTTTGCGTTTTGCCTTTAAAAACAGCCTCCGCAGTTGGAACTTTCTGCGGAGGCGTTCGCCAAAGGAGGAGACAGTGGAAAAAGATGAGAGTTGTGATGCTCCCGTCTCCACGTAAAATCATAGTGCATTTGCCTGATGGGGGCTAGGGCGGAAAGTCATGCATAAATCGTGATTTCCTTCACAATTCAATCCGTCCCTTCAAATAGGTGCGCATCATGTTAATGGCTTCCGCGGCGTCGCGGTAGCATTTGACCGCAATATTCGGATGTGAATTCCCGGTCAGCATTTTTGATATGGGTTGACCTTCATGGTAAAGGCACAAGACCGGCTTGCCGATTCCCAGGGCATAACCGACCTCGTACCCAACCCCGTGTGAGGGTGTGCTCACTTCAGCAATTAACACATCACAGGCGCGAATCCAGGCAATATCGCGCTCATATACTTCCCGCGGGATGACCTGCCCTTCGACCAATTTCACATTGCTGTCTGCCAGGTGGGCTGTCGGGACTTCGTGACCATCGGACAACAAGGCTTCGATGATGGAACGATATTCGGATTCAAAATCCCGCCCACCGGTGATGGAACAGGCAAAGTAGACGTTCACCGGTTCTCCGAGAAGCTGGCGATCAGGTCGGACTGGGGGGTGTTGGCGGGGTGATGAAATGTCTCGAGCAAAATGCTGCGGTAATTTTCCAGCTCGGTGCTGAAAGCCATCCAATCCGGGACGATCAGTGCCAGGCGCGCGGTGCTGTCCGGGAAAAAGAGAGGGGACAGAAAGCGTTCAAAATCCTTGCGCGGCATGGGCCAACCTCTTAGTTCCAGGACAACGGCTGTTTGACCTGCCAGCGAGAGAAGCAATGCCCGCCTGCGGCCTTTAAGAGCCTTGAGGTTGAACAATGCCATCATCTCGGTGTTGGAGGTTTTAATAATAATCTGGTAGGGGATTTTAAACTTGTGGAACGGCGTTGACAGCAACAGGTGGTCATAAAACGGTTGAACGTAAGCCGATCTTTTAATGATCACCAGGAAAATGGCGACCAGGATGCACAGCGTGCCCACCCCGCCGTTGACCCACAGGATCCATCCGTTCACCCGGGGGATGGTGTACGTCGGGAGGACGGATGGCAGCCAGCCATAGGCAGCTGAAAACGCAAACAGGGCCAGGCCAATGCCGAAAACCGACCGCCAAAAACGGTCGATAATATATATATACAGGATGAGGCGATGCCGCTTTCCTCTTACGGTCATGGGAGCGAAGGATCATCTTCCAGCGTCAGGGGAATGTTCACCCTTTCCACCGGCGAGGGAGACGCGGGTAACTGGCTACTCAAGCGGGAGAGGGAACGTTCCAGCTTTTCCCCGCGCAAGCTGAAGGTAACGTCGCCGCGGGTGCGTTCAATGATGGCGCGAATGACATCGGTCTGGCGGCGCAGTCCGTTGGTAAGTGCATCCGGATAATCCATGGTAACCAGGATGGCAAAGATATCATCCATGTGACCCAAGAGTCGTTCTGCTTCCAGGGAATTATCCTGGCGGAGCATATCCAGGCAGCGGCGGCGCATTTCACCCACCGACTCAGCCAGACCGTTTAAATATGTGTTGGGCGGCAGGTTGAGCTCATCGGGTGTGGGCAGGGGTTGATGGCGGATGAGGGCACAGGTGATGCTGGCCTCGGCGAATTCTTTCAGGGAATCCTGAGTATACCCAGCATAGAAGAATGCAGGGTATTCCGCCAGGTCATTTCTCAGGGCATTGGCAAGCTGGCAAGCATCATCCAGGTGGGTCTGCATTACATCCGTTTCGTCGCGATGGACCGCGCGGATGGACAGTGCGCATGCCCGGGTTAAAGCCCGAGCCTGCCCCAGTGCCTTATCGCGTGCGGCAGTTTGCATATCGAACGTTTGTCGGATCTGTTCAGCTATCTTTTCCAGTTTTTGCATGCAGGTTCCAATTCAGGAACGGACGCGGATTAAAACCCGCATCCGCATCCGTTTCTTTGCCTATTTTAACTCCTGGGGTGGCTCCTTGGGAGGTTCCCTTGGTGATTCCGGTGGATGGAATGGTTTGAAAAGCGAATCAGCCAGGGATGGACCTCCAACGGGAATGTTGATGGATCCAAAAGTGGACTCATAACGCGTAAGGTTTTCATTCAGCGCTTGTGCGAATAACTTCAACGCCACCGGCGACATGACTACGCGTGAGGTCACGGTTGCCCTGGGATCCCCCGGCAGCAGCCGCGCAAAATCAAGTACGAATTCCGCGGGAGCGTGCGCGATGCGCGCCAGGTTGGCGTAAACCGGGTGCATGTCCGGAGGTGTATCGATCTGGAAGATGTTCGGTGGTTTTGGGGGCGGGAGTGTCATGTCGACCTCGTACCATGATTAGAAGGGGATATCCTCATTCTCAGCCGGGACGCCGCCCTCCTCGGAGGCGGGCGCGCTGCCCATTCCACCGCCATTCGCTTCACTGCGGGTGGACAGGAAACGCACGGTTTGAGCAGATACTTCGAAGGATGCACGCGAAGACCCATCCTGCGCCTGCCAAATCCTCGGTCCCCCGGTGGCAGGGTCAGCAGTCAACCGGCCTTCGACAAGCACCTTCGACCCCTTTTTTAGATATTGATTGCAGGTTTCGCCTTGTTTACCCCAGGCTGACACCCGGAACCATATGGTTTCCTTGACTGTTTCACCGTTATTGTTGGTGTACTGGCGGTTGGTGGCCACGGAAAATGAGGTGACCGCCTGACCGGAAGGGGTGTAGCGCATTTCCGGATCACGGCCTACGTTACCTACGATTAAAATAGTTTGGAACATGGGGATTCTCCTTTTGAGGGTATAGGACCCGCCGCAGCGCGGCGGGGACAGTGTGATAAATCAATTTTACTTCACATTTCCCACACCAGCAGCGGGATTTCCATTTCCTCTGCCGTTAACCCGCCGTGATGCCCGTAGTATCTCTGTTCAAACTTGTTTTTTTCATACCACCAGACTGACTCATGGCGATATGGCAGGATCACCAAGTCTCCCGCGCGGGCACAAAACCTATCGGAAAGCCTCGGGCCGAAATACCCCTCAGACATCAAGTCCGCCACTTTGCAGACCTCCGCACGGCCTTCCAGCCTGGAGACCAGGAATGCCTGAGCCTCCTCCACCAATCCGGGCTGGATATACAGGAAAAAGTCACGGGCTGACCCTGCAGGAACGATCAGGCTGCCCTGGCGGCTGGTTCTCAGGAATTTATCGATGCCTTCAAAATGCGGGTCACGGTTGAGATAAAGCGTGGTTTGCGGGTCGGTCTCGGACTGCCCATGGTCGGCGGTCAGCAGTACCAGGATCTTTTTATGATTTCCAGCGAGTTCTTTAAGGAAAATATGTTCCAGCGTCATCAGGAAAACCTGGATCTCGGCAGTTGCCTGGGGTGAATCGGGGCCGTATTCATGGCTGATGGCATCCAGCTTTTCGTAGTAGAGAACGAAATAGGCTGGCGCAGACCCGGTTCCAGCACGGGGGGGAGGCACTTCTTTCAAAACCGCTGCCAGGTTGATCAGTGCCTCGGGCAGGGTCTTGTAGCCAATGGATTTGGCCCCGCTGAAGATTACGTCGCTGTACGTGGAGGGGGTGTACTCACGATGCTGGTAGATGGTGGAGTGGATGCCACTTTTTTTGAGCCCCTGGTAAAGGGTCGTGTTCGGGAAGAGCTGACGCGGTTTTTCCCCCGCCTGCTTGAGCGTATCCCGCTGCGAGGTCCCGGCGTATGAGAAAAGCAGGGGGGCGATGACTGCATCCAGCAGCGGTTCATAATATATCCATTCGAAAATACCGTGCTCCCCCACAGGCATGCCGGTGTGGAGCGTGGTAAGGGCGGAGGCAGTGGTGGAGGGGAATTGGGCAATCAATTTCTCCACCTTTCCGAGCCGGGTCACAGTTTTCAGGAAAGGGGACTGCTGGAATTTTTCGAAGAATCTCCAGCCAAAACCATCGATGACGAATAGGACCACCGCAGCGTATTTCTCCGGTCCGGTTAATAAGCTGCTGATGCGCTGCGGCAGGGAGGCAAACCCGCTTGAATCGTAGCGGGGTTTCACAAAACCAGGGTGCATCAAATTGTCAATACCACGATCCCCGAGATGGTCAACAGGGAGCCAAGTGCAACCTTCCAGGTTAACGGCTCGGCCCCGAAAATGATCCCCATGAGCGCACCGAAGAGCGGGGAAGTGAAGGCGATTGGCATGACCTTGGAAAGGGGGGCGCCGTTGATGGCGGCATAGTAGCACAACATGCCAATCGAACCTGAGATGATCCCGCCGCCCAGGATAACCATCAGCAGGGATTTCGTACCGGCATGCGGGAGGGTTTTCAAATTGGGTAATGAGGCTGCCGTAATTATGACCAACGCCATCCCCGTGCGAAGTGTGACAGCCATTTGAGGAGAAAGCCCTCCCAGGTTAAGACCCCTTTTTTCGAAGTAACCGCCGACTCCCCAGGCAAGGTCAGCAAGCAGGGCCAGGATTTGCGGATTCATAATGATCCTTTCGCGTTGATGGATTCCCTGATGGTCAATTTTACTCCACTCTCCAGCCGAATTATCCCGGCTTGGATGGATGCAACCAGCGCGACAGCGGAACAAAATTAAAAAAACCCGGCTTTGTGCAAAGCCGGGGTGAATATCCGGGAAAGATCAAGCTATTTGAGGTTGTAGGTCACATCGACCGTCACGGTGATTTGTGTTTGCCCGGGCTGGATGGGTACCGAAACATTGGGAGCGGAGGCTCCACCGCCACCCTTGCCATATTCGTATGGGATGGGTGAATTGTCGGAGTAACTCACATTTTGAATTTCGCCCAACTTTACACCGGCGGTTTGGGCCAATTCGGCTGCCAGGCTGCTGGCATTGGCCATTGCCTTCTGGCGGGCTTGCGAAAGGGCGGCAGTTTTATCAGCCACGTCAAACGTGATATTGTTGATGTTGTTGGCTCCCGCGGCGACGACCACATCGAGCAGGTTGCCGATCTTGGCCAGGTCGCGTATGGTGACATAGACCGAATTATCCACCGCATAGACCGTTCCGCTGGGTTGACCGGTCAGCTTGTCATACTGCGAGGTGGTATATACGCTGAAATTGCTGGTCTGGATATCCTCGGCCGCAATGCCTGCATTTTTCAAGGCATCCACCAGGGCCTGCGTCTGGGTGTTATTCTTGTTGACCGCATCAGCAATGATCGGATCCTCCATGTGCACACCGATGTAAATATAGGCGATATCGGGGGTCAGATAGATCGTACCGTTCCCGCTGACATTCAAGGTTCGAGGTTGGGCGCTCGCTCCGCAGGCACTGAGCAGCAATGCCAGGACCAGGATGGGAACAATAATTGAAAGTTTGGTTTTCATTGAAATCTCCTTTAGAAATATTGATAGGGCATTTTGTAGACGGTTGGCATCAAGATAAAGTTCCCGGCATGCTGGATGAATAATCGATTTCAGGGAATGATTATTTAATCAAGTGTATATAATTATATCCGGGACTGCATGGATCGACATGCGACCACTTACCATGGTCTGATGAGGTGAACAGGGGATCTCTTGCTGTATAATCTTCATATGGATAAGTCCCTTTCCGCCTTCCTCAATCCCAAGGGCGTGGTCATCGTGGGCGCATCCGCTGACCCTGCCAAGCTTGGTTTTTTTACCGCACGGAACATGCTCCGCAGCGGGTATGCAGGTTCGATCCATTTTGTCAACCTGAAGGGGGGTGAACTTTTCGGGAGGCCCATTTATCGTACCACAGCAGAGGTTCCAGACCCGGTGGACCTGGCAGTATTGATCATCCCGGCTGCTGCCACCCCCTCAGCGTTAACGGAGGTGGCGGAGCGGGGGATTCGGGCGGCAATCATCACCTCGGGGGGATTTCGGGAAACCGGTTCCGAGGGTGCAGCTCTCGAAAACCAATGCCTGGAGATTGCCCGCAAATATGACCTGCGGTTGATCGGTCCAAATTGTATTGGCTTAATTGATACCCACCTACCGATCGACACCTCCTTTGTGACCCTGCCCCCGCCTCCCAAGGGTAATTTAGCGCTCGTTTCACAATCGGGGGCGGTATGCGGTTTGATCATGGACTGGGCTCACGACCAGGGGTTTGGTTTCTCCAGGCTGCTCAGCCTGGGAAACGAGGCGGATATTACCGAAACGGATTTGCTCGCTGGCATTGTGGAGGACGTGAATACCCATGCCGTAACGTTTTATATTGAAAGCATTCGAGACGGGCAGCGATTCGTTAAAGCCGCAGCAGAGGCTGTAAGGCGAAAGCCGCTGGTTGCCATGAAGGTGGGCAGATCCTTAAGCGGACAGCGTGCCGCCGCTTCGCACACCGGTGCCATGGCGGGGGAGGATTCTGCGTATGCTGCGGCATTCCGCCGGGCAGGGGTCCTCCAGGCGGGGGGCATTGAAGAAATGTTCGATTGGGCAAATGCACTGGCCACCTGCCCGCTCCCGCGCGGCCGGCGGATGGCCATCCTCACGAATGCCGGCGGACCGGGGGTAATCGCCTCTGACGCACTCGAAGCCAACCATTTGGAGCTGGCTGAATTTACCCCCGAAACCCAAACCAGCCTCGCGGACCTGCTTCCCTCCGCGGCCAGTACGCACAACCCGGTGGACATCCTGGGAAGCGCCACAAGCAAATTGTATGCGGATTGCCTGCGAATCCTGCTGGCGGACACTGGAGTGGACGGCGTGCTGGTCATCATTCCGCCTCCGCCGGTGGAATCAGCCGAGCAGGATGCCGAGGCACTGATTCCTCTTATCCGGGCTGCATCCAAACCGGTGGTCGTGGCCTTGATGGGGGGCGAAAAGATCCGGGCGGCTGCAGGGCTGTTCCGACTGGCACATATTCCTGAGTATCGCTTTGCAGAACGGGCGGTGTCTGCATTGGCTGCCCTGTCAAGGAGGGCAGAATTTTTAGAGAAAGCCGGGGAGCAGCCTCGGACCTGGGAAGATCTCAATCCTGGTGCAGCGAAAACTGTACTGGGGGAAGCCAGACCCGTGTCGTTCCTGGAACCTGGGGCAGTGGAGAAAGTATTGGCTGCTTATGGAATCCCGGTTGCGCCTGTCAAACTGGCCCGATCGGAGGTTGAGGTCGCAGAAATTGTGGAGAGGCTGGGTTTTCCTGTTGTCCTGAAAATTGCCTCGCCGGACATCCCGCATAAATCAGATGTTGGTGGTGTGCTGCTTGATATCCGGAATGCAGATGACGCCCGAATTGGTTTTCGTTCAGTGACTGAAGCCGCCCACCTTACCAGGCCGGAAGCCCGGATCGAGGGCATCCTGGTTCAACGCATGCTGCCTGCAGGGCAGGAGGTCATCATCGGTGCGCGGCGTGACCCGCAGTTTGGCCCGGTGATCATGTTCGGCTCCGGGGGTGTGGAGGTTGAAGGGTTGAAAGACGTGGCTTTTGGGCTGGCTCCCCTGGTTCCCTCCGATGCCGAGGACATGCTGCAGTGCACCTGGGCGGGACGTAAACTGCAGGGTTATCGAAACATCGCGCCCGGGGATGTTGGGTCGGTAAAGGAGATCATGCAGCGCCTTGCGCAGCTGGCTTTTGACAACCCTGAAATTTCCGAGGTGGAGATCAATCCCTTGAGGGTCTTTGCACCTGGGCAGGGGGTGGTGGCTGTGGATGCAAGAATCAAGCTGGGATAGGGCGGATGAATATGCGGCCTCGAAATTTACGATTTACAGAGGTCATTCAAACATAATAGGTTTCGGCGGACGAAATTAAACCAAGTTCCTCCCCGGTCAAGGGGGAGGAACAAATGGGGGAAGCATGGATTATCCCACCTCATTGATAAGGAGGCTTGGCAGGTTACGCAACAGCAGGTGGGATTCGATCGATCCAAGGCTGCGCACGTTCGATCTGACCGGCAAGGCGGAACAGGGTCGCCTCGTCGCCATACCGGCCGACAAAATGCATCCCAACCGGCAGCCCCGATTCGGTCCAGTGCAGCGGCATTGACATGGCTGGCTGACCGGTCACGTTGAAAACCGGGGTGTAGGGCATAAAATCAAAGGTCTTGTTGGCCAACGGCTTGACCACGCCCAGCGCATTCAACAGCCAGGCGGCATTAAGCCGGCCAATCAGGCCGATCATAAATCGCTCCCCTCCCGAGGGCTGCAGCGAGCCGGTCACGAAGGGAGGTTGGGCGAGGGTGGGGGTGAGCAATACATCATAATCCTGGAAGAAGCGTCCCACGCTGCGCGCGGAGGCCATTAAATAATTCAACGCATTGGCGTACTTTCCGGCACTAAAGGCTTGTCCCAGAAGGGCCAGCGCACTGGTCCCGGTTTCGAAATCTGCGTAGGAGGTTTTCCGTCCAGCCAACCCCGCGGCCCAATCGATCTCATCGCGGGTCTCGGCAGCGATCATCGTCAAAAATGCGATGGCAAAGGCCTCCTGGTCGATTTGCGGCGCGGCTTCCACCAATTCGTGACCCAACTTTTCCAGCAGGTGAACAGTGGCATCCAACCCCTTCTGGCATTCTTCATGCACCGTATGACCCAGGAAAGGATGCGCTGTAAAGGCAACGCGCAACCGACCGGGCCTGGTGGACACCTCCTGCAAATAGGGCTGCTTGGGCGGTGCAGTCCAGTACGGCGCACCTGCGTCCGGTCCGGCGATGGCGTCCAGCATGGCTGCGCTGTCACGCACCGAACGGGTGAGGACATGTTCCTGGGCAAACCCGCGCCAGATATCCCCCACGTCCGGTCCCGTGGGAGTTACGCCGCGGGAGGGCTTTAATCCAAACAAGCCGCAGCAAGAAGCTGGTATGCGAATGGATCCGCCTCCATCCGCGCCTCCCGCCAGGGGTACCATGCGGGCGGCCACCGCGGCTGCAGAACCACCGCTTGAGCCCCCCGTCGTGCGGGTCAGGTCCCAGGGGTTGTTGGCTGGGCCAAAAGCCTCCGACTCGGTATAGGGCAACAGACTGAATTCGGGGACATTTGTTTTCCCAAGGATGACCAGACCGGCTGCCCGGTAACGGCGGACGATCTCACTGTCGTGCGGCTGGGGAACATCCTTCAGGATTCGGGTACCACAGGCAGTGGGCACACCCTCCACCATGGCATGCATGTCTTTTAGAAGGAATGGGACCCCCTTGAAAGGACCCTCCGGTATTTTACCCTGAACGATTTTGCGCGCCTGGTCGTACATTTTAAAGATGACGGCATTAATCTTGGGGTTGTGCGCCTCAATGGCACTGATGGCTTCCTCCAAAAGGTCTGCGGGAGAGACCTGTTTGGCTTGCACCAATTCAGCCAGGCCCAACCCGTCGTACTTACCGAATTCCTGAAAGTTGGTCATTTGCTCCTCCTCCGATCCAGATGGTCAGGGTATGCACCCATTCATTCCTTGGTTTTACAGCAGCATGGTACCCATGCTGTCATGTTTATTATACGGCTAATTGGATAAACGGCCGCTTTTTTAATCCATTGATTCTCTTCAACACCAAGATCAACCCAGGTTTTATTACTGAAAATTCGCCAGAAGGGAGGCGGGTGAGATTTGGATCCATTTGACACCTAAATCTTGCGGATGGGTTATAGTTAAGTGTTGGTTTTTCAATTGGAGGAGCCATGAAGAAAAAAGGGTATCGATTTATCGTGTGGCTGGTCAGCATCCTGGTCGTCCTGGTGATTTTGCTTTCCGCCCTTGGCGTGGTGACCGCCCGCCGGTCTTTCCCCCAGGTGAACGGGAACATACACCTTACCGGGCTGGACGACCCCGTATATGTATACCGGGACGCCATGGGCATCCCCAACATTTATGCCGCAACCCTGCATGACCTGTTCATGGCGCAGGGATACGTCCATGCCCAGGACCGTTTCTGGCAGATGGATTTCTGGCGGCACATCGGATCGGGACGCCTCTCTGAAATGTTCGGCAGCAAGCAGGTGAAAACCGATACCTTCCTGCGCACGCTTGGATGGCGTCAAATTGCCGAGCAGGAAATGGCCATCTATGACCCCGAGTCGATCGCCATATTGAAGGCGTATTCCGAAGGTGTCAATGCCTACCTGGCGGACCACCAGGGTACGGCCATCAGCCTGGAATACGGCATCCTGAAAATCCTGACCCCGGAATACAAGCCTGAACCCTGGACTCCGGTCAATACGCTGACCTGGGCAAAAGCCATGGCCTGGGATCTGCGCGGGAATGCCGATGAGGAGATCGAGAGGGCGATACTACTTAAAACTTTATCTGTGGAACAGGTGGCGAAGCTGTTTCCCCCTTACCCGACTGACCACCCGCTGATCGTTCCCGAGATGGGACAGTCAAAGACGAATCCGTCCGCTGACCTGGACCTCCCGACGGTGGATTGGGCCTCCATACAGGATCGATTTTCAGCCTTGGATAAATTACTGGGTCCTTCCGGTGCGGGCATTGGATCCAATTCCTGGGCGGTTTCTGGATCCCTGACCGCCACGGGGATGCCGCTGCTGGCCAACGACCCGCACCTGGGCATCCAGATGCCGTCGATCTGGTACCAGATCGGTCTGCACTGCCGGCCTGCATCTGCAGCCTGTCCCTATGAATTGGCCGGATTCTCATTTGCCGGAGTACCGGGAGTGATCATCGGGCATAATCAGAATATTGCCTGGGGTTTCACCAACACCGGCCCGGATGTGATGGATCTTTATATTGAAAAGATAAATCCGGATAATGCCAACCAATATGAATTCAATGGACAGTGGGTGGATATGACCCTGCGGACCGAGACGATTTCCGTGGGCGGAGGAAAGCCTGTCACCTTGACCGTGCGTTCCACCAGGAACGGCCCGATCATCTCTGACTCATACGGCGCCCTGGCTGATTTCAAAACCCAGTCCGGGGTGTCGCTGCCGGAAAATTACGCCATTTCGATGCGCTGGACTGCCCTGGAGCCCTCCTCGATTTTCCAGGCTATTTGGGGTTTCGACAAGGCAGCCAACTGGGAGGAATTCCGCCAGGCAGCCAGCAAGTTCAATGCCCCGGCGCAGAATCTTTTATTTGCCGACGTGCAGGGAAACATCGGTTACCAGATGCCGGGGAATATTCCCGTCCGGAAGGAAGGTGACGGGACGCTGCCCGTCCCCGGGTGGACGGATAAGTATGAATGGACAGGTTACATCCCCTTTGAAAAACTGCCCAATGTTTTCAACCCGGCCAAGGGTTACATAGTCACGGCGAACAATGCCGTGGTGGGGGGGAGCTATCCGTATCACATCACCAGCGATTGGGATTACGGCTTCCGCGCCAACCGCATAGTGAACCTGATTGAATCTGCGCCCGGCCTGATCGACATTGCCTATATCCGGATGATGCAGGGGGACGATTATGAATCCAACGCTGCCGCGCTCGTACCTCTGCTGGAGAAAATTAACTTCCAGTGGGGGACGCCAAACCAGGCAATTGCCATCGACCTGCTGAAGGATTGGGATTTTCAGGCGGGCATGGATTCCGCCCCCGCCGCCGTGTTCGAGGTTTTCTGGAAGAACCTGCTGGCGGATACATTCATCGACGACCTGCCCAAGGATTACCCGCCTGAAGGCAATTCCCGCTGGAACGAAGTGATGCGCACCCTGGTCAACGACCCGGGTTCCGCCTGGTGGGACGACAAATCAACCCCGGGCAAAGTTGAGACGCGCGATGATATCTTCAGCAGGGCATTCACCGAAGCCGTGCTTGAGATCGAGAAGGTACAGGGCAGGGATCCTTCCAAATGGAATTGGGGCAGCCTGCACAGCGCCACCTTCGCCAACCAGACACTTGGAGAATCGGGGATTGCGCCCATCGAAGCCATATTCAACCGGGGACCATTCCGTGCAAGCGGAAGTGATGCCATTGTCAATGCCACGGGTTGGAACGCATCCCTCGATTATTCCGTGGACTGGCTCCCGTCCATGCGCATGATCGTGGACCTGGGCGACCTGCGCAATTCACTCACTGTCCATACGACCGGTGAGTCAGGTCATGCCTACAGTCCCCACTATGTCGATATGGCGGACTTGTGGCGCAATATTCAATACTACCCGATGCTGTGGAATGAACAGGCAATTATCGCCAATTCCGAGTCGCATCTGCTGTTCACGCCGTAGACTCCTCCACAAAAACCGCCGCCTGGTCAGGCGACGGTTTTTTTGTTCAATTCGGGTTGATACTTCTCGGCAAACAATGCCGGTCCTCCGCCCGTGTGCCAGAACAGCACGCTTTCATCCTTTTTGAAAAATCCCTTGCGGATCAAGTCGATCAAACCTGCGGCAGCCCGCCCGGTGTAAACCGGGTCGAGCAAAAGACCTTCATATTTGGCAAACAGGGATATGGCTTCACGTTCGGCACCCGTCAGGACGCCGTAGCCTGGCGCAGCATAATCAGAATTGACCAAGATGTTTTGCGGGGTAAATTCGATCCGCTTTCCCAGCCGTTCGCTGGTCTCGGAGGCCAACCCGGACACGCGTTCTTGCAGGACGTGCTGCGGTTCATCGATGCTGATGGCAAGCAGCTTGCCTTCATATCCAAAAAGGTGCCTGCCCAGCTCCAGCCCCGCCTGGGTTCCTCCCGAGGAGGAAGCGAAGACGATCCAATCGGTTTTGATATTCTGCCCGACGAATTCCTCCATTGCATAAACATACCCAAGCACTCCGGTCGGGCTGGATCCGCCATAGGGGATGAGGTATGGTTTTTTGCCTTGAGCGGTTAATCTTGAAAAGGTTTCCTGCAAGACCTCGTCTAGGCGGGGTTTCTCCGCCAAAATGATCTCTGCCCCAAAAAGATGGTCAAGGAGAAGGTTGGCGCTGGCTTGAGCAGGAGGTTCTCCGACCAGCACGAGAACACAGTTAAAACCATATTTTGCAGCCGCGGCGGCTGTTTGGCGGCAGTGATTGGACTGCAGGGCGCCGGCGGTAATCAATGTGTCTGCCTGCCGG
>Ga0315297_10001221_pt1 | contig 15750 bp, 11 predicted proteins | sample YL17G15_0_MG_FD_203628 | JGI IMG/M metagenome (GOLD analysis project Ga0315297, IMG submission 203628) | Sediment microbial communities from Yellowstone Lake, YNP, Wyoming, USA - YL17G15_0 | ecosystem: Environmental > Aquatic > Freshwater > Lake > Sediment | place: USA: Wyoming | collected... | reverse complement strand
TCAGAGGTAGGCTCGACGCCTTCGGGAACGATCCTGACTCGGGTTTCCAGACAATCGAAATCAGATGATTTGGCACCGCACTGGCACCTCTCGGATAGGCATCAGAAAGTGTCTTATCCAGCCTCTGACTAGTCAATGGTAGGAGAACCGGCCCATGATGATCTACCAGATCGAAGTAGTCGACATCCTCTCCACCATGTTCTTCTGGTTCGCGATAATCGTGATCGTCGCCCTGGTGATGGGCGCGATCATCTTCTTCATGAAGGTCTATCTCATCACCGAATTGTTTGGGTCCAGGAGGCAGTCAGTTAGCTGGAGGCAATGTCCTTATTGCAGCCAATTCACGCCTCCAGACTCCCTCTTCTGCAAGGGCTGTGGCGCGAGGCTACGCTGATTAGTCGGCTGCATCCGGGATCTTCTTCCCCGGGTTCATGATATTGTCTGGGTCGAACTGCTCCTTTAGCTTCCTCATCGTGTCTAGGGCGACCTCCGAATACTCCAGCCCCATGAGATCCCTGAACTTCAGCCCTACTCCCATGCAAGCGTGCATCGAACCCCCCATCGAGGTTATCAGCTCGACGATCTCCTTCAGCGCCGCCCGATATCTCTCGAGCCCCTCCTTGCTATCCTCAATCAAGAAAGTCCCGTAGCCCATTTCATAGCGTCCAGCATCGAGGCCGCATCTCTCGCCCGAGGGAGCATGCACCAGTCCATACTTCGGCATGATCTCTCCCCAGACCTTCGCGTAGAACTCCTCCAACCGTTCCAAGGGCACGTAGGGAGCTATCGAATCCCCGATCACGTCGGCCACCGCCCTGAGCCCGCACCAAATCATGTCGTAACCGGTAGCGTATCCTCGTGCGTCCTTACGGTCGGAGAGTATCCCCCCGTTATCGAGGAGTATCTTGGTGACGAATTTGACCTCTGCCTCCACCTCCCCTTCGATTCCTTCGAATTCCACTACGACCAGCGCCCCTTTTCCATCAGGCACCTCATAGGTCCAGTCAGAGGGGATCTCGAAAGCTTCGAGTCCGACGCAAGTCACTCCCGATGTCTTGACACGAGTCGCAACCTTCAGTGCCTCCGAGAAATCATCGTAATATGCCATCAAGGCATCCTCCACCTCAGGCAGTGGTTCGACCCTCAGCGTGGCCTCCGTTATCACGCCCAGCGTCCCCTCAGCCCCGATGAAGAGCTGGTGCAGTCGATACCCGGTCGAAGTGTAGAGAACCTTCGGGCCGGTCCGGAGTATTCTTCCGTCCGCCAAAACGACCTCGAGTGACATCACCCTGTCCGATATCGCGCCGTACTTGTTGTGCTTCCTGGGGAACCCGGCCGTCGAGATGGACCCGCCTACAGTGGCTACCTTGAAAGACCCCTGTAGCTGGTTCAGAGCGAGGCCACGCTTACCGAGCTCGACCTCTATCTCCTTGAGGGAGATTCCCGGCTGGACGGTGACTGAAAGGTTCGGGATGCTGATCTCGATGATTTTGTTCATCCTTATCGTGTCAATGATGATGCCGCCCTTTACGGGTGTGAGCATTCCCGCGAGGTTGGAGCCTCCCCCCTTTGGGATGATTGGAATATTGTGTTTCGCGGCGATGAGGACGATCTTCTGCACATCCTCCGTCGTCTCCGGGACCACGGCGAAATCAGGGAAGTACTTAGTCCGTTCATCCGGCAGCATGAGCCGGGTGTAGGGTTCCGACTTGTAAGGCTGAAGGTCCACCTCCTGCCAGACGACCTTCTTCTCCCCCAGCTTCGCGATTAGGGCTGCTTTGATCTCATCGTGCAGATGTGCGTCCATGTATTATCAAATCCACCTGGTCGATTGCTCTCTAGGGCGATAAGACTTAGTGTGGTGAGCGGTAGAGCGAGACTGAGGTAGAGATGGCGCGTCAATATTCTTCAAAGACCTCAGAATTCAACAGGCATCTTGTGGAGATTGTCGCATGCAGGTCTATTCGGGCTGCTTGACGCCCGCGCACTTCGTCGTAATCGATATGAACTGCGCCAGAGAGAACGGTTTCTGGATGAAGTCAATCGCCCCGTTATCCATCGCAAGCTTCCTCGCCCTCTCGTCCGCGCTCACAAAGAGCACTTTGACGGTCGGGTCCATCCGAAGGATCTCGATCATCGTCTCGACGCCGTTCATCTTCGGCAGGCGATGGTCCATTATTATGAGGGCAGGTCGTTCCTTCATGTTCCTGAACATGCTGACCGCCTCCTCGCCGCTGTACGCCCAGTCGGCAATCTCGAAGTCGATGATGTCGAAGATCTTCTGGTAGACGTCCACAAACGCCTTTTCATCTTCGACTACGAATATCCGTGTCTTCAATCAATCAGCCCCAATTCCTCCGTTCCCAAATGGCTTCTTTCCCGTCCCATCATAGTCAGAGGTGTCCAATCGGACAAGTCGTTATCGCATCGTTCTCTATTATACTCTTTCCCAATTGTTCCTATCCATCCTTTGGGCTGGGTGCTTCTGCCATTGACATATTGTTGCTCTTCTCTCCTTGTTTGAAGTGGTCTTTAGGCACAATTATCTCGAATCTCGCTCCCTTCCCTGGAATCCCGCTCTCCAATATGGAGATGCCCGTTATCGACAGTATCTGTCTGGTCAGGAAGAGTCCAAGGCCAGTATTTTTCCCGAACCCCTTCTTGAAGATCTCTTTCTTCTTGTCTTCCGTCACACCGACTCCATTGTCAGAGAATGTGATTCGAAGCGTGTCATCCTCCCTTTTAACTGCACAGTCGATGAGTATTTTCGTTAATCTCTCACCATGCCTCAGTGAGTTTTCCAGGATATTGAAGAAGGCTTTCTCGATCATCGGATCGGCATATACTTTCCAATCTTCGCAGTAATAGTCAATCGCAACATTTCTGAAGTCCAATTGGTCGATAGTGTCGGATATCAATTTCCTAAGGTTCATCCATCTCGGCTCTTCAATCCCTATCTTTCTGTATTCCTTTGAGAACTGTAGCAGGCTCATTATTGTCTTGTTGATCTTCGTTATATTATCGGCACTCTCCTGGATCCGTGGCTCCTTGCTCATCCTCTTCATGAGTTCCGCTTCGATGAACGCCAATGAGACTTGGTTCAAGACATCATGTCTCGTGAGGCTGTCCAGGATATCTAGCTTCTCGTTCGCAATGGCCAAAGCTTCGACGGCCCTCATCGTTTCATTCTGGGAATTCTCGATGATCTTCTGGATCCTCCCTGAGACAAACGAAACGGTGTATGCCACCGATGCGATCGAGATCGCCGTGAAGATTGCCACGACGGCGACAGGGTCGACGGATGATGGGATGATCACTCTGAAGAGCACCCAGCTAAAGCTTAGGAATGCGACAACGATTATCGGGACCAGAATCCGGATCATCTGAGCGGAAGCGGTATTGCTCGAAAAGACTGATGACGGCCATTTTGAAGTGCCGTTAAGCGTAATAATTCCTAGGCCGAAGAAGAGGATGGCGATGGAGGATGAGATGGACACCGCTCTTATCGAGGTGCCGTAGAACTGCGGAGTACCGAAAGCGTATCCAATCAGGCTCATGAACCCAATCGAGAATATTATTATCGCCATGATCCCTATCACGGTGTCGTAATACCGCCACTTGATCTTCAGGTATGATATTCCAGTCAGCGCGACGGTTCCAAGGAAGATCGCAAAGGCGGCCAGTGGTGCAATGGCGGTTTCGACGGGACTCGAAGTTCCAATTAGGGGGACTACCACAATCTTCTGAATATCGAGACTCGGAAAGAATGCTGCAGTTATCCAGAACATGCATCCGATGACCATGATAAACGAGACGAGGAATTTCGCTGTCAATTTCGCATACTTGCCCTTCAAAGGGATAATGAGAGTCAGAATGACTGATCCAATAAGGAGGTACGCAATCGCCGCCACTGGGGATATCGGAACCACTCCGGGGATCCCGAGTGTCAGATAGAAACCGGTGATCCAGCCTAAGATGCCAATTATGCCGATTAGGATCATGGCGACTGAAGAAAATATGCCCAGCCGTCTTGTGAACAACTCCGGATCGATAGTCATGATCCCCCTCCCTCCGATGTCAAGCAGTTTATGTCATTATTTAAACGATTTGACGTTTCTCGCCTCTCAATGCAAATGATGCGTCACTCTTCGATCCGCATGTCTTCCTTCTACCAGCCGACCTGCATCGAGCAGCGCCGATCCGACAATCGATGTCGGATATATTGGGGCGGGACCGTCAGGCGGTGGTGGATCGAGGTTCTCGAGGATTGCCGCAAGACAATCCGTTGGTGCAGTGCTTGTCGTATCCTTAGAACAGATGCCTGCGATCCCGTCCGCGTCATCGTGAACTGTTGAAACATCGCTGGTCCTCATCTCCTTCCTAGATGTAGATGTTGACAATGTAGACACCACCCGGAGAGACCATCAGAGTTTCCGTGCTCTGCGAGGGGCCATCGCTCGATCTCGATACCGCCGAGATATGGACCGTTGCGGAACCGAACGAGTTCCAAGTGTAAGGCAGGACCATCCGTGCGTAGTTCCCGGCACCGGTATGCCCGCTTGCCTGGAGGTTGTCGTCGATGAACAATTCGAAGCTCATGTCTTCCATCGAATGGTTCGAATACACCAGCACGGCGATCATGGCCTGCGAGGCCTGCAGGTCGGTGAAGGCGCTCGCGCCAATAAGGATCGGTGCGATCATCGCGAGGAAGAGTATTCCCATGACCACCGGGTGCTTTCGGTGTCTCATTCTCCTGTAATGTATCTGCGATGCCGCGACCTTTTCCTTCAGGAGGGGACGCTCCCCTCCGACGACTACCCCCTTCTCAGGAGCTCCGTTCGTTCGCCCCCGCGCGCTCTTGTGCACCTGCTGATCGCCGGCCCTGGCGTATTTCTCGACCATGCAAAGGAACTTCTCGACGCTCTGGGGCTTCTTCACGAACGCGGTCGCGCCCTGGTGAACAGCTAATCCTCGTACCCTGTTGTTCTCTCCCATGAGCACGATCCTCGCCGAAGGGTCGATCCGGCGCATCTCCTTCATCGCCAGTACACCGTTCATTATCGCCGGCATGTGATCGATGACCACAAGGTCCGGGTGGTGGCCTCTCTGGGCGAAATACGAGATCGCCCTGTCCTCGTCACACGACCAGCTGACATTGAACCCCAGGTTCGTTAGCGCCTCGCTGTAGATCGGAGCCATGCTCCGCTCGTAGGTAACAAGGAGAATGTCGGGCTGCAATTCACTCTCCCCCGGGGAGCTTGATTATGATTTTCGTGCCCTTCTCCGAATCGTTCGGAATTCGATCGCAAATCTGGAATTCCCCTCCCATGTACTTCAAAAGGCTGATGCAGAAGGGAACGCTCGAGTATATCCCGCGTATCAGGCGTTGCGACTCGTCTGGTGTCGCCATCAAGATTTCCTTGCGTTGATCTGTAATTCCCGGGCCGTTGTCGGCAATCTCAAGCTGCCAATATCTCTTGCCCGAGTTGTCCTGCGTCCCCGTCACTGTTACATTGATGTCGATCGCGCTCTTGTCCGCATATCTGGCGGCGTTTTCGAAGATCTTCTGAACGACGTCCTCGACAATTCCTGAGCCCTTGACCAATATCTTCTCTTCTTCCGGGAATGAATGGCTTATCGCGAATGTCTTGTTCTTGAACTCCCTGCAGATCGAAGACTCGACAGACGAAAGGACCTTCTTCAGGTCAACGTTCTCGATTTCCTCCGGGGACATGCTCTCGACCTCTTCAAGCGTCCGTAGGTTTGAGATCAGCGAGGACGCCCGATGGGCCTGGCTCTCAATCTCGACGCAAAGCTCCCTCATCTTGGGCGGGACGTTCTTTGCATCGCAGATCATCTGGGAATAGATCAGGATCGGCGATACGATGTTGGCGATGTCGTGCGCCATGAAGTCGAAATAAGTCTGCGCTCTAGATTTCGCCTTGTCAGACTCCTCTTTGCTCTCCTTCAGCTGCGACTCATAGACTTTTCTCTCAGAGATGTCAGTTATAAAGGCCAGTATCCCGACGTAGGTGCCATTCTCGTCATTGATGGGCGAAGCGGAAACGCTCGTATGGATGCTCGAACCGTCCTTTCTTACAAAGGATATCTCGCGATTCTCCCTTGCCCCTGCCTTTACGCTGTCAAAGTATCCCTTTACGACCGCCGCGTTCTCCACGTCGACGAAGGTGAATATCGGCTTTCCGACGATTCCGATGATGCTGTATCCAAGCATCTCTGCCATTGTCGGGTTAATCAGGCTCGTCGTGTCGTTGGTGTCGATCACCCATACGCCCTCGCTTGCCTGCTCGAACAACTGCCGGTATCTCTTCTCGCTCGTGACGAGCCGTCGCTCGGCCTTTTTCTGCTCTGTTATCTCGATGAACGAGCCGATTATGCAAAGGGGTCTCTTGTCGCTGTCCTTGACGAGGTTGATCAGAGCCTTTACCCACTTCTCTGAATCGGCCTCCAGACCCTTGACCCTGAATTCACCGTTCCATCTCTCCTTGTAGCGGACGATCTTAAGCCAGCGGCCTACCTCCTCATTGTTTGGGTAGAATGAACTGAGAGGTCTGCCGATCACATCCTTCTCGCTCTTTGCGTCGACCAAGCTCATGAAAGCATCGTTCACGCTGATCAGGTCGCCATCGAGATCCGCTATCGCAATCGCATTCAGCGACGATGAGATCGCAATGTCCCTGATCCTGAGATCTTTCCCGGCGAGTATCCTCTCAGTAATGTCGACCCAGGATGTCATTATGCACAAAGGCTCTCCGGAGTCGTTCTTGACCATCGATGCTGACACCTGGATGTCGATCGTGGAGCCGTCCCGCCTAACCGCTCTATCCTCCCCTGCCCAGGAGCCCTTCTCAAGCAAGGATTTCAGAATGAGAGCTGACTTCTCCTTGCTTGCGATTATGTCAAAGAGATTCTTTCCGGATAGTTCGGAAGCCGAGTCGTAGCTCAAGCTCTGCAGCAGAGACGCGTTAGCATACACGATATTGCCGCACATGTCTGCGAATCCGATGCATTCGATTGAGGATTCAATAGCTCTATCCTTCAGGATGAGGGACTCCTCGACGAGCTTGTGCTCAATCGCATGATTTATTGCGCGAATGATCACAGAGCCGTCCATTTTACCCTTAACCAAGTAGTCCTGAGCTCCGTCTCCGAGGGCCGATACACCGAGATATTCCTCCTGGAGTCCTGCAATTACGATGATCGGAACCTTTGGTGCTTTTTTGCGAATGGTTCTGAGTGCATCTAGACCGCCAATATCGTTCAATCCTAGATCCAGCAGGATTGCGTCAAAATGATTGCTAGCCAGCAGTTGAAGGCCTTCTGATAGAAGAGTCGAGCCTCGTATGTCAAAGTAATCGGAACCACCGCCGTTAGCAACCATGTCCTTTATGACTGCGATGTCTTCATCGTCGTTTTCGAGCACCAATATCTCATTCTTTTCTACGATCATCTTGCTGCACCGAGTCTATTGTAATGGATAGGTTTACTATAAAGGTTACTTATTTAGGAAATAAATAATATAAACCTATTAAGGAAACCTTTATGATTTAGTTAAAATGCTTTCCGTTATTGCAAACCTTGTCTATTACATCCAGATGTTAAAAATCTTACTCGATTTCGTAAATATATTATGCATTAATCAAAGCATTTTTCTCGTTATCTAGTACTTCTACATATCGTTTTGCATCGGTCAAAAATCCATATATTACTCGATTACAAGATTTATATCCCCGAAGTCTTATGTGGTCTTGTACGCCAGAAAGGTGACGGAGAGGGGAGAAATGGCCCCGGATCGGACGGGAAAATTATGAACATGCAGGATTTACTTCGTTACAGGTCAAGCATACCCATCCTACTCACCCTGCTAGAGCAGGAAAAATCGTACAAGAGAGAGCTTGAAATGATTCACAGGATAAGCAATGAGGCCGTCACACAGGGATTGCGCATACTCCAGAAGGAGGGCCTAATCACCGTTAGATCCAGTAAGGACCACTCCTACGTACAGGAGTTCTATTACCTCACAAAGAAGGGAAAGGATCTGGCCACGGCATTCGGAAAGTGCGATGCCCTTTTAAAGGATATTTTTTCTCACGAATCAGAGTAGAATGCCTGTGATACAACGGCGCCGAAGTGATACCGATCCTCTGGATGTATCCCCTCTTCCTAATCATACACCGGTATCCACACAGTGACTCTTGTCCCCTTGCTTTGATCATTTGGCACCCTATCTTCTATGTGCAATCCCCCTCCAATGCCGATTACCGCGGCAGAGCAGAACGCAAGACTCGATGCAACCCCCCGGCTGTACCTTTTCGCAGGGTCAAGAGGTGTCGTAATCTCCTTCTTCATTCTATCGCTTATGCCGGGACCGTCGTCCTCGATTATGATCCGCCAGAACTTGCCTCCGACATTCTCCCCTTCCTTGTCGATTCTCACATCGATATTGACGGTGTCCCTCTGCGCGTGCCTCACGGCGTTGTCAAAAACATGTCTTATGACGAAATCGATATATTCTCCACCTCGCGATTTGATTGGTATTTCCTCGGGGAGGTGGTATACGAACGTCGGTTTCTTTTCAGGGTATTTGTGCCTAATAGAGTTCTCTACGAATGAAAAGATTCTCTTAATGTCGACAATATTCATGTCCGGGAGGTTCTTATCCTCCAGCATTTCGAGTTTCCTAAGGTTGTGGATGAGGGAAGTCGCCTTCTGAGCCTGGTCGACGATCTTCTTTGTGAATGATACTACTTCGGGAGGATATTGTTCCCCCTTCGAGATCAGTTCTGCATATGCCATTATCGGGGACAATATGTTGGCAATGTCATGGGCAAGGAAGTCGAAATAGGTCTGCGACCTGAGCCTCGCGTCAATCAGGTTCGTGTTTATCTGTGTCAGGTTTTCCGTGGCGACCTTCAAATCCATCTCCATCTGAATTCGCTCGGTTATATCCTCTCCCGCGCTCAATGTCGAGATTATCTTTCCTGATTCGTCCCTGAGCAATGCATTATGCCAGGAAATTGTCCGAATCTGTCCGTCCGACGCAAGAACGGGGTTGTCATAATTCTCCACGATCTCGATTCTACCAGCCATCAATTCATTGAACACTCTCTTGACTTCGGTACGTACGTTTTCCGGGAGGAAATTTTCGAACCAGTCCTTGCCTATGATGTCACTCTCGCTCCTGCCAAGTATCTCGCAACCCTTCTTGTTGATCAGTGCGACGTTTCCGTTTCTGTCCAGGATCACGATTATTGCGCGGACGTCATCGAGATAGTGTTGAACCTTATCTCTCTCCTCCCGGAGGACCGCGTTCGCTTCCTTCAGCTCTCCCTCGCTTTCTCGTAATCTTTCTTCTGCCAGCTTGCGTTCGGTGATATCCTGCAAGATGCCATGAAGCCCGATGACCTTTCCTCCCTCGTCACGTTTCACACCACCGATTGCATTCGTCCATCGTGTACTGCCATCCGGACGGACGAGTTCCAGCTCGATGTTGTACGGCTCACCGGTGGTGAGTGCATTCTTTACAGCGCAATCCAACCTTTCCCAGCTGGTTGGTGTATAGTGGTGCGGATGCTCTGCATAGGTGGGCGCCGGCAATGAGGGGTCCCTTCCGGCAATATCGTACAGTTCCTCTGACCAGATCACCGTATCGTTTTCAATAAGCCAGTCCCAGGCCCCGATATGTGCCAGATGATGTGCTTCTTTGAGCCTCGTCTGAGCAGATGTCAGTTCCTCCTCCGCTCTCTTGCGCTCGGTGATGTCGGTATTGAAGCCATACCAGGTTATGCTTCCATCAGCTGATTTCTCGGGTGTTGAATGGCCCAACATCCATCTGATTGACTGGCCGGGAATCTGTACTCGAAATTCACATTTCCAGACAGTCAGATGTTCAGCTGAGTATTCAATGGAGCTAACCACTTTGTCCAAATCCTCGGGCAATATCACTTTGGCTATTGGAGAAAAATCCTCGCGCACGTCTTCTGGCGAACATCCGAAGAAGTCCTTGATTGCGTCTGTAGAAAACGGCACGCAATAAGCCCCATCGGCCCTCTTCGTGAACTGATAGATCATTCCAGGTACTAAAGCAACCAATTTTCTGACACGGACGTCACGCTCCCGCAGCGCTTCCTCTGCCAGCTTCTTCTCGTGTATGTCGGTCAGGACGCACAGCAAGTTATCCGGTTCGCCATCTTTCATGATAAGCAGCGCATTGATCCTGACCCACCGGCTAATGCCGTTGAGTGGGATAAGTCTGATTTCGATGGGGTGCCCCTTGCCCTGGATGGCTCTTAGGAATTCCTCCTCCGCCTTGGAGAGGTCATCCGGGTGGACGAAGTCGGAAAAACGCTTGCCGATAGACTCCTTCACCGACCAACCAATGATCCTTTCCATGGTCGGACTTGCGTCGATGACTCCACCGTCGAAATCTAGCGTGAAGACGACGTCGCTCATTGTATTCACGAGCTCGTGGTACTTCTTCTCGCTCTCCCGTATGGATAGATTATTCCTTTCACTTTCATCTATGTCCCTGATGATGTGGACCGCTCCCCTTATGAGCCCCTCCTCATCAAGAACCGGATCGACGGTGACCCTCAGGTATCTGCCTTTCAATTGAATTGTCACAGACTCTCTCTTCTTGCTCTCAACCATCTTGGTCATCGGACAGAAATCCGGTGGTTCAGCTGTTCCATGGATCAATGTCCAGCATTTCTTGCCGATTATATCCTCCTCAGGTCTTCCGAGGAATTCCCTCATCGCCTTGTTGATCTTGATGATATTGAAATCCGCATCAAGGAGGCAGATATAATCCTCCATCTTGTCGATGATTGTCTCCCATCGCAGCGCTGATGCCTGCGTGGAGGTGTCCATAGTGTTCCTCTTTTCCATAGACGAACGCCCTTTCGCACCCGATAATGCGTGTCTTAAATTCTCTACCAAGGATATGAACTGTCGCATATGAAGGGCATAATCGAAAGAGAAGGCCGGTGGGAAAGAGCGTTTCAGGTTATTCTTCAATCTCGCGGTTCTCGGAGTACATATTCATCCTGCTCCCCCTGATTATGCGGGCGATATGGTTTCTAGTTCTTTCGAAGGTTTTTTGTGGGACACCTGCCATTCATTCAGATTGCGAGGTGATAATTTGGCAGAAAGGAAAGGAAGTGTTGAGGAAGCAGCGGAGAAGACGGGGCAGCTTGTAGGAAAGGGGTTGAAGAAAAGCTTCGGCGTCGCCAAAGCCTTCGGAAAGGGTGCGAAGGACGCTGTCGATAAGAAGGAAGAGAAGAAGTGATCCAAAGATCATACGGGACTGGGTTCTCTGATGCCAGTTCTCAAACTTTTTTAAAACAATCCCGGATTCTCTTTCCGTTGGAGTAGACGTTCATCCTGTTCCCGCGGGCGAACCCTATGAGCGTTATCCCAGTCTTTTCTGCAATACTTACACCCATGTCTGTGGGCGCAGACTTTGAAACGACAACGGGAATCCCGGCCCTCGAGATCTTCATCAGTATCTCCGAGGAGATCCTGCCGCTCGTCAGGATGACGCGATTCTTCATCGAGATCCCCTTCAGAACGCATTCACCAATGACCTTGTCCACCGCACTATGCCTCCCAATGTCCTCGCTGAACACGATAATCCCCTTTGAATTCGCGAGGGCGGCGCTGTGGACTCCGCCTGTCTCTCTGTGAGTCACCGACCTTTCCTGGAACTCCCTCATTAGGTTCGAGATCGCTGCCGGCGACAGCCTTGCCTTCGATTCGTTCCTCTTCATCTTTCCTGCCGGGAGTCCGAGGAACGAGGTTCCCTTTCCACATCCGGTGGTGATGTACCGCTTTGACAGGAAATCCTCCGACGGCATCCTCCCGCCCATCGTTTCGACCCAGGCTACCCCACGCACCCCGTCTACCTCAAGGCTCTTTATATCTTTCTTGGACTTCACAAGCCCCTCCGAGAACAGGAAGCCGATCGCAAGGCACTCGAGCCCGTCCGGCGAGCATAGCAGCATCACCAGTTGCTTGCCGTTGAGCACTATCGTGAGGGGAAACTCCCTGACGACCACATCTCCGGCTTTCTTTCTACGCCCCTCGTCGATCCTGAGGATCGCCACTCGCTTCGTCCCCTTCGGCATTTTGAGGTCACACTCTCCGGCAAGAGTCCAATAATCGATGTCGTTATTAAAATCCGTTGTTCGAAATGTATAAATGGGTTGGTTTGGTGGGGGGCGGTTCTGTATCAATTCGGGGGTTACATGTAGTACGCACTTGGAATATCAAATCCGCATATCAGCATTTGATGCTTGTCCGTTCACTGGTCTTTCGCCTCAAAGATCCCCTCCCGAACGATGCGAAGTTCTTGATGGAGGATTTCCGCTTGGCGGTGAACAACGCGATACGCCTCGGGGTACAGTCAAACGTGACTTCGAGGTTTGCGTTGACTAAGCTAGCATACAAGGACTTCCGGAAGGAGCATCCATGCATGTACTCCCAGCATCTCGTATCGGCCTTCGAGGTCGCGGGTAGCATATTGAAGAATCATCGGAGAAGACTCAGAAAAGGACTACCGAGCCGAGTCCCCTTCGTCAGAAGGCTCTTCATGAAGGCGGAGAACCAGGCGTATAGGCTCGACCGGGAGAACGGGGTCATAGATCTGCCCATCAGAGCAGGGATTCATATCCGACTCGAATTAATCGTCAGCGACTATCATCGCAGGTATCTCGACGACGAATCGCTTTCTCTCGGTTCTCTAACACTGCTCCCGGAAAAGGTCGTCGTGACAATCCGTAAGCGTGTTCCCAAGCCCTATACCCCGGAATCCGTCCTCTCGCTCGACACGAACGAGCGAAGTCTCGATGGGGTGCTGGTGAAGGAGGATCGGGTTGCTGCGATCGTCAAAGCAGAGTTCCCTGAAGTTTCTATCATCCAGAGCATGCATCACGAGAAACGAAAGAGGCTGCAGAAGAAGAAATCGCATGATCGGCGCACCGCGAAGAAGCTGTGTGGGCGTGAAGGGATGAGGGAGCATCATCGGATCGATTATCGGATGCACGAGGTGGCAAACTCAGTACTGTCGTTCGCGGAGGAGCGAAAATCGATGATCGTCCTCGAAGACCTGAGTGAAATCCGACCTCGTATGGGTAAGAGCATGAACCGCCGGATTAGCATATGGCCTCGACGGAAATTGCATCAAATCATTGAATGTAAGGCCGCATGGAAAGGAATCCCCGTGGTGAAGGTCGATCCTAGGTACAGCAGCAGGAAGTGCCCTGCATGTGGGAGGATACAGAATTCCCGAAGGGGCACTGAGTTCGTCTGCGCATGCGGCTGGCATATCGACCGGCACATAAACGCCAGCATCAACCTGCTGCAAACAGCTGCCTCGATGAAGGCGGTAGGGGGCTTATGGTTCAGCCCCGGCGCGTTCCAGCATGACGTCGTGATGGTCCTCTGCGGCCCAGGTAGGGCCGTACGGCCGGAGCCGAATGGAACGAGTGGCATTCGGGTGGTGGTATGAGCATCACCCGCCCGATTATGTTACAGAACCGTGAGGGGCAAATCCTCATATCCGTTGCGGACATTAGTCGTTTCCGCCACGGGCAATCCGTGTATCGGAGACAACGGTGCAATGGGGCGTCCAGAAGAGAAAGAAAAGGTCGTTGTGACAAGCTGCGGCATGTGCTATGGGACTTGTACGGTGAGGGCGCACACCTGCGACGACATCGTCACCGGGATCGAGGGGGAGCCAGATTCCCCTCAGGGATACGGGAACATTTGCGCCAAAGGCATCTCCGGCATAATGCAACTTTACGATCCAAACAGGCTTGACTATCCGCTTCTGAGGACGAACCCGGAGAAAGGTCTCTACGTCGACCCCAAGTTCAAGAGGATCAGCTGGGAAGAGGCCCTCGACATAATGGAGGAGAAGCTCCGCGACTGCATGAAGAGGGACAAGAGGGGCCTTTATTGCTGCTCCTCGCCGACATTCCCGAGCGAGCGCGCATACAACATCCTCTGCTTCCAGAAGGCCTTCGGCACGCCGAACTACTATGTCGGCGGGGGAGGTCTACACTGCGGTAACGGCCCGCACATGGTCGCCGGGATGTACCACGCGTCATGGTCCATCGTTCCTGATTATAAGAACTGCAACCTCGCGATATACTGGGGCTGCTCCAAGGGACACGGCGCCGGCCATGCGGCCTTGGTTGCGATGAAGCAGGCCGCAGATGCGAGGGAGCGCGGCATGAGGCTCATCGTCTTCGATCCATTCCAGAGTGCCCAGGCATCAGCTTCGGAGGAATGGGTCCCGATCAAGGTGGGCACCGACACCGCGGTCGCGCTATCGATGACAAATCTCCTTCTCAACGAATACAAGATTTATGATGGCGAGTATCTCAAATCCAAGACGAACGCCCCGTACCTCGTCGGACCGGACGGTCTGTACGTCAGAGATAAGGAGAAGGGGCTGCCTCTCGTCTGGAACCCGGCTTCCAGCAAGGCCGAGCCGTTCAATGCGAAGACGGCGAAGAATCCTGCGATATTCGGCGAGTTCGAAGCGAACGGAGTGAAGTGCAAGACCTCTCTCGAGATGCTGAAGAACCATGTCAAGAAGTACACGCCCGAATACGCTTCTAAGATTTCTGGCGTCCCCGCGGATACGATAAGCCGCATCGCCAAGGACTTCGGAGTGGAAGCGCGCATCGGCAGCACGATCGTCGTCGACGGCCACACACTACCCTACAGGCCCGCCTGCTCGATCTACTTTAGAGGGGCCGGAGGACATTACAACCAGGCATGGCAGTGCGTCTCCCTCGACCTGCTCAACCACATCATCGGCTCGGGCGACATGCCTGGCGGCGCGCTCGCGTTCGGACCGCCGGTCAACCTCGGATATCCCGGGACCGGCAGGCTGACTTACGGCGTCGCGCCGGACAAGGACAGCCTGCTCGTCGCTCAAGGCTGGCCCTACTCCCACCTTCCGTACCCGCCGAAGGACCCGCACGACCCGCCGGAGAGGCTGGATCTGCAGGATATGTTCTACATCCCCACCTACACGACGATAATGATGTGGGAGAACAACGAGGAGCTCTGGCAGAAGTTCAAGATACCCTACCGGCCGGACGTCATGCTGAACTTCGCGAGCAACCAGATCATGTCGGTCGGCAACCCGACGCAGGTGCTGGAGCACTTCCTCAAGAAGTTCCGGTTCATCATCTCCTTCAACATCTTCACATCGGAGTTCGAGGAGGCCTGCGCGGACCTCGTCCTCCCCGACACGAGCTACCTCGAGCGGTACACCGTCTCGACGACGTTCCCCAGCGTGGGGGTTTCCTGCCACGGCTCGGGGCTGGGCGAGTGGATCTGGGCGATAAGGCAGCCCGCCGTGGAGCCGAAGCCAGAGCGGAGGCCGATGGTCGACGTAATCCTCGAGCTGACCGAGCGCCTGGGCCTCAGGGAGAACTACCAGAACGCGCTCAACGAGTGGGTGAGGAGGGCGTACGGCGGCGAGCTCAAGCCGGAGAACAAGTGGAACCCCAAGGAGCCGCTGAAGTTCGACAAGATAATGGACACGATCCTCCGGGACAAGTTCGGCGACGACAAAGGGCTTGAGTTCTTCAAGGAACACGGCTACGTGAAATGGCCGAAGAAGGTCGAGGAGGTCTACTGGCGGGCGTTCAACGATGTCAGGGTGCCGGTCTACCTCGAATGGATAATCAAGGCCGGGAAGAAGAGCAGGGC
>Ga0315297_10001217_pt1 | contig 15756 bp, 11 predicted proteins | sample YL17G15_0_MG_FD_203628 | JGI IMG/M metagenome (GOLD analysis project Ga0315297, IMG submission 203628) | Sediment microbial communities from Yellowstone Lake, YNP, Wyoming, USA - YL17G15_0 | ecosystem: Environmental > Aquatic > Freshwater > Lake > Sediment | place: USA: Wyoming | collected... | reverse complement strand
TTTAGTCATGAAACCAAGATGGAAAGAGATTGAAGAAGAAAACTCCTGGCTAAAGAATGAATATTTTGACTATGACAAAGATAAAGATGCTGTAAAAAAGTGGAAGATTGATAAGAACCTGCCAACATTTGTCTTCCTTGATAAGAAAGGCAAGGAGTTCTTAAGACTTAATGGCGAGCCGTCCAAGGATGAGCTTCTTAAGATTATTAACGAAAATAAAGACAGGTAAATAATGAAATCAAATAAACTAATTTCTTTTGTTTTATTTGGGACATTATTAGTCTTACTGCTCAGTACAGCAGGTTTTGCACAAGAAACCAGCGGCGGCGAGGAAGTCAATATATACTTCTTTACTGCGGAAGGATGCCCTCATTGCGCGGCTGAAAAGGCATTTTTAGACAAATTAGAGCAAAAATATGATAATTTGGACATACATGTCCTTGAAGTAACAAAAAGCAGAGAGAATGCGGAATTATTGGCTAAAGCAGGCAAGGAACTTAATGCTGATGTCTCGGGCGTCCCTTTTACAATTGTTGGCGAGCAGCATTTTATCGGGTGGTATAATGAAGAAACAACAGGCAAGGCAATTGAAGATGCGATTAATTGTGTTGTAAATAATCATTGTATCGACGTTGTTAGTGGGCTAATGGCTTCAAACTCTTCTGAAAACTCCTCCGAAAATAGGAAAACAATACCTGAAAAGTTGCATCTTCCGATTATCGGTGAAGTTGAAACAAAGAACTTATCTTTACCGTTACTAACACTATTACTTGCGGGGCTTGACGGGTTTAATCCTTGCGCTATGTGGGTTTTGTTGTTCCTGATTTCATTACTTTTCGGAATGCAGAATAAGAAGAGGATGTGGATTTTCGGAAGTGTCTTTATTGCTGCTTCTGCATTTGTATACTTCTTGTTTATGGCTGCCTGGCTTAACCTATTCTTATTTCTTGGATTTATATTTTGGGTCAGGGTGTTGATAGGCGGAGTCGCACTTTGGGCAGCGTATTATAATCTTAAAGAGTATTTTACAAATCCTTCAGGTGGTTGCAAAGTTACTGGTGAGAAGAAAAGAAGAGTAGTTTTTGATAATCTCAAGAAGATAATTCAGGAGAGGCACGTTGTTATAGCCTTGCTTGGCTTGATTGTATTGGCTTTTGCAGTAAACCTTGTTGAGCTCATATGCTCTGCGGGATTGCCTGCAGTTTATACTCAAATACTTGCGCTGAATAACCTTCCGGCATGGCAATATTATTCTTATTTAATCTTGTATATCTTCATCTTTATGCTTGATGACTTAATTGTATTCTTTATTGCGATGGCTACTTTGCAAGTTACAGGCATCTCCTCCAAATACAGCAGACTTTCCCATCTAATCGGCGGAATTGTTATGTTAATAATTGGCGCCCTAATGATATTCAGGCCAGAGTGGTTAATGTTTGGATAACCAAAGATTTATATATTGACGTATATCAATATGATGTATAATTATGGAACAAAAAGATAAAAAATTCAGCGAATGGCATGGAATTCCAAGAGAAAAGATCAAATGGAATCCAAAAGTTGATGAAAATAAGTGCATTGGATGCGGTTTGTGCGCTGCAACATGCGGAAGAGGAGTCTACAAGTTCGATTTTAAGAAGAATAAACCTAAAGTTGCTAACCCAAATAACTGCTTAGTCGGATGTCAGACTTGTTCAAATTTATGCCCTGCTAAAGCAATAAATTTTGCGGAGGGAGATAAAACGAGAGAAAAGGCACAGGAGATAATTAAAGAAAATGAGATTTTGCCGAGAATTAAAAAAGAATTAGAATTAAGAAAATGCGAATTAGACTCAAAAGGAGGTTGTTGCGGATGAAAATCAAAATTATTGGAAGCGGCTGCCCGACTTGCCATAGATTGCATGAAATGGTCTTATCTTTGAAAAAAGATGGGAAGATTAAAGCGGAAGTAGAGTATTCTCAGGACATTAATGAGTTAATTGAACTTGGAGTTATGGGAAGTCCTGCTTTGGTTGTGAACGGCAAGGTTGTTAAGGTCGGAATGGTAAAAGACGAAAAGGAACTATTAAAGATTCTTAAATAAAATGGAAAGAAAAGATTGGTATATGCTATTCTGGATAGTTTTAGTATTCGGAATTTTATATTTTGTCCCTTCGCAAACGGATTGGTTCAGAACTTCTATTTTATCTGCATTTGATTTGCTTCATGATTATGCCCAAAAGCACGTTTTAACTTGTTTAGTTCCTGCGTTGTTCATTGCCGGGGCAATTGCCGTTTTTGTTAAAAAAGAGGCTGTCTTAAAATATTTGGGGCACAAATCAAAGAAGATTGTTTCATATTCAATAGCTTCTGTTTCTGGAGCAATTTTGGCGGTTTGTTCCTGCACCATCCTCCCACTATTTGCAGGGATAAGGAAAAGGGGAGCGGGACTTGGGCCGGCAATAACTTTCTTATTTGCAGGACCTGCTATCAATATTGCTGCGATATTCCTTACAATGTCCGTTCTGGGCTATGAAATAGGGCTCGCCAGAGCCATTGCAGCTATTACTCTTTCGATAATAGTGGGATTAACAATGGCATTCATTTTCAGGGAAAAAGCCGAACAAGGAGGGCTAGTTATGGGGGAAAGCAAAGAGACAAAAATATCTGAGAAAATATTGTTTATCTTCTTTGGGTTGATGATTGCCATTTTGGTAGTTAATGGGCTGAATATAGACAAATTATTGAAATATGCCCTGATGTTCTCTTTTGCAATAGCTACTATCCTGCTTGTAGTCTTTAAATTCCATAAAGAAACGACCGGCGAATGGCTCAGTGAAACCTGGGGCTTCTCTAAAATGCTTTTGCCTTTATTGTTTATAGGAGTATTTATTGCAGGATTTATTATGCCCTTGCTTCCAGAGAGTTTAATTCAAGGATTAGTTGGCAATAATACTGTTCTTGGAAATTTGATAGCTTCGGTCTTTGGCGCATTTATGTATTTCTCAACATTAACTGAAATTCCAATATTGCAGGCTTTGATTGCTAAAGGCATGGCTTCCGGACCTGCCCTTGCATTGCTTCTTGCAGGACCTTCCTTAAGTCTTCCTAGTATGTTGGTAATTAGAAAAGTTTTGGGGACCAAGAAGACGGCAGTTTATGTTTTACTAGTCATATTTTATTCAACAATTGCAGGTTTAATTTTCGGGGCGATTTAAACGGCATGAACCAACATGAACATTTACCTCCCACTAAAATCGCACGATGGGGTGGGCTTTGGTCTGGGCGTTTATCTTTGATTTGATTTTATTTATAGAAAGAAAAAGATTTATATACGTAAAAGAAGTGAATTATTTATATAAAAAGATGGTTTACCAAGTGAAAAAAAGAGCAAAGGTTGCGAGAAAAGAGTTTAAAACGGAAAAATCAAAACTGATTATATATGCTATTGGAGCCATTTTATTATTAGCTTGTGTATTAATTATAGTTAACGAAGTAAAAATAACAGGCAAAACTCTTTTATCGAAATCCGAGTGTTTTTCTGGCATGATTAGTTATTGGATGTTTGATGAGAGCTCGGGAACAAATGCAGAGGATTCTTTTGACAGCCACAATGGAACATTGATAAATGGGCCTTCCTGGACAACTGGCAAAGTTGACGGGGGATTATTTTTCGATGGAGTGAATGATTATGTCCAAACACAAAGCAATGAATTAAAGACAGCAGATGATTTCACTATTTCATTATGGTTCAAGGCAGGCAAGACTGATTTTGCACATCATTTAATATGGCAGGGAAAAAATACTTGCAATGGCTGGGCAACCTGCAGTGATGGAGAAATGCACATTTCTTTGGGGGACTATCACTCTTCAAGTCCAACTTATATAAATAATACATTATCCTTCTTTATTGGCGATTCAGCTAGTTCCAGCGACACTCTTCGCGTAGCTGTCTCTTTTTCTGACAAGTCCAATTGGCACCATGTTGTTGCGGTTTTGTCGGATGTGAACTCAGCTCCAGAAGTTGAACTCTATCTTGATGGGGTGCTGGTTGATAGTGACTCTGTAGCAAACCCAGCTTTGATGGGTAGAGGCGACTGGAATGCAAACCTGACAATTGGAAAGCCTGGCACATCTGCAAGATACTTTAACGGGTCGATGGATGAGGTTGCGATTTTTGACAGGGCTCTCTCGGAATCAGAAGTCAAGGAACTTTATGATAAATCAAGATTTGGGTGGGATAACTACTGCTCTATATTCAGAGGAAGCAGCACAATTAATACATATTATAATAGCAATACAGATATTTTAACAGTAAGCGGGGAAGCTCCAAAAGCAGCAACTCAGGCTTCACTTACAATCAGCAAAACCTCAGGTTCAGGAACACCCTACTCAGATGATTCAGCAGTTGCTCCATCTGGAACAAATGAAAATGCATACAGCTTTGATGTGGATGTTTCTTCATTTGATGCATCATCATATAATATAGAGGTTGCATTTTTTGACAGCAGCGATAACGAAATAGAAGGATACGGCGTGTCTTCTATTTTTAATGATTTGCTGGTTGCTGAATTTGATGAAGATTTGACAGATTTAGAGCAGAATGTGTCTGATATTTTTGATTATCTTGCAAGCCTGAATGTTTCTGGCGGAGCTGATTGCTCTGAAAATATTTCCTTCTTGATTAATCAGACCATTATTCTCCAGGGAGAATTGGATGACCTTAGTGACAGGGTTGATGAACTAAATGAGAGCTTGTATGCCTTAACTCTAAGAGTAGATGGAATTGATTCTACATTAGTTTATCTGGAATCATGGCTGACAGATCTTAGCTCAAGAGTAAATGCTATGGATCATGGCACAATTAATTTGTATTATCTTGGGCCAGGACCTGTGCCAATTTTGAGAAATAGATTGTTTGTTTCTGGAGAAGCTCCTGTAGGAGCTGTTAGCGCAAAGATTTTGCTATATGATACTACATTTACATGGGGAGATCTTTTCTCAGGCAATCCTCCTGTTATGAGCAACATTGTGCCTGTTTTTACAGCCTTGCCAAGCAACCAGAACTTGTACTTTGGTTCTATAGCCACATCTTCTCTTGAACCAATCAAATACAATGTTGTTGTGAGATTCTATGATTCGTCCTCAGACCTAATGACAGGGTATGATGTAAGCGCATTATTTGACAACTTAATAATTTTGGATATTGCAGAAAGGCTTGATGAAATTGAGGAGGATCTTTATGGAGATGCAAGAAATGAATTGATGAATGCCATAAGGGCTGACTATTGCGCATGGAAGGTTGCAAGTGGGGAGAATTTTGGGCCAGCTTATACTCCTTACTGCACAGGCAATTTGATGATGAGAGCATGGAATTGGAGAAACATGCTGCAGGATTATGGATATGAGGACACATTATATTGGACAATGCAGAACTTCTACAGGGACAGTTCGCAATTGTGGAGCGAGATTGATGATGTATGGGGCGATCTTAATATTATGTTCAAGGCAGCATATTATGGGTTCCATGACATTGTCTTTACATCCAGAGTGGAAACTTATTACAATCCTTCTGTAACAGTCCCTATAACTTATACAATCAGATCAAATGTAACAATACCTTCTGCTAAAATAGGAATAAGGGATGTGTCAGCTGGATTTTCGCAAGTGTTAAGAACAACTTACATTGGGGCAGACAAGACATATAGATTTACGGATTATGTAACATTTAGCCAGACAGGGACTTACAATATGCAACTGGCATTATTCAAGACTACTCCAGGACTTACCATTTATCAGTCAACTAATTTCGTGGTGGATGTTGTTGATATTGCTGAGCTTGTGCCTGACTCAACAATAGAATTGGTTCTTCCTAATAATTGGGGAAACAACTTTTCCAATCCGCCTAATCCGCCTAATGATGATATTTCATGGCATCAATCTGGATTGATAAACATGAGAGCTGTATTGGGAGCTAATACACCTCTTAGCGATGAATCTTGTGAGGTTTATTACCATAGCAATAGGAATCCAACTTTGGGAAGAATGCTCTTGCCTGGCTTAACAATTAACAAAACTATTAATGTCTGCGCAGATGATATCTTATCAACAATGATGGATGAAGGAGATGAAGGAATTTATAATATGGAAGTTGAGCAGGAATTTATTTCAAGCTATGACCAGACAGATTATATGAGAATAGGAATTGACAATCAGAAGCCTATTATTTACAGGATAATACCCAGCTTTGGATATTACAGCGGCAAATTATTGGTGCAGGTGAATGCAAGCGATGCTTCTTCAGGCGTACGCAGCGTATGGGTTGGATTGATTAATAAGGATACCTCTGCAACTTATCTTGGAGAGGCCAATGCAACAACCACAGGGTATTTTGAAATAGAGTTTGATACAATTGCATTAGGTGTTGCTGATGGAACATACAATATAACTGTTAATGTTAGTGATAATGCTGGAAACGTTGTGGAAGCTACTGTTGATCCTGCGATTGATAATACTCCTCCAAGCATTAGTGTTTTGAGTGTGCCAGCCAGCATGTGCGTAGGAGCAACAAATGTGTTGACTGTAATTGTAACTGACTTGCTTTCAGGCGTATGCGCCAAAAATGCCACGCTAACTCTGCCTAATGATTCTGTAGTAGATCTTTTATTTGACGGCGACAATCTTTATTATATTCCAGATGCAAACTTGTCTGGCTTTTATAATCTAACTATTACTGCCTCTGACTGCGCAATAACTCCTAATAATATGACTAATGTGTCTGAACATAATATAACTGTTGAAGAGTGCCCAGTGATTCCTCCAGTAGAGGTAGCAGGTGGCGGAGGCGGAGGCTCAGGATGCCTTACATCATGGGACTGCTCTGGCTGGAGCGAGTGTGCCAATGGCAAGCAAAGCAGAACCTGCGCAAAAGAAGAAAGTGGTTGCAATGCTGGAGCCAAGCCTGTTGAAACAATGTCATGCGCAATGGAAGAAGCAGAACCACTTTTCTCGCCTGAGGAAGTTCCTGCACCAACATCAAATATCCTGCTAATAGTGATATGGAGCATAATTGGAGCAGGTGTAATAGGGGGAATAATTTGGTACATAATTTATAAGAAGAAAAAGAAAGCAGCAACATCACTTGCAGCCTATAATATTCAATAAACTGTGCTTCTAATTACATATACACAATCTTTTATAGATTACACCTGATGATTAATTATTAACTGCTATCAGAGGGGTGAGAAGAGCGATTTGGTTTTATTTTAGAGGTTTGAAAATATTTAATTATATTTGCTATTTAGCATAAAGCGCGAATTAATAAGGTATATAAACTTAAAAAATTATATTTTTCTAATAAGGTTTGAATAAAATGGGTGAGTCTAAAAAGAAGAGAGGGACGAAAAACACAAAATTAATTACATTAATTGCAGTTAGCTTGCTTGTAGTGCTTGCAATTCTTGCGCTGACAGATGTTGGGAATAAAATTTTATCCTCTTTTAGAATCACAGGCGCGGCGGTTTATACAGATTCATGCTCGATTTCTGAAGAAGGGTTTTATTTTGAGTATCTAAATTACTCAATTCAAGATAGCAGTGTAACCTTGAGTTTCAGAATAACTAATAACAATCCAGAAAATCTGGAGTATTCTGCGTTTGAGGTGGAGGGCAGCGCGCTTTCTCCTTTGGATGGAGAGAGGTATACAACTAATGACAATGTGTATGAGGTAATAAATCCTGCAAATAATCCATTCAGGTCTATAAAATTTGAATTTGAGGAATGCAGCATGGAAGAAAATTTCAGCGATTGCGATTCTTTTGAAGTGTGCCCAAGGCTTGACAAAATGGTTTCTCTCTCAATCTTGCATGATTTGAGCTCAAACAAGAGCAAGACCCAGGAATCAATAGACAAGGCTTTCAAAGCATTGCAGCAATCGCTGTTTGACAGGGATATATTGTGGATTGACAGCAAGCATCTGGAGTGCAAATTTGGAAATAAAGTTTTTGATAGTGAAAAGAAAGCTGTTGAAGAGCTGATGAAAATAATTGACTCATCTAGGGCAGAGTATGATGCTTCTATTGCGCCTACAGCAATGAGCTTGATTGTCACGATTGTTGCTGCTGATAAAAAATTGGCTACTACAATGATTGATGAAGCCAATGCATCGATTTTCCTCAAGAAAAAGCCAGAATTCGAGACTGCAATTAAAGAACTGAACAAGGCAGGAAGCGAATATAACCAAGGGAAATATGGTCCATCGATTGAACATTACAAGAGCGCATGGCATCACGCGCAAAAAGCAGTTTATGGGGCGTTCTGCGACTTTGATTTGCCTGACAGCAATATAACTCAGTGTTCTGAAGAAGTGTGCTCGAGAAGCGATAAAGTAAATGCTTTCATAACGCTTCGCAGCATAAGCTCTAACAACAGCCTTGCACAAAGAAAACTCATTGATGCAGCAAAGTCCCTGCAAAACTCGCTGATTGGCAAGGGCATAAATTGGTATGATGACAATCATATAGCGTGCAAAGAAGGAAATAAAGTGTTTACAAATGAGCAGAAAGCTGTTGAAAGCTTAATGAAGATTATTAATCCTGCAGAACAGGAATATGATGCATCAATAAGCTCCCAGGTTTTTGATTTGATTATAAATCTGGTTGCTGCTGACAGGAAATTGGCATCGACATTGATAGATGAAGCAAATGCATCAACACAAAAAGATGTTCATGAGTATGCAGAAGCTGTTGCCAAATTAAATGAGGGGGATAATTTGTATTCCCAGTCCAATTATGCTCAGGCAATAAATCATTACAAGGAAGCATGGCAGCATGTGAAAAAAGCAACTTATGACAGCAGCTCAGGAGATTATTGTGATTTCAACTGGGAGGAAGAATGCACATTATCAAATGGGGATTCTGGAATTTTCACATACACTATTTCCCTGTCTGATTTCAACAGCTTGGAAAATATCAGTGTGCAGGCAAAAGCAAATGGATTCATGAATGCTGTTGGAAGCGTTATCTTCAAAAATCCATGCGGGTTGGTGCCTCCTAGTTGCGGAAATGATTATTGTGAAGCTGGAGAAAACATCACAAACTGCCCTATAGATTGTCCTCCTGATTGCGGAAATGATTATTGTGAAGCTGGAGAAAACATCACAAATTGCCCTATAGATTGTCCTCCTGAATGCGGAAATGATTATTGTGAAGCTGGAGAAAACATCACAAATTGCCCTATAGATTGTCCTCCTGAATGCGGAAATGATTATTGTGAAGCTGGAGAAAACATCACAAATTGCCCTGCTGATTGCAAGAATATAAGTGTCTCAATCATAAGTCCTTTGCATGGAACAACTTTCAAGGTTAATGATTCTATTGTATTTAGCATGTCTGCTTCAAGCACTGGCGACATAATTAGCTATAAGTGGTACAGCAATTGGGACGGAGTCTTTGGGAACAACATGACTCTTAATTATTCTGGATTGAGCATACATGTTCATAATATAACTGCAGAAGTAACAGACAGCAATGGATTGGTGATAAGCAAATCTATCAGAATAACAATTCAACCTTATTCAGCGCCAGTTGCATCAATTGTGAGACCGAGCGAAGGAGCTGTGTTCAAGAATGGCACAAAGATAACATTTAGCGGCTCTGCTTCTGATTCAGATGGAAATATAACTTCATATTTATGGACCTCTAGCAGAGATGGTGTTTTGGGCAGTGATTCTGAGATAGAAATTTCTTCATTATCTGTAGGAAAGCATGAAATCACATTCAGCGCGACTGACAATGATGGGCTGACTTCCTCTTACTCAATAAATATAGAGATAACTGCGTTGAATGCGCCTGTCATCTCAATGTTGAGCCCTGTTGATGGCGCAGATTACAGAGTAGGGCAAAATGTAACTTTTGTTGGAGTTGGCTCTGACAAAGATGGAAATATAACATCATACTTATGGACATCAGACATTAATGATGTTATTGGAACTGCATCATCTTTCACATTCTCCGGGCTGAGCTTGGGGCTGCACACTATAACCCTTACAGCAACTGATGATGATGGGCTTACAAGCTCTGACAGCGCGCAGATAAGCGTGAAACAAGGGCAGGCACCAACAGCTTCTATTATAGAACCTGATAATGGGGATGTATTCAGGCAGGGAGATATTATTTATTTTGTTGGAGACGGCTCTGACCCTGATGGAAATATTGTGTCATGGATATGGAGCAGTGATATTGATGGCATAATAGGAAACACACAACTCTTTAGCAAAGATAATTTGTCAATTGGCAGGCATGACATAACATTAACTGTTGTTGATGATGATGCACTGCAGTTTGTTGATACATTTACGGTTTGGATATTGGTAAATAATATCAGCGCGCCTGATGTGACAATAAATTCCCCTGTGGACAATAACATTTTCAAGGAGGGAACTGAAATATTATTTAATGCGACTGTTCTTGGCAACATTACTTCATATATGTGGGTCTCTGATCTTGATGGGCTGTTGAGCAACTCGTCTTCATTCACCACTACCAACTTATCAGAAGGAAGGCATACAATAATGATGGGTGTAAGAGATGAAAATAACCTGACAAGCTTGGATACAATTACACTAACTGTAGTGCCAAAAACCTCGCCAAATGTTACAATTACGTCGCCTATTGGAGATGTCTTTAATGAAGGGGATAGCATAACTCTCGGCGCAGATATTGTAGATGATGGGAATATAGTCTCAATTGTCTGGAACTCAAACCTTGACGGCAATCTTGGGAGCACATCATCATTTTCCATAAGCACTCTTACGACTGGAGAGCATCTTATAACTTTGATTGTAACTGATGACGATGGGTTGGTAACTAGTGTGCAGAAAATTATCAGGATAGTATCAGGCGTTTCTCCTCCATCTGGCGGTGGCGGAGGAGGTGGAGGCGGAGTGTGCATTCCATCTTGGGCATGCACGGATTGGAGTCCTGCAGAGTGCACTTCTGCTGGAACACAAATCAGAACATGCACTGACTCAAAGTCATGTGGCAGCGTTGCAAATAAACCTGCTACGACGAGAACTTGCGAGTATGCTCCTGAAGAAATACTCTTCTCGCCTGAAGAAGAACCGCTTTTCTCGCCTGAAGAGGGAAGAACATGCAATTTATTTGGGCTTGATTTTGGATTCTGGTGGATTCTGTGCTGGTATTGGTGGCTCTTATTATTATTATTATTATTGCTGCTTTTGCTTCTTTGGAGAATCTTGGCTGTTCCTGCTGTGCTAGCTCATCGGCACGTTCATATCTGCCCGAGATGCCATGTAAAGATGAAATACAGGGGAAGAATAAAGGCTGGAATTCAGGGTGGGTTCAGAAGTGTTTATGTTTGTCCAAATTGCAATTATAAGACTATGATGGGAGAGCATTTGACAGATGGAAAAACAGAAGGTGAATCGCATATTCATCCATGCCCAAGATGCAAGGAGAGAATGGAAAGAGACGGAAAAATAAAGGAAGGGCCAAAGGGAGGCATGAGAAGAATTTACATATGCCCGAGATGCAATTATCGCACGATGCTTGATGAAGGGTTGTCTGCAAAGGAACTCGTAGATATAGCAGAAAAGGAAGAGAAATAAGGCCTCAAATAACTCTGAGAGTTCTGGTTTGGATATTTCTATTTAGAAAGATTTAAATATAAATAAGATTAATCTTATTTATGATGATTGATACAACTAGAATAAGTTCGAGAGGACAGGTAGTCATACCTTTAGACATGCGCCAAGACTTAAAAGAAGGAGACAAGCTAATAATAATAAGAAAAGAGGATGAGATAGTTATAAAGAAATCAATTCCAGAGTCTGCTATTCTATCTGAGAAATCTTTTGCAAAAACCTGGCTTAGTAAGAAAGAGGACGATGCATGGAAGAATTTGTAAAAGGAGATATTTTAGTAATAGAATTTCCTTTTTCTGATTTGAAAAATGCCAAGAGAAGGCCGGTTTTGGTGGTAAAAGTTCCAAAAGGAGATGATATAATTGTATCTCAAATAACAGGCTCTTCATATAACAAATCTGTGGAATTGGCTATAATGGATAGTGATTTTAAACAAGGAACTCTTAAAAGAGAAAGTTTTGTTAGAATAGATAAAATTGCTTCTATTGAAAAATCTTTGATAAAGTATAAAATTGGGTCATTAAAACATGAGAAGTTCAATGAGATTTTAGAAAGAATTTGCTCGTTTTTAAGGGATTGAGAATATTATTTTGTCCGGGCGTTTTCTTTTTCAAGGATTTGAACATTGATAAAAAGGCAGGTTTTTTAAATTCTAAAATCGTTGATATATTATGGTTAAAAAGAGGGTGAAAGCTAAGAGGGCTGGAAAAGCTGGGAAAGCTAAAACAAGGAAAAGAGCGATTTCTAAGAGAGAATTATGCAAGTTATGCGGCTGCCATTCAGGCAAAAAATGGGAGGAATGCTGCGGGAGATGCACAATTCCGTGCTGATTTGATTTAGAATGAGATTATTGAACAAAGTTGCTGTAATAACAGGCGGAAATTCTGGAATAGGCAGGGCAACAGCGATTCGCTTTGCTCTTGAAGGCGCCAAGGTTGTTATTGGCGCGAGGGATATTGATGCAGGGAAGGAGGTTGTTGATTTTATCAAGAAAAATGGGGGCAAATCTGTTTTTGTCAAGACAGATGTTGCTAGTGAGGTGAGTGTCAAAAATCTTGTTGATTTTGCAGTCAAGTTATTCGGCAGAATTGACATAATGTTCAATAACGCTGGAGTTGATTTGGCAAAGCCAGTTACAGAGACATCTGAAGAAGAGCTGAACAGTGTCTTGAATGTTAATCTTAAAGGGGTTTTTTATGGATGCAAATATGCTATTCCTTACATGAGCAAGCAGGGAAATGGCTCAATAATAAACACTGCTTCAACTGCTGGAATTGTCGGCTTGCCCAATATGGCTGCTTATTCTGCTTCAAAAGGCGGAGTTGTTTTGCTTACCAAAGAAATGGCTATTGATTATGCAAAGAAAGGAATCAGGGTAAATTGCGTTTGTCCGGGCGCTATTATGACACCAATGCTCAAAAAATTTATTGACAAGTCACCTAATCCTGAAGAGACAATAAAAAATCTTGGCGAGATGCATCCTATTGGAAGAATTGGAAAGCCAGAGGAAATTGCAAATGCTGTTTTGTTCCTGGCGAGCGATGAGAGCTCGTTTGTCACAGGACATGCGCTGATTGTTGATGGCGGTCTGACTGCGCAATAAAACTTATAGAATTATTAAGTGCTAGTTTGATGTCGGGGGAGCAACATTGTTTTAAGGGTTGTTTGTTGTCTGATTAATTATTATCTGCTACTGCATACATAGAAAGAGCAATTTAAACAAGAGAGGGGAGCAACATTATCTATAACAACTATTTTATTATTAACTGATATCTGCATGGTTTGAGAAATGAGATTGTTTATGATATTAGAAGTTAAGAAAGATAAATTTAAGGGCTTTCTTCTACAACAACCTTGCCTTTCATTGTGTTGTGGTAGTTGCAGTGATAGTTGAATGTTCCTACTCTTGCAAATGTGTGATTATATTTATCTCCTGAGCTGAGTGTTATGGAGTTTAACTCTGCTTTTCCGCCAGAATCGGACGAAACTGTATGCGGAGAATTATCATTATTTGTCCAGATAACTGTTGTGCCTACTTCTATCTTGAGTTCTGAAGGGTTGAAAGCAAAATTTTCCATGCTTGCTTCAATAACGCCTTCTTGAGGAGGCGTGTTTGCGCTTGCAGCTGATTCTGTTCTTGCCTGTTCTGATGGAGGAATGTATGCGGGCTTGTAGATATTATAACCAATAATTATCAGCACAATAATAATTGCTGCTGTTATTCCTATAATCAGACTTTTTTTCATAATATTAATTATCTTTTGAAATTTATAAGCTTAAGCTTTTGATATTTTCGGGCCTTGTGGAGTATCTTTAATCAAGAAGCCCTTTTCCTTTATTCTTTCCCTTATGACATCTGATTCTGCCCATTTCTTTTCTTTTCTTAATCTTTCTCTTGCGTCTATGAGCTTTTGAACATCATTCGGAACAGGAATTATTTCTTCCTTTATTTCCTTAAATCCAAGTCCAAGGACTTCATCAAATTTCTCAAGCAAAGATAATTTTTTCTTGCTGTCAAAGTCAAAATCATCAAGGACTTTTTGCAGGACTTGAAGAGCTTTTGGAGTATTCAAGTCATCATTTATTGCATTTGTAAACTCCTTGAGATATTCTTCTGAGTTGTCTTTGCCTTTATGATGCTCTTTTTTTAATTCAATGATTTTATTTGTTATTCTCTCAAATGCTGTTTTTGCTGCATCTAAATTTGTTAATGTGAAATCTAATGGCTTTCTGTAATGCGTAAGAAGAACAAGATATCTGTAAGCAAGAGGCTTGTAGCCCAAGCCATCCAAATCTGAGATTGTGAACAAGCCGCCTGTTGATTTGCTGACTTTTTCTCCCTTAAATGTTAAAAATGCAGAATGCAACCAGTAATTGACAAATTTCTTTCCTGTTGCGCATTCGCTTTGAGCTATTTCATTTGTGTGATGAACAGGAATATGGTCTTCTCCGCCTGTGTGAATGTCAAAATGCTCTCCAAGGTATTTCATTGACATCGCTGAGCATTCAATGTGCCAGCCAGGAAATCCTATTGGCCAATCTGCTCCAAAGTCCTTTGGGTTCCATTCTTGCTGTCTTTTTCCAGGAGATTCAGAGAATTTCCAGAGAGCAAAATCAGTTGGATTTTTCTTTTCACGCATCTCAACTCTTGCACCTGCTTTTAATTCTTCTTTTTTCAGCTTTGCCAGCTTGCCATAATCCTTGAATTTGGATGTGTCAAAATAAATTCCATCATTTGTTTTGTAAGTATAACCTTTTTTTTCCAAAACTTGAATTAAATCAATTTGTTCCTTAATGTGCTCTGTTGCTTTTGTCCAGAGAGCTGGGGAGAGAATATTTAATTTGTCAAAGTCCTTCTTGAATTCGCTGAAATAAAATTCTGTGATTTCTTTTGCTGTCTTGCCTTCTTTTTTTGCTGCTTTTTCCACCTTGTCTTCACCTTCATCCCTATCTGAAGTTAAGTGCCCGACATCTGTGACATTAATTATATGCTTTACATTAAATCCATTGTATGCAAGCACTCTTTTTAGTGTGTCTGCAAAAATGTAAGGTTTCATGTTGCCAATATGGGCGAAAGCATAAACTGTCGGGCCGCACGAATATATTCCAATCTCTTTTTCATTTATGGGCTTGAATTCCTCTTTCTTTCTTTTTAATGTATTGAATAATTTTAGCATAATTTGGGGTGGGGAATAAGGTATTTAATTTTGATGGTTTGCTGAGCTGTAAAGTTAACGTCTGCTCCTATCGTAAACTAAGTAGTCTGGGCAAATTGGAAAGAAAAAATAAGCTTTTAATTCTATTTCTTCAAAGCTTCAAGAATTTGAGATTCCAAACCCTTAAGATTTAGAGATTCTAATGCTTTCTGAATCTCTTTTGGAGTATATGCTTCTACTCTTGAATTTTCTGCGCTTGGCTTCGCGACTTCGTCGCTCACACGCACCCCGCGAACCTCATCGTCGTCATAGTCGAGGTCCCTGCCGCCAACAAGGCCAGACTCGTCATCGTTGCCAATCCTGCAAAGCCACGCCGGTCTTGCGAAAGGCTTGTCTTGAGAATTTGCGAAATATGCTCGTATGCTGTCAATTCCATTTTCTTTAAGGAATTCTCCGTAT
>Ga0315297_10001216_pt1 | contig 15759 bp, 16 predicted proteins | sample YL17G15_0_MG_FD_203628 | JGI IMG/M metagenome (GOLD analysis project Ga0315297, IMG submission 203628) | Sediment microbial communities from Yellowstone Lake, YNP, Wyoming, USA - YL17G15_0 | ecosystem: Environmental > Aquatic > Freshwater > Lake > Sediment | place: USA: Wyoming | collected... | reverse complement strand
ATACATGCCCAGGTTGGAGACTGAGAATGTCGAACCTTCGATATCGTCGGACTTAACCTTGCCTTCCCGGGCTCTGCCTGCCATGGCTTTTACTTCTGCTGCGATCTGGCGCAAAGGTTTCTGGTCTGCATCACGGCAGACGATAGTCAGCAACCCTCCCTCCACAGATACTGCCACCCCGATATTGATTATTCCATGCTGAAGGATTGAATTTCCGTCCAGGGAGGCGTTCAGGTTGGGGAACTGGCGCAGGGTCTGCGCTGTAGCCTTGATGATGAAATCGTTCACTGAAAGTTTTTCAGCCTCCGGCACGATCCTGTTGAATTGCGCCCGAAGGTCCATCAATGTATCCATATTGTATTCGTGAGTGACATAGAAGTGCGGGATGGTCGTCTTGGCTGCTTCCATGCGGCGACCCACGGCGTTGCGAAGTTTGCTGATTGGGATTTTCTTGTCACTTAATCCTTGGGAGGCATACACCGGGACAAAGTGAGCTTGGTCAATTTGGTCCCTGGCTGGTGGCACTTGGCTCGCCAGGACAGATTCGACATCTCTGCGCACGATCCTCCCACCCGGTCCACTGCCTTGGATGTTGTTCAGTTCCAACCTTCGATCTTGGGCAACTTTCTTCGCCAGGGGGCTCGCTTTTAAATGACCCGTCGGCATCGCGGGAACAATTTCAGACGCGTGCAATTGGGAGGCAGCTGACGCTCCGGGGAGCGCGGCGGGATGAGATTCGATTTCCGGATTTTTTCCCGATCTCGGTTTCACCGGTTCTTCAATTTTTTCGTCTGCCGTCCCGATGATCGCCATCGGGGTATTCACAGGCACCGTTTCTCCCTCGTTTATCAGCAATTTGCGGACCACTCCCGAATCTGTCGATTCCACTTCAACGGTGGCTTTATCCGTCTCTATCTCAGCCAGCACCTCACCCTTGTTGACTGATTCCCCGACTTCCTTTAGCCAGCGGACGAGTGTACCCTCGGCCATGTCGAAACCCAATTTGGGCATGGTGATGGTCGCGGCCATTACAGCACCTCCCTCACGGCTGCCACCACATCTGCCGGTTGTGGCAATGCAGATTGTTCCAGCGCCCGGTTATATGGCAGCGGAACTTCTTTTTGTGCCACTCGTATCACCGGCGCATCTGCATAATTAAAAGCCTGTTCGTAAATGCGGCTGGTAACTTCCGCACCCACACCGTAACTTTTCCATCCTTCTTCTACTATGACCGCCCGGTTGGTTTTCTTGAACGACTCGATTACCGGGTTGGTGTCGAGCGGTCGCAGCGTGCGCAGATCGACAATTTCAGCCTCGATACCTTCTTTGCTTAACTCCTCGGCGGCTTTCATGGAAATATCCAGGCCCTTGGAATAAGTCACAATGGTCACATCCTTGCCCTTACGTTGAATGCAGGATTTTCCAATCGGTAACACGTATTCCCCCTCCGGGACTTCGCCTCGAACCTGATACAGGGTGGCATGTTCAATGAATAAAACCGGGTCATTTGAGCGGATGGCAGCTTTTAATAGACCCTTGGCATCTGCTGGCGTGCCGGGAGAGATGACTTTTAACCCTGGGAAATGAGCAAAGACAACATCCGGGGTCTGTGAATGCGTTGCCCCCAATTGACGTCCCCCTCCGCTTACAGCGCGAATTACCAGCGGCAGCATGAACTGACCTCCAAACATGTAGTGCAGTTTGGCAGCTTCATTCACGATCTGGTCCATCGCTGAGAAGGCGAAATTAATCGTCATCAGTTCAGCGATCGGTCGCAAGCCGGTCATGGCTGACCCGATTGCTGCCCCGACGATGGCGGTTTCAGCGATGGGTGTATCCCGCACGCGTTCTGCTCCAAAGTGGTCATAAAAACCCTTGGTGACCGCATACGAACCACCCCAAATCCCAACCTCTTCCCCCAATATAAAAACATTCGGGTCCCTTTCCATTTCCTCCCACATGGCTTGGGAAATGGCCTCGCGCATGGTGATGCGTGCCATGTTATTCCTCCTCCGCATAGACCTGGTCGAAAAGTGTATCCAGGGCTGGTTCCGGGCTGGCTTCAGAAAATTCGATGGCTTTTTGAATATCCTCACGGGCACGGGTGTCAATTTCCTCAAGCCCCCTTGCAGTTGCTTTTTTATTCTTGATCAAATAGGTTTGGAAAAAACCGATCGGGTCATGTCCTTCCCATTCCATGACTTCTTCATGCTTGCGGTAGCGTTCCGGGTCGCCCATCGAGTGTCCCCGGAATCGGTAAGTCATGATTTCCAGCATTCTTGGTCCAGACCCGCTGCGTACGGTCTCAATTGCTTTTTTCGCGGTTTCATAAACTGCCATCACATTCATCCCGTCCACTCTTTCATGCGCCATCCCATAGCCCTCAGCCTTCTGCTGGATCTCGCTAACTGCTGAAGCCCGGGTAACCTTCGTCCCCATACCATAAATATTATTTTCGCACACCCACAGCACTGGCAGGGTCCAGACTTTTGAAAGGTTGAGCGCTTCATGAAAGAAGCCTATGTTGGTGGCCCCTTCCCCAAACATGCAAATCGTCACGCCATCGCGGCCTGCATATTTGTCCCCCAGCGCCATCCCGGCAGCAATTGGCAATTGCGCCCCCACGATGGCATGTCCCCCCCAAAAATTCCGGCTGACGTCCGCCAAGTGCATCGAGCCTCCGCGACCCTTCGAGATGCCGGTGGCTTTGCCCATCAGTTCTGCCAGCACCTGGTTGACCGGAATGCCGCAGTTAATGGCGACTCCATGGTCCCGGTAAGCGGTGATGACCCGATCCTGCGGCAGGCGTGCGGCAATCAAGCCGGTACTGACTGCTTCCTGCCCGATGTAAAGGTGCATAAAACCACCGATTTTCCCGGCCTGGTACAACTCTGCCCCCTTCTCTTCCAGCCTGCGGATAAGAACCATCTGGTAATATAAATCAAGGCTGCTTTGTTTATTCATTCTTTATTCCTAGCTGCAATAGTTTCCACTTTAATATCAGACTGATTATATCCATTAATTATCTGAATTAGATTTGAAATCCGTTGATTACCTGTCAGTATCACTTTCTTGATTGAACCCGGGGTTTTACAAATACGCCTCCCTCTTGAGGGTATGGTATATTCTCATCCATGCCCATTTCCACTCCCGCCACCCGGTTTCTTGATTTGCGATCCGTCACTTATCGTATTTTCGAGCACAAGGGTATTCCGGATTCGCTTGACCAGGCTGCACTCGAACGGGGTCAAACCCCCGCGCAGATCATCCGCAGCATCCTGTTCAGGGGCGGCAGGGATGATTTCTTCCTGACGCTGATGGCCGGTCCGGGCCAGATTTCGTGGCGCAAGCTGCGTGCCCACCTGGGAGTTTCGCGCATATCCATGGCCTCTGAAGACGAGGTGCAGGCTGTTACTGGTTACAAGGTCGGGACGGTTTCTCCGCTCGGTCTGCCTAGTCCTATCCGCATCCTGGCCGATGCCAGCGTTTTCATCCCGGAGGAAATATCCCTCGGCTCTGGAGTACGGAGGGCGGCAATCATTATGAAATCCGAAGACTTGAAACAGGTTTTGGAGACTGTCGAGGTCGGACAATTTTGTTAACCCGGCTCATGACATGCAGCGCTTATAATTACTCGCAGGAAATCCACTCATCAGCAGGAGATACCCATGAGCGAAGAAAAAAATAAATCGGAAGAAAAAAAGCCAGCAGATGTAAAACCGGAGCTGAAAGATAACCTGGTAGAGACCAAACATACCTTGGTGATCAGGGGAAAAGAAATCGGGTATGCCGTTACTACTGGGACGATGGTAATTAAGGAGGAGACTCCTGACCGCGAAAAGGAGTCTGAGGGCGAAAAGCCCAAGGCGGTCTTCTTTTTTATTGCCTATACGAAAGATGGGGTGGACGATAAATCCAAGCGCCCCTTGACCTTTTCATTCAACGGCGGTCCGGGTTCCTCTTCAGTGTGGTTGCATCTGGGTCTGCTTGGTCCCCGGCGCGTGGTGATGGGCGACGCAGGGCAACTCCTGCCTCCTCCCTATAATCTGGTGGACAACGAATTCACCCTGCTGGACCAAACCGACCTGGTTTTCATTGACCCGGTCAGCACTGGCTATTCCCGCCCCGTGGAAGGACAGAAAGCCAGGGAATTTCATGCCTTCAAGAAGGATATTGAAAGTGTCGGGGATTTTATCCGCCTGTATACCACCCGCTATGGACGGTGGCTCTCGCCAAAATTCCTGGCTGGTGAAAGTTATGGAACAACACGCTCAGCCGGGCTTTCCGGATATCTCCAGGAACGTCATGGCTTGTACCTGAATGGGATCATGTTGATTTCTGCAGTTCTGGATTTCAGCACGTTGGAATTCGACGCCGGGAACGACCTGCCCTACGTGCTCTTTCTTCCCACGTACGCCGCCACGGCTGTTTACCACGGCAAGGTGCGTACCCGCCGGACCCTCACGAAATACCTGGTCGAGGTGGAGCAATTCGCCGCCGGAGAGTATTCCGCTGCCCTGGCGAAAGGTTCATCCCTAGGCAGATCCCAAAAATCGTTGATCGCCGGGAAATTAGCCCGATATACCGGTCTCAGCCAGGAATATATTGAGCAGGCTAACCTGCGGCCTGTCATCTTTCGCTTCTGCAAGCAGCTTCTGCGCGACAAACGCCGCACCGTCGGTCGTCTCGACAGCCGCTTCCTGGGCATGGACCGGGATGCCAGCGGGGAAGTTTGGGAATCCGATCCCAGCATGGATGCAATCCTCGGCCCCTTTACCGCTGCTTTGTACGATTATGTGCGTAACGAATTGAAGTTCGAATCCGACCTGCCCTACGAGATCTTGAATAACAAGGTCTGGCCCTGGTCTTACGCAGATCATGAAAACCGGTATGTTAATGTGGCTGAGACCTTGCGCCATGCCATGTGCGCCAATCCGCACTTGAAGGTTCACGTGGCTAATGGGTATTACGACCTGGCAACCCCATATTTTGCGACCCGCTACACCTTTAACCGCCTCAGTCTGGAGAAGGAGTTGCAGGACCATGTGACCATGAGTTACTACGAAGCCGGGCATATGATGTATATCCATATGCCATCCATTAAATTGCTCAAAGAAAACCTGGCTGCATTTATCCACAACTCCATTGCATAGATCCTTTTCCAGGGGTCCCAACACCTTCTGGAGAAGGACTCGTTACTACAATTACCCGCCATGCGAAAAATCCCGAACATCCGCTCCTTGTACATGCTACTTATCTCAGCCAGTGTGGGGCTTGCCGCCTGCGGACCCAGTGCAGAACAGAAGTTCGCGATGACTGCCGTTGCGGATACAGCCAAAGCAGACAGCTGGACTTGGACCCCCAGCCCAACTGAGACCTTTACCCCTTCTTTTACGACAACGGAAACATCGACATATACTCCCTCATTCACCCCCACGTCCTCACTCACCCCCACTTTCACTTTTACTCCCACTTACACCTTCACGCCCACCTTCACTTTCACTCCAACCATCACCTCCACGTTTACGATCACCCCGTCCCCCACCTTTGATTTTCCAAAAGTCACTGTGAACAAGGGCATTGCCGCCTGTCTTTTTGGACCCTCGAAGGCATACCTTTATGCTCGAGATCTGTTGCTGGGGGATACCGGTGTTGTCTGGGGAAGGGCTCCTTACGGAAGCAAGTGGCTCTATGTAAAAATGGACAGGTGGCCCCAGAATCCATGTTGGGTATCCCCCTATGTGGTTGACGTGGTGGGCGATGTCAACAAGATGCTGGTTCAGAAAATTCGTCTGCCGGTAACCAATGCCCTCTACGCCCCTCCTACGAATATCAAAGCGGTGCGCGAGGGCGACCAAGTCACTGTATCCTGGGATCCGGTCTGGATGACACTGGATGACGATCGGGGTTATTTTCTCGAGGTTTGGGTCTGCCAGGGCGGTTATTTCGTTTGGGTCACGGGCTCATTGCCCAACCAATATGTGACCCAGTACACCTTCACAGACGGGGGGGGATGCTCAACCCCCTCGTATGGGGAAATTCGCACGGTTGAGAAGCATGGTTATACTGACCCGGCGCCAATCCCCTGGCCTCCATATTAATTATCGATCCGACAAATATTAATTAATATTAAAGATGCCCGACAGGTTTCGGGCATCTTTAATGCATTATATATATTTGTTACTTGTCTTCAGCGATCTTCTTACCGCTGTATTTCAGCGCCGAGTGCGCAGCGGATAGTCTCGCAATCGGTACGCGGAAGGGCGAACACGAAACGTAATTGTTTCCGATCATGTGACACCACTCGATCGAGGCGGGATCGCCCCCGTGTTCGCCGCAGATTCCCACCTCAAGCCCGGGACGGGTTTTGCGACCATCGTTGATCGCCATCTGCATTAGTTTACCCACCCCTTCCCGGTCCAGGGTCTGGAACGGATTCTTGGGCAGTATCCCGGCAGCCACATAGGTCACCAGGAAGTTCCTCTCGGCATCGTCGCGCGAGTAACCGTAGGTCATCTGGGTCAGGTCATTAGTGCCAAAAGAGAAGAATTCAGCCGCTGTGGCAATCTCTCCGGCAGTCACAGCCGCCCGCGGAATTTCGATCATAGTGCCGAACTTGTAGTCCAGTTTGGCAACTTTCTTCTCGGCCAGAACCGTTGCGGCAATGCGAACGAGGCGCGGTTGGATCCATTCCAATTCCTTGACCGTGCCGGTGAGCGGGATCATGATCTCAGGCTTAACCACAATGCCGCGCTTGGTGCAGTCCGCAGCGGCTTCGAAAATGGCACGTACCTGCATTTCAACGATTTCAGGCATGGCAATGCTCAAACGTACGCCTCTCAAGCCCATCATGGGGTTGGATTCGTGCAGATTTTTTATGGATGCCAGCAGGTCTTCTTTTTTCTTCAAGCCTTTGGTTTTCCCCTTTACGCGCATGGTCACAACTTCTTCGAACAGCTTTTCTTCATCCGGCATGAATTCGTGCAGCGGTGGATCGATCAGGCGAATAATGACCGGGTAACCATTCATGGCTTCGAACAGTCCATCGAAATCCTTGCGCTGGGTGGGAAGCAGCATGTTCAGGTATTCTGTGCGTTTTTTGCTCGTTGCAGCCAGGATCATCTTTTGCACGATGGGCAGGCGCTGCTTCTCAAAGAACATGTGCTCGGTTCGGCACAACCCGATCCCCTTGGCGCCGTACGAACGGGCGCGCTGGGCATCCTTGGGATAGTCGGCATTCGCCCATACCTGCAAACCGGGTGCCTTGCGACCATCCGGCAGCAGGCGGATATCTTTTCTGGCTGCTATTTCATCCGCCCAACCCAGCAGGGTCAGCAGGTCGGTTTGTTCTTCGATCTTGACTTCCACAGTGGGGATCTTGCCAACGAATACTTTTCCGGTTGTGCCATCCACCGAGATCCATTCGCCTTCTTTGACGACTTTACCTTCGGCTTCCATGACACGCTTCTCAAGGTCGATCATCATTAAAGACGCGCCTACCACGCAGGGGATGCCGAACTGGCGGGCCACAACCGCCGCATGCGAGGAAGCCCCGCCTTCACTGGTCAGCACGCCCTGTGAGGCGATCATGCCGTGCACATCATCCGGCTTGGTAAAGGGGCGTACCATGATGACTTTTTGCTTTTCTTCCTTCGCCATGTGCTCAGCCTTGTTGGCATCGAAATAGACCTGGCCGACTGCCGCACCCGGGGAAGCATTCACGCCCGTGACGTAATAAGCGCCTGCTTTTTGAGCGGTTTTTAAAGCTGCATCATCAAACTGCGGGTGGAGTAGTGTGTCCACATCGGAGGGGGAAATGCGCAGCACTGCATCTTCCTTCGTAATCAAGCGCTCGTTTGCCATCTCCATGGCGATCTTGATGGCCGCCTTGGAAGTGCGCTTGGCATTGCGGGTCTGGAGCATCCACAGCTTGCCGTGCTCGATGGTGAACTCGACATCCTGCATATCCTTGTAATGCTTCTCCAGTCTGGCGGTGATATCCATGAACTGTTGGTAGGCTTCGGGCATCTTCGTGCCGAGGTGCTCGATCGGGTCAGCGTTGCGGATGCCTGCCACCACGTCTTCCCCCTGGGCATTCAGCAAGTACTCGCCCATCATTTTCCTGTCGCCCGTGGAGGGGTTGCGGGTGAACGCCACGCCCGTGCCAGAGTCATCCCCCATGTTTCCAAATACCATGGTCACAATATTGACAGCGGTACCCAGATCGTCGGAGATGTTGGTCGCCTTGCGGTAATCCACGGCCTTCTTGCCGTTCCATGATTCAAAGACGGCTTTTGTAGCCAATTTAAGTTGTTCCAATACATCCTGCGGGAATTCAACTCCGGCTTGTTGTTTGTGCAGTACCTTGTATTTTGCCACCAGGGCTTTCCAATCCTCGGCGGTCATCTCGGTATCGAGTTTATAGCCTTTTTTGGCTTTGTATCTGGATAAAGGATGCTCAAATATTTCATCACTTAAATTAAATACCGTGGTGCCAAACATCTCAATCAGCCGCCGGTAAGAATCATAAACAAAGCGGGGATTCTTGGTCAGCTTAATCATGCCCTCCGCTACCTTGTCATTCAAACCGATGTTGAGAATGGTATTCATCATACCGGGCATGGAAAATTTCGCTCCCGAGCGGCATGAAACGAGCAGCGGGTTCGAAGGATCCCCCAGTTTCTTCCCGGCTTGCCCTTCAACGATCTTGAGGGCAGTCAGCATTTGCTCCCATTGTCCCTTGGGGAATTGACCCGTTTTACGGAATTCATTGCATGCCTCGGTTGTGACCGTGAACCCCGGTGGAACTGGAACTCCGGCACGGGTCATATCGGCCAGCCCGGATCCTTTACCGCCCAGAAGGGCTCTTACTCCCTCCCATGAACCGGCGTATTTTTCGACTTCTGCGACTTCTTGAAAAAGGTAAACCCATTTCTTGCTCTTGGCCATTTTGGTCTCCTAATAAAATAATATGATTTCTTTTTCCTGGTCCACTGACGACGGTTGCATTATTCCGCCCGGATTATGTCAAAACACACAATTCGGAAGTTTACCACAAACTGCATCCCACCCGTCCATAATTTATGGTTTAAAAATATAATAATTGCCTTGCTTCGCGAAGGTTTGGCGGAACATTTTTGTTAAGCGTTTGCAAAGTTAAAGATGACCCCAATGAGGGATAATATGTTCAACCTTGGTGGTACTGTGTATGACCTTAAAAGTGCTTGCAATTGATGATGATCCAGCCATGACCGATTTGCTCTCCCTGCTGTTAAAAACGCATGGGTATTTTGTGCTGACTGCCAACACGGGTGAATTGGGTGTCTCTCTCTCACGCAAAGAAACCCCGGATGTGATCATCATCGACCTGATGATGCCCGGCATGGATGGCTGGCAGGTATGCAACCAGATCCGCATGTTTAGCAAGGTTCCCATCCTGGTCTTTTCAGCGCTTGACAGCCCCGGCATGGTCACAAGTGCCTTGGATGCTGGCGCGGACGATTACCTGGTCAAACCTGTTCCCAGCGGGGTGCTGATTGCACATTTAAACAAACTGACCCGCCGAACGGATATGAACAATGGCAATAAATTCAAACCTCAGACCGCTCCTCTTTCGATCTAGGTTAATATTTTCAAAGGCGGCGCAGGCTGATGCCTGCGCTTTATATTTATGTTAAAATGGGTTCGTGCCTGTCTGGATAAGTTAAAACATATCTGTGGAGTTATGTCATGCAAACCTGTTCCAAGTGTAATGCCTCTTCCCCCGATAATGCCCTGGTATGCATCAATTGTAAATCAGACCTGGGTGAATTCTCCACTACTGTAGTTGCCCTCAAACGCATGCGGGCCAACCCGCGAATTCAGTCCATCCGTGTGTCAGTCTCGGCCGATGCCTGCCCGCATTGTTATGAATTATTGAAAACCTTTCCAAAAGATGATGTGCCCCATCTGCCCCATGAAGGCTGTTCGCACCAGAATGGCTGCCGCTGCTTCTATGAACCAGTGCTGCAAGAAACAGCCATCGTGGGAAAAGTTGCCGGGTGATCCACACCAACCATCCCCCTGTCCAGGACGGGGGATTTTTATTTAATTTTTATCAATGCCTCTGCAGTCACCTGGGGGGCCTCCATCATCGGCATGTGACCCGCCCCCTCGATTTCCGATAAAAAGCCTTTCTTAAGCAATCCTTTTATTGCCCGGGCACGTTCTACCGGGATTAATTTATCCACCTGCCCATGTACAACCACAAAAGGTATGTCAAGACCCGGTAAAAACGGGGTTGAATCCGGACGTCCTGCCATGGCGAGCAATGCTCCTGCCAATCCTTGCGGTCGCTGCTGAAGGATAATCCCTTTCAGCCTGGATTGCAGGATTGGGTCATCCGTGAGTTTGATGGACATGGTTTCGGCGACATTCCCAATCCCGTGTGCCAGGATGTCTTCTGCTTCCCTGGCACGCCCAATTTTCTTCTCAGGCGCATCCGCAAAAACCTGCGAGGCCACCAGTCCCATTCCCAACAGGCGGGCCGGGTGTCTTTGACCAAAAGCGAGGGCAACGTAGCCACCCATCGAATGACCGGCGATCGCAGCTTTTTCGATCTTTAATAAATCCAACAGCACGGCAATATCCTCAGCCATGTCGGCAACCTCAAACGGGGTCAGTACCACGTCGGATTGCCCAAAGCCTCGCAGGTCAGGCAGGATCAGGTCGAAGTCATTTTCCAGGATGGGAACCACCCTCTCCCATATGAAGTGATCGAGCGGATAGCCATGGATCAACACCAGCGGGAATCCATTTCCGCGGCGTTCGTATGCCAGTTGAATGCCATTCACCGTTGTTTTCAACATTTCCAATTCACTTTGACTTTCTGTTTGCTTCCAAGCCGGGTGTAATAATTAACGAACCCATTCTCACATCCAAATTCGTAAATCCTTTTGGTCACCTCCACATCCATCCGGCAATATTCAGACAGCTTGTCCAACTCCCCTGCCCGCCACCACTCCACGGCTTGGAGACCGGTGGCAGATTTGCTATCACCGAGCGTCGCCCGCGCCACAGAATCCAGGCTGACTCTGAAACTTAATGCATGGAACAGGTCGTCCATAATGTCGAGCGTTGGAAGCAGCTGCAGGCGTTCATTGGGAACATAGGGGCGAAGCACCTCGTAATCAAAACCTTTAAGATTGAAGCCGATCACGCGGCCGGCGGTTTTCAACTCGGCAACCAGTGCCGGCACATCTTTCTCCCAGTAAATTTTATAATCCTCCCTTGTGGAAGACCAGCTGACCGCACAGGAGACCCTCAGGGCTCCAATATTGTTCCTCCCACCTACATCCTCGAACAGGTTTTGCGTTTCGATATCAAATACAACGATGTTCATTTCTAATTCCCATCATTGGATAAATACTCCCGCGCATGGGAAAGTGCCTCTTCCCGTGTGGACACCTTCCCGACCGCCTGCGCCTCCCGCAGGGACTCGATCAGGTCGCCAATGATTTTTCCGGGTTGGAGATCAAATTCATGCATCAGGTCTTCCCCGTCAAGCAGGGGGGTTGGGGTAATGGATTCGGCAGGTTTTTCAAACCAGTTTTCCAGCATGGATCGAACTACATCCAATGCCGCTGACCAGGTTTCCTGTAGCAGGGTTTGTTCATAGGTGGCACGCATATCCGCCAGCGCTAACAAGCAGACATCCACCCCCGCCTGGCCGGTATCGCGGAAAAACCTGTAGATCGCCCGCCTGGATGGAGGCTTGGCTTCCCGCACCAACCGGTTGGTATGGAAAAGGATTCGCATGTGGTATCCGATCACCCTCTCCAGCCGCGCAATTTCATCATTGCTCAATGCCAACGCACGCCCGCGTTTGACAGTCAATTCTGCGCCCCGCTGGTCATGATCCCAGAATCTCAATCTCCCTTCATCATCTGTTTTTATGGTCTGGGGTTTTGCAATGTCATGGTAGAGTGCTGCCATGAATAGCAGACTGCGTAGAGATCGGTCGGCAGTAACGGGTGCGGCAAGGGATTCACTGATCTGCCGCCGGTAGCGACCGATGCGCATCACCAGCAACCCATTTAGCAGGTCCGCTGCTGTTTCCGGGTTATAGTCCGTTGCCAGAGCGATCAGGATTCCCTCCAGGTGGTTCACCGTCGCCAGTGTATGCTCCCAAATATCATGGACATGCGGTGCAGATTGTTTTATGCCCTTCAAGGCATGTATCTCTGGCAGGATCCCATCAAGTGCACCAAGCAGGTCGAGGGCTCGCAGGCAGGTTGCCGGCTGCAAGCCATCCAAGAGCCGAAAGAGTTCATCCCGCAGCCTTTCGGGGGAAATATTCCCCACCAATCCGGCTGCTTCTTTCATCATTTTACGGGTATCCGTTAGGATGGAAAAACCATAATTCGCTGCCAGCCTGACGCCCCGCAAGATGCGCACCGGGTCATTTGAAAAGGATGTCGCTGAGCAGGCGCGCAAGCGTTTATCTTTTAAATCCCTCACCCCCCCGAGTGGATCGTAAATTGTCCCATCCTTCAGGTTGAGCGCGATCGCGTTGAGGCTGAAATCCCGTCCCAGGAGATCCGCTTCCAGGCTCGGTCCCCGGAAGGCGGCAAAGTCTATCAAGGTGCGCTTTCCCTCCGCGTCGGTCACGATGACCCGGCCGGTGTCACGTTCTCCGTCGAGAGCATAGAAATCAGCCTTCATGATCGCACCCTTTCCCGTGCGAACAAGCGAATTGGCTATACGCCGGGCGATTTTAATCGCATCCCGCTCCACCACCAGGTCCAGGTCATGCAATTGGCGTCCCAGCAGGGCATCCCTTACCGCTCCGCCCACCAGGTATGCGACCAGCCCGTCTGGTAAGACCTTCCGCAATAAGTCTAGAACTGGGGGAAATGTGATCGGGTAATTGGACGGCATATAGACTATCTCGGCTGCCTCCTTGTATCGCGACTGGGCTGCTCGACGGGCTTGTTCGGGAGTCCCTCCATGGGCAATGATCCGCCCGCGCAAACGTGCCACCCAGCGGCCTGCATATGACTTGTCATCTTCTCCCGCCATTTTCCTCTCCTGGCTGCCTCAAGCCTCTTTCCTGTACTTCGACAGGTCAGCCGAGGCAATGAAAGGCAGGTGGCGGTAGTGTTCATCAATGTCGATTCCGTATCCGAATACATATTTATCGGGCACGTCGAAACCGACATAGTCCACTACCACGGGAACCTCACGACGATATTTTTTATCCAGCAGCACGCAGACCCTCAAACTCTTTGGTTCGCGCGTTTTCAGCATTTGCAGAACATGCGCCAGCGTCCGACCACTGTCCACAATATCTTCAACCAGTAACACATTTAGGCCTTCTATATTCGTCATCAAGTCAAGGTTCACACGTACATTGCCGCTGGAAGCATAATGCCCCACGCCGTAGGAGGATAGCGACATGCAATCCAGGGTATGCGGAATGGTCAGGTGGCGGGTAAGGTCAGCCGTGAAGGTGATCCCGCCCCTCAACAGGCAAACGATCAGCAGTTCCTCACCGGTGTAATCCCGGCTGATCTGCGCACCAAGTTCGGCAACACGTTCGTCGATGGTTGTTTCGTTTACCAATACTTCTTCGATAAACTCATGGTAATCCCGCATGCAGGCTCCGCTTAGTCACTGGGATTGTATTTCTCAAGGTCCACGACTGCAATGAAAGGTAAATTTCGATAATATTCATCCAGGTCGAGACCGTAACCAAAGACAAATTTGTTTGGGATGCTGAAGCCGCGGTAATAAATCGGGATGGTCGTCTCACGGCGTTCTTCTTTATCCAGCAGGGCGCAGATTCGCAGGCTGCGCGGTTGACGTGTTTGCAGGAATTCAAGTACATAAGCGATGGTATTTCCGCTGTCCACGATATCTTCGACAAGTAGAACATCCTTGCTGCGGATATCGGTCTTCAGGTCAAGTGAGAGGCGGACGCTCCCCCCTGACTGGCGCGCACCCGCACCGTAGGAGGAAACAGCCATGAAATCAACTTGAAGCGGCACAGTGATATGCCTCATCAAGTCCACCAAAAAGACGATCCCACCCCGCAAAATGCAAATGAGAAGCAGGTCCTTCCCCTGATAGTCACGGCTGATCTCCGCTGCGAGTTCTTTGATCCGGTTCTGAAGGCTCTGTTCGTCGATCAGAATTTCACCCAGAAAATCCTTGTAATCCTGCATGATCGCTCCTGGTTGGGGATGTCACCCCTTGCGCGGGACCTCGTGATGAGTTCGGCAGCGGGCTTCATACATTTCCGCCGCGCCAACGATGACCACCGGGTCGTCGTAGCGGGCTGGTTTTCCATTTACCAGGCGCTGGGTGCGGCTGGCAGGTTCACCGCAAACCATGCAGATGGCCTGGATTTTATCCACGTGTTCAGCCCGCGCCATCAGGGCCGGCATCGGACCAAAGGGTTCCCCGCGAAAGTCTGTATCCAGACCGGCAACAATGACCCGTATCTTCTCTGCAGCCAGTTCGTCAACGACCAGTATCACCTCGGTGTCGAAAAATTGGGCTTCATCGATCGCCACGACAGTGGCAGCCTTGTCCAGCCGTTGGCGGATATCCGCTGCCTTCTCCACCGGGATGGCTGCATAATCTGTCCCGGCATGGGAGGTGACCTTTTCGACAGCATAACGAACATCGATCGCAGGTTTGAACACCTGCACATGCTGTCGGGCAATGGTCGCCCGGCGCAGGCGGCGGATTAGTTCATCAGTTTTTCCACTGAACATCGAACCGCAAATTACCTCAACCGATCCGTGGGCATTGGGTGTCATAATTTCCTCTGTTGTTTTTGGCATCCACACATTGAATCACTGCTAAAAAGGTGAAGGTTGATGAAAATAAATCAAACAGGCAGATGCGGGGGTGCATCTGCCTGTTAAGTTTACCTGATAATCAGCTTTAAACAAGCTCTAAGCCGCGGGGGATTCCGCTGCTTCGGGCAGGGTATATCCAAGTGCCCGCAGTTTTTTCTTGATATCGATCAGCGACTTGCGACCGAAGCCCTCAATCGCCAGCACAGATTCATCACCCTCGCTGAGTTTAGCCAGGAACTGGCCCACTTCGGTGATCCCGGCTTTTTCTAAAGCAGTCACTGGACGGGTTGATAATTCCAGTTCTGCGATCGGTCGCTTGGGCGATACCTTGGACTCCGCCCGGGTTTTCTTCTCTTCCACGAAAGTCTGGCGCACCTGCAATTTCTTGTAGAAGCGGTCCACCTGCCCTTCAATGTCCACGATGCGCGCCTGCTCCCCTGAGAAAAACGGATGGCAGTTTGAGCAGATCTCAATGCGGATTTCCTGCTTGGTCGAGCCCGTTGTCCAGGTAGTCCCGCAGGAAGCACAGGTCACCTTGGCATCGGTATAGTACGTTGGATGAATACCCTGTTTCATTTCAAGATCCTTTCGCTGGTTACTTCTCTTCCGCCGGCATTACATTGACGCGCTTGCGTCCCTTGACAACATCGTACACCACCAACCCGTCGATTATGGCAAAGATCGTATCATCTTTACCGACACCCACATTCATGCCAGGTTTGATGTGCGTCCCTCGCTGGCGGATGATAATGTGTCCGGAAAGGACACGCTCGCCGGCGTACTTTTTAACACCCAGGCGTTGGGCGTTGGAGTCTCTTCCATTGCGGACTGATCCGCCACCTTTTTTATGTGCCATACCAACCTCACTATTTTGTTATTTTGCCGAGGGTTTCTTTGGAGCCGCTTTCCCTCT
>Ga0315297_10001215_pt1 | contig 15760 bp, 27 predicted proteins | sample YL17G15_0_MG_FD_203628 | JGI IMG/M metagenome (GOLD analysis project Ga0315297, IMG submission 203628) | Sediment microbial communities from Yellowstone Lake, YNP, Wyoming, USA - YL17G15_0 | ecosystem: Environmental > Aquatic > Freshwater > Lake > Sediment | place: USA: Wyoming | collected... | reverse complement strand
TATATGTTATAATGTGTTGGAGGAATATTGCCCACATGGAACAACTTAACTTCAGGATAGATAAAAAAGATAAAGATGCTCTTGAGAAACTTGCTAAAAACAAAAAAAACGAATTGGGTTACACAATAACTGTAGCAGATGTTATTAGAAAAGCTATAAAGGATCTTATTGAGAATAACGCAAAAACAGGAAAAAAATAAAAACAAAGCAAGGTGGTTTTTATGATAAAAATAAGAATCGATTCTGAGAATCCAATTAGTCGAGAAATGGATAGCTGTGAGATAGTAGATACAAATTTTTATTCAGATGCTCTTACAGAAGAATATTTTGATGTTTTTATGCGAGCACTTATGGGTCTGAGTTTTACAGAAAAGCAGATAGAAGAAACCATGATAAAAATGTCAAAATCTTTTATAGAGCGAATGAAAGAGTGTGATTATGAAATTAGAAAAGTTAAATTATCTTCCAAATTAGAAGGAACTTCTAAACAAGTTAAATTTTCTAAAAAATTTAAAACTGAAAACTATGATGAGGATGAGACTGATACAAATGATATCAATAACACTTTTTTAAAGGATGTAAAATAGTTGTAATTTCTTATTAAATATTACCCTTCTTTTTAGATTATTTATTTAAAGAGAGGGTGGGTTTGTGTCTAGAGTAATAGAAGTACATTTTTGTTATGAATGCCCTTTTTATGGTTCTGCACAAGATAGTTCTTTCAAAGGATATTGTTCTAAAGAAAAGAGATATATTTCTTGTGAAAAAGTTGAGGATATCTGGGAAGGAGTTCTTCCTGATTGGTGTTCCTTAGAAAATTTGGATAGAGCTTTAATAAGAATTATTCTAAAAGAACAGGAAAATAGTTTAAAAACAAGTGAAGAATGGTCAGAAGAGTTTAACATTGCAATAATAAATCCAGATGGTTGGAATAAGCAGTATTTTGAAAAGAAATGGAGCGAGGAAAAAATATCAAAAAAAGAATTTATACGTAGATGCCTAGGTTCTATTCTTAAATTTGGGGATACTTCATCTGGAAGTACCTAAGAATCATAATTTATGAGTGGCTTTGGTTGGTGTTTTGTATTTATTATATTTTTATTTATAATATATTTTATATGTCTAAAGATAATTTGTAGAAGATTTTAAAATGAACCCGATGAAATGAAAACATTTCTATGCAGAGGGGGATTTTGTGAAAAACGACATGTTAAAGACACGGGATATTATAGAATTACTAAAGGGTAGAAAAATTGTAGAAGCTTCAGACAATCCGATAGTATTTTCTGCTAAAAGAACCATAACGCTTGTACTGGATTCTGGAGATCGCGTATCAGTATTTGGAAATGATCTTAGTTTTTCTATATTAAAAAAAGATCAAATGCTGGATATTTTAAGTCATGAGATAGATCAGAGAGAAAGTGATCTTGAAATTCTTAAAAGGCAGTTAGGAACATTGACACTCCCACGGCTAAAGCCCTAGGATTCTCAGACAACGTACATCCTACTGGATCGCGTTAACGTCTGATCGGCCTGACCAGCCGCACGTATATTCAGAGACGCATTCAAATCTCTATCTAAAATTAGGCCGCAATGAGGACAATTGTGAATACGAACAGACAAGGATTTTTGGACAGGCATTCCACAGAGAGAACAGTTGACGCTCGTCCTGTAGGGATTGACTTTGCTAACTGTTCTACCGGCACTTTCAGCCTTGTAGACCAGCATAGAACCAAGTGTTCCCCACGAAGCATCAGCAATACTTTTTGCAAGATGTCTGTTCCTAATCATGTTCTTAATCTTCAAGTCCTCTATACAAATCATGTCATAGTTTTCTATATAGTAGTTTGCAGTCTTATGCAAAAAATCGACTCTCTGATTTTTAACTTTCTTATATTTTTTAGCAACCTGAAGTTTAACTTTCTTTCTACGGGTAGAACTTTTCTTACATCGAGAAAGTTTTCTCTGAACAACTCTCAATTGTTTTTCAGATTTTCTAAAAAACTTAGGGTTATTAATAAAGTTAGAATCAGAATCAACAATGAAGTGGTTGAGTCCGACATCAAGGCCAACCTCCTTTCCTGTTTTTGGAAGAGGCTTTTCGGAAACATTATCGCAAGAGAAACATACAAACCATTCTCCAGTTGTACTGCGAGTGATCGTAACCGTTTTGATAGTTCCCTCAATAGGTCTGGAAAGAAAAAGTTTGAATCTACCGACATTTGCAATATGCAAATTTCGTCCATCGAGTTTCCAGCCAGTTTGCTTGAGGGTGAAAGAATCATATCTGTGAAAAGATCGAAATCGTGGAAAGCCTGCTTTCTCTCCGGTTTTCAATCTACGAAAGAAAGCTTTAAATGCCTTGTCGCATCTTTCGACAACATCTTGAAGAACCTGAGAACCAACCTGTTTGAATTCAGGAAGTTCTTTCTTGAGATCAGGAAGTTGTTTGATCTGGTCATAGCAGGACATAGACTTCCTATATTGCCTATATATAGTTTGTCTTTGTTCAAGTACAGAATTATACAGGGCACAACAGAGAGAAATCCAAGAGAGAGCATTGGTTTCTGTCTCCTTGCTGATTTTTGCTTTATATTTGTATGTACGTCTCATTTCTTGCTTTGTTGCTCAATATATCTTTGTACGGTAGTACTACTTACATTCCCAGCAGTTGAACAAAAAAAGGAGGTGGTCCACATCGAAGGCAACCTCATTAGTTCAGGGTATTCTTTTCTAAGGACTCTTGCCGAATATCCTTTTAGTCTAAACATTATTTGTGAAGGTGCCATCAAAGGTGTACAGTTTACAAAAAGATGCACATGGTCTGGCATTATCTCCAAAGCAATGATTTCAATATCCAATTTTTTAGATTTTTCGTACAGTAATTCTTTTAGCCTATTCGCAATTTTTCCACTCAGTACAGGTCTACGTCTGCGAGGTATCCAGACGAAATGGTAGTTAATTAAAGTGACGGAGGTATTGAAATGTCTATATTCTTGACTCATAGACTTAGTTTTGGTATACTATTCAAAAATGTCAATTAATTTTAGTTGGTATTACCGGCAATTCATCCAACGGCTGAAGCCAGTTGGTTTTCTTGCCGGGGTTCTATAAGGATATATATTTGTGCGATTACATAAAATATATAATACTAGTTCTACTTGTAACTTTGGTTTTTCTTGGAGTCTTTGGAGTTGTGCTGGCTAATATAGGTATTTGGAGAACCTGGCGGGAAGATAAAAATTTGTTATCCATTGTTACTGCTCTTTTTGTAAGCATAACAACTTTTGTTGCGGTATTATTACTCATATTCTTATATATTATAACTATGAATTGCTTTAAAATGAAATGATAATAAAAAAACTTTTTGTACTTCAATTATTATTGGATATTTTTTATGTATTTGTATTAATAAAAACATCAATATTTTGCGTATTACTATTTATAAATCTAGCATTGTTTTTTAAGGTTACTTATAACAAATTTGCTTTTTGGAAAGCAAAACGTTATCTTAGCAGGATAAATGAATTACAACAAAATAATTTAGATAAAAAAACAGAATCTTTTAGTGAAGAGAAAAAAAACAAATACGCCAGGAAGATAAGTAAGAAAATAAACAAGCTGCTTTCAAAAAGAAAATGGTGGGTAGTTAATTTTGGTTTTCGAGACAAAATTGGTGTATACTGGTTTTTTACTGATATTCTTAACAAAGATCGATATTATACTTCCTGGAAAAAATTTCAAAGGTTTAAATTATTTTTTGAGTTTATAGGAAAATAAGAAATATATAACATGATTAGGCAAGTACACTCTAATTTAGTTTTGGATATTAAGTTACTTGATAATCGAGAAGATGCAGAAATACTTCATGACATTATGTGTCGGGTCAATTCATCGTTAGGAGGTCTCGTTGTTGTTTCTGGATATATTCGATATAATACTTTTAATATTAACAAAAAAGAACCAAAGAAAAAAATAAAAATAAATAAAAATATTAAAGTTGGTTTGTATGAAAAAAACATAAAAATAAATAACTGTGAAATGTTTTAACGAGGAACCTCCATGAAATCTTTTTTTATCTCTTTACTTCTTTTTATACTGTTTGGGGCAGTAAACTTAATTATACTTGTTCCTGTAATATACTATGGAGCTCGAGATGTTGTTATTGCTAAAGTTATTGACAAAGAGGTTAAAATAAGAGGTACTCGAAAAGATCCTAATGAATTATATTTAATAAAAACAGATAAAGAAATTTTTAAGGATTCTACAAAATCTATTTATATAAAAGACAGCGGCTCTCGAATATACCCTTATATAGAAAGGGGTAAAACGTATAAGTTTTTAATATATGGATTTGGAATACTTCCTTTAAAAATATATAGAAACATAATTGAGATTGAAGAAGTAAAATAAATATTTTATTATTTTATATTAATGAATATAAATTATATGAGGTGTTTTTATGAAATTGGGACTTAAAAAAGTTGCTATTGTAGTTCTGTGTCTATTCCTTATTCTTCTCATTATTCTTATTTGCAATCGTTCTAAAAACAAATCGTGCTCTGAAATAAACGAAGATTTTAAAATCTGTTTAGATCAAAAACTTCTTGAATACAATCTTATTGGAAAAGAAGAGTGCGATGTCAAAGTTTATTATGAATTAATAGATTTTTGTAAGAAAGCTGTTATAGAGTATCCTTGAAATATAACACAATATGTCTCTTAAACTTGTTGACAAAAATTATATGAGTATTATAAGTAATAAAATTATTAAGTTAATAATAAACATTCCTTTATAAAAAACATAAAAAGAAAAAAATGAGAGAGAGGAAATGCCGCAGTATTGTGCTTCCAACACTTGGAGATGGGGGGGCTGGAAAAAACCTCTATGGAGACGAATAAGAGATTTTTTTGACGATACAGAGACAACTTATTCTAGAGAATATCCCTACCAATCAAATTTAAAAAACTCTAAGCAAGAATATGAATCTTTATATCCTGTTATAGACATATCTATTCCAATACCTCGATTTAGATTTAATTTTATTATAAAAAATATTTCCATACCCGTAAAAACCCTTTCATTTTCTTTTAACAAGAAAGCTATAACAATACATCTTCCAAAAATAAGAATTGATCTTAGAGAGCTTAAAAAGATTTTCCTTGTTTTTACTCTTATTTCTGTATCACTTGTTTTAGTATTAACAGCATTTTCTGCCTGGCGGGTGGTATCTCTTACAGATGGAGATTATCTAGGAAAAACCTACATGTATAAAGTTAATAGATTTTTAGAGGATCGTGTTACTCCTTTAGATTCTTCTGTAAAAATACTTAACGAACGAGTAGGTGATTTAGAAATAAAAGAAGAGTCTCGTGCATATAAAGAGCAAACAAATTACAAGCCTGTAATCAAGCAGTATAATATATACGATTCTAAGAAAACTTTAATAAAAACAGAAATAAAAGAATAAACCATTATTTTTTGTATTTTATGAACTTAACTTCTCTATACTTTTTTATAATTATTAATATAACAAGGAAAATTAAATGTTAATTAGTAGTATCATAAATTTCGTAAAGAGCTGGGTATTAAAAGTAAGATTAATATCTGTCATAATAGTTCTATTTGTATCTATTTCGTTGAATATCTATTTAATTCTTGGCGGCGGATTAAAAATAGACAAAAGTATAAATACCGTCAACTTGCAAGGACAATCTCAAAGTACCGTTATTATAAACGGAAACCCTTATTCTTCAGACAAAATTCGATGGATTCGAATAGCAACACCTTTAAACAAATTGAATGAGATGTTAGAGTCTTTAACCGGATTCCAAGTATGGAACATCAAAATAATTAAGAAATCAATATTTAGCGATGATGTTGTAATATTTTATCCAGATATTAAAGAGAAAAAGTAAAATGGATTGCAAGTGTGGCCATAAAATGAAAAGGCTACTTAGTATTGTGGGGTGCAGTGAAGTGTGGTACTGTTCTGAAAATTGTGGAAGAGTTCTTATCATAGAAGATGAACTTACTTTTAAATATCATGAACATTTTTTTGTTCCTGATATAGAACAATTTCATGTTGCAATAACAAGATCTAAGTAGAATTGTAGGAAAGTAAATGCGAGAATATATCTGTGAGAATTTTCCTGATATGGACTTCTTATTTGCAGATGGTTTTGACCTTGCAATAATAGGAATTTGTACAAAAACATATTGTATTGTATATTCTAAATCAAAATGTATTGAAATACTTTCTAAAGATATGGATCATGAAGAAGCATTAGAATTTTTTGATTTCAATGTAGATGAATTTATATTAAACAAATAAATATTAAGAGAAACGTATGAACCAAACCAGCCATGTAGAATTTTCTAGACGAAGACATCATTTCAAAAAAATTTAGAGTTTAGTATCATTAATCTTACATTGTGTTATCAGGAGGGGTCATGCCATTCAAAAAATTAGAGGATAAACAAGATTATCAGCGTCAGTGGTTGGAGAAAAGAAAAAGAAAATTTTTTAAAGATAAAAAATGTGAAAAGTGTGGATCTAAAACAAATTTGGAAATGCATCATCGGGATAAAGATGATAAAGTGAGTCACAAGATATGGTCCTGGGCACCAGACAAGTTTAAAGAGGAAGCGGATAAATGTAAAATATGGTGTCGAAAGTGCCATCAAGAGCATCATGGGGAAGAAAGAACTGAAGAAGCCAAAGACTAAAAATAGGAGGAATTTTTGATGAAATATGAATTTCCTAAAATTATATTCCTTGCAAGAGATATGACATATCATACTTTTATGGGATGTGATACTAGGCAAGAGGCCGAAGATTATATTAATCGTCACAGTGGAAAGGGATATATAGAAACATTTGAACTTGAAAATGATTACTATAATTTTAAAGGAGCTGATTGGGTTGGCGGAAAGGAAAAAAGAGAATCTCATGGAACCACGTTTGGAAGTGATCTTGAAAATCAAGGAGTGTTTAAAGATCATATTTCTTTTATTTTTAATTACACAAAATAGTTTTACAGAAATACAGAACTAATAGTATAAATCATTTATGCCGGGGGGTATCTTATGATGGCTGAAACATTAAATAAAAAAGAAGAGCGGACATTTGCAAAATTCTGGAAATTTATTCACTACCTCATAAAAAATATAAACTGGATTTCCCTCGTTGCTATTGTTATTACAATGGCATCAATATTCACAACGATCTCACTCTGGAAATATTCCAACAATTTTGGATATGCTTTATCATGAGAGACTGTATCTTAGAAATTGACACTCCCACGGCTAAAGCCAGTTGGTTTTCTTGCCGGGGTTCTATAAAAAGATAAATAATATTAGATAAGATATTTTAAGGAAACCCTATGAATGATTCTATACTCAAGCTTTTAAAAGACCGATATTTTTTATCAACTGAAACAACCTGGGAAGATCTAGCTAAACGAGTATCAAAAATATATCCGGATATTTATCCTTATTTATTAGCAATGAAGTTTATTCCTTCATCTCCTACATTAATGAATGGAGGAACTACGGAAAGATTGGGAACTCTTAGCTCGTGCTTTCCTATGGATATAGAAGACAGTATTGAAGGAATATTTGAATCATTAAAAGAATGTGCTGTGATTACAAAGTTCGGAGGCGGAATCGGAATTCCTTTTTCAAAATTAAGAAGTAGCGGAGAAATTATACAAACATTAGATGGAAGAAAAAGTTCTGGTCCTCTTCCATTTATATCTATATTTAATGAAATGCTAGATGGTGTGAACCAGGGAGGCGTACGCAGGGGCGCTGCAATGGGGTTGCTTGAGATAGATCATCCTACTATCTTAGAATTTATAAGAGCAAAAAAAGATTTAAAAAAATTCAATAGATTTAATTTTTCTGTAATAATACCAGATACTTTTTATAAGAATCTAGAAACCAACCCAGACGCTCCTCATACTATCAAAGATGTAACAACAGGAAACGAACACATTCTTTTAGACAAGGATGGAAATTCCGTAACAACGAAAAAACTTTGGGATATTATAATAGAAAATGCCTGGCTTACGGCAGAACCTGGTTTGTTCAATATGGATATTGCATTTGAAAGATGTACTGTTACAAATCTAAATAAACTGGTAGTGTCAAACCCTTGTTTGGAATTTACTAACATACCGTATACGGCATGCAGTCTTGGTTCTATAAATTTATCCTCTCTAATCGATGGAAAAAAATTTAATTGGGAAGAATTCGAAGAAATTATAATAAAAGCAACTCGATTTATCAATAGTACTATTGATAAAAATAAATTTCCTCTAAAAAAAATAAAAGAAATAACTTTAAAAACAAGACCGATAGGACTTGGTATTATGGGTCTTGCTCATGCTTTTTATAAAAAAGAAATACCATACAATTCTGATAAAGCTTTTAAATTCACTGAAGAGGCTATTAGATATTTAACTTTAAGGTCTATGCAGGAATCTGTTGAACTTGCAAAAGAATTTAGTATATCTCAAATTAAAGAGGATGAACCATTCCTTGTTTATAATGGTGCTTATGAAGCATTTGATTATGATCTTTTTATGAGAGCAAACGAAAGATTCTTTAAACACAAAACCTGCAGAAACATTGATATAGAACAACTCAAAAAAGACATCAAGAAGTATGGAGTTCGTAATAGCTGTTACACTTCTATAGCGCCTACAGGTTCAATCGCATACGTAGCTGAAGTATCTGGAGGAATCGAACCTGTCTTTGCTTTATCTTATTCACGTAAAATAGAAACGGGTGTGAAGGATGGAGTAAAACAATATGACATTGTCTACATAGGTGATCCTATATTTAGAACATATCTTGATAATAACTTTGATGAAAAAACAAAACAGAAAATACTTAAGGAGGTTGCTGATAATAAAGGCTCTTGTCAAAAGTGTAAGGATATTCCCGATGATATGAAGAATATATTTTTAACCGCAGGAGATTTAACACCTATGGAACATTTAAATATTTTAGAAGCTGCCGCAGTCAATGTATCCTTATCAGTGAGTAAAACAATAAATTTACCTAGTCATGCTACTAAAGAAGATATATCAGAAGTATTTCTAGAGGCCTATAAAAGAGGAATTATTGGTGTAACCGTCTATCGAGATGGATGTCGAGAAGGAATCCTTGTACACGACTCTCAGAAAAATGAAGAGACTGCCGGTATAACCTACAGAAACGCTCCAGAAAGGCCTCCCAAGCTCCCCTGCGAGATTCATAGAGTTATGTATCAAGGCCAAAAGTGGATTGTGTTTGTAGGCCTTCTTGAAGGAAGACCCTTTGAAATATTTGCTGGTGCTATTGAAGATGTGTGTATTCCCAAAAATATAGAAGATGGAAGCATCTTCCGTCAAAAAACGAAACATTACTCTTTTGAATATGATGATGAGATTTTAATAAATAATATTGGAAAGTCCTTTTTTAACAAAGAACATGATGCTTTTGCTCGATCCATATCAATGCATCTTCAATATGGTGTTCCTATTGAAGAAGTCCTTGTCATGCTCAATAAAGCTGAAGGAGATGTTACCAATTTTGCTAAAGTTCTAACAAGAACACTCAAAAAATATGTAGAAGATGGATTGGACGCTCAAGAAATCTGTCCTACGTGCGGATCAAAGTTGAGATTTGCCGAAGGATGCCTTAAATGTTCTGATCCTGGCTGTGGTTACTCAAAATGTGGATAAAATGAAGTAAGGATGTTCCTATGATCTCGATAGAAAATCTAAAAGACCTTTCTGAAATAAATTCTCGAGCAGCTATCAAAAAACCTTTAAAGGTTAGATCCTGGAAAATAGATGAGGAATTTGAATTAAAAGTAGAAGACATAAATATAAAAGGTTACCCGGGGGATTACGTAATAATGACCCAGCATGGATATTTGTACATATGTAATGAAGATATATTTGATGAGGAATATGAATTAATAGATTAAACAATATACAGAGGTGCTTTATGAACCAAGCTATAGCTATTTGGAACTTTGGAATTGTTCCTAAGAAACACCAAAAATCTTCTCAAGAATTGATGCAAGGAGATATTCTTAAGTTTAGAAACAAAGGTAATTATTATCAATATGATTATTCTGTAAGAGATGATAATGGTGACTTTGCCTTCTTTAAAAGTGCCATAGGACCGGGAATGATATCCATTAGAAAGAAATGCCTGGGAAATTTCTTTGAATGCCGAAATAATTCTTTTGTGGTATATGAAAAAGTTTAATTTCCAGACTTAATTATACCCTCTTTTTGAACATTATTAAATTAAGAGCTATTCCACAAAAATGGTGCATAGATGGATTTTACCTTAGATCTTTCAGTTCTTTCTACCAAAAGATACCTTATTGTTGGGGAACTTCGAGGAGAATATGATTCTCTTATTGATGTATTGTATAACCAAGGTTTTAATAAGGATGATACCTTAATAACTACGGGGAATAATATCGATTTTGATAGTCCTAAATCCCTCGATTGTCTTTATTTTTTAATTAATTGCTACAATGTTTATTCCGTTAAGGGTAAAAAAGAATTTGATATATGTACTGAAGAAAATTTACCCCAATGGATAGATGATAAAGATAAATCTAATATTTTAGAATATATAGCAGAGCTTCCGCTTGTTATAAAAATAGATGATTATATGTATGTTGTTAATTCCGGGGTAGAACCCGGAAAGAAGTTTGAAGAACAAAACCCGGAAGTATTTTACAGCATAGATAAATATGATTCTAATAGCAGGTTTTACCAATTTGAAAATCCGGAAAAGAAATCCTGGTATGAATATGAGTTCTTTTCTGAAGGGAAACTAACCAAGTACTGTTTTGGGGGTTTTGGGTCGGGAACTATAAGTCAGCCTGCCGGATATGATCTTGGAAGAAGTGTTAACAGCAAATCTTTAAAAATGCTTATTATAAACAAGGGAGATAGTAATTCTCCAATTTTAATCGAACAATAGAGGACATCATGAAACCCACATCAGTAAGAACAGAAAGAAATCAAGATCATATTGAAACTTTGTATCGTATGCTAAAAATGAATATGCCGATAGATAAAATAGCTGATTGGTTGGCAATTCATGGTATACGCTATTCCAGCCCTCTTGTCAAAAGAACTTTCAAGAAAGCAGAAAGGTCTGATCTTATAGAATACTTTATCAAGGAAGAAGATGTTAAGATAGGAGATACGGTGCGATCCAGGTCAACCGGTCGAGTGGGAAGTGTGAAAGGAATAAAAAACGATGGAGATACCATTCTTGTAAAATGGGAAACTGGTGGATCTCAGCTAGTTTCTAAAGAAGGTATGTATAAATTAAGAAACAAGAATTTCACAAAAATCCACACAGAGTTGAATCCTTATGGAGATGTTGAATAATGCAATTATTCGAAAATGATATACGAACAAAATGTGATTATATCTTAGCACATCTTCAACAAATTAGTCAGGATAATACTGATAGGAATCTTGTATTTTTTATTGAGGAAATACGAGACAAGATTGTAGAAATAATGTATACAAGCGATGATTGGTTTGTTCGAGTAAATACTTTGAATGATAAGGTACTGCAGGCGTATCAAAAAATACAAGGACTTTCAAAATCTATTAGCATGTATAATAATGCAATTGATTCTTACGAAGATGTTCTTGACTCGATGGAAAGAAAATAATGCCTTCAAAAATATCGTCTATTTTAGATTACCAACGAAAAACACTTTGTCCTGAAATATGGGAAAAGGGTAAGATAAAGCCTTATATAAAAAAATTTATATATAAGTCTATGGAAGGATTTTTTGTAAGCTCTGGATTAAAAAATTATAAAGATTTTGTATCTCATCTTTATGTAGGATCGTCTCTCGCAACTTTCTTTTATAAAGATGATTCTGATCTTGATATAAAAATTGTTATAAATATAGGAGAGTTTAAAAAGAATAATCCTGAATATGCTGATTCTACCGGGGAAGATATCTGTGATGAGCTTATAGAAGCTGGCAGAAAAAGTTCTTTTTTAACAGCATTCATTGCAAATACGTTTCATCCTCTTGATGCTTATTTCTTTACTGAAGAAGAAGCCGAAAAAGCTTCTCTCATAAAATATGACAGTCTTTATAATTTAATTACAGATGAGTGGATAAAGACACCTAAAAAACTTGAGGGAGATCTTTCTTCTTCTTACATACTCAACGCTGCGAAAGACTTAGCAAAAAGATATATTGATAAGATAGTTGTAGATATTGATAAAACTAAAAGAGATAGCATTGATTTTTTAGTACTTAAAGATTACATGAAAACCTTGGATAAGGAAGAACTTAAACATCTGAGTGTTGATTTTCAGACAGCCCTTGATAGAATTAATGAAGATTTGGATTCTCTTATAATGGATAGAGATATTGCATCCAATTTAAGAAAGACTGAATTTTCAAGAAAGTCTCTCAAAGACGATCTGGAAAAATTAATGGGATCCTTTAATTACTCTAAAGGAAATCTTATCTACAAAATACTACAACGATATGGATATCTTAGAATATTATTTGAAATAGCTTCTCTTTATAGAGGTGCTCGAATTGGTCCTGATGATGTCATGAATGTGTATAAGGTACTTTCCGGAGTTTAAAAAATATGAAGAAACAAGCAGGATCTTTAGATCCTAAAGATCCTCAATTTCCTTATGGAGAGCTCTTTCCTACAGGATTTTTCTCTCCCGATGTTGAATCAAATCCCTATACTCCTAACATATTTACACGTCCGGTGCCCTCTGAGGAGCTCCGAGAAGAGCCTGTAACCCCCTCTCCTGCCCCTCCAGCAGTTCCTGTGCCTCCAGCACCCCCTACAAAGCCGGAGGAAGCCTTTGAGAAGAAGAAAAGGGAACTATATGTTCTTAAATCCTTTGCTCCAACTCTTTCGTTAGATAAGTATTTCCCAGAAGAAGAAAAACCAGGGAATATGGATGGATCTTTTATGATCCTGGAATATCTCAAGTCTGTGGGATATAAGGAAGTAAGCTGGATTCGAGGACCTGAATTTAAAGAGACAAATTGTCATAAAGTAGATGGCTGGCCTATATGTACTTTAAATCTAGGATTACAAAAGGACATTGAAAGTCTCTTGAGTGAATCTAAAACAAATTCCGATGCAAAAGGTTATTCTCCACCCAAACCTATTATATACTTAAGTCACCCGAATTGTGGCTGCAGTTTACGATGCTACGCTCCTCGAAGTGCTGAAGATATTCCTGATAGCGCTCCGGGTATTCCTTTACACGCAGATGATGAAATAAAGAAAAAATATAAAGATGTTCTTTATTACAGACTTCGAGACATGAACATAAATAGATGGTCTACACTATCTCAGGCTGATCTGGATAAATATATAAGAAGTTTTAAATTACCTTTTGTGTATAAAGTAAAGAATAAGAAGAAAGATATAGAGGAACGAGAATTACTAAAAAAAATTGAAGGAAATCCTCAACAATATGCATCCTACGATTCCTGGGATAAAACAGCAGCCGAGGAAGATTGGGTAGAAGATATTCGACCAGTAACACTAGCAGAAGATGTTGTTTATTTTCAGGAACCCTTTATATTACAACCTATTCCAAAAACATATGTTGGATTTCAACTAGAAAAAACAGAAAACAAATCAAGGGTGTTTCTTTCCAACCTAGGTTATGAACTAGAAGTTCCTAAAAGTATTTTAAATTATTTAGAACTAAGACCATCTAAAATACAGCCTGATGCAAATGTTTTTATTGACGTAGAAGGAGATCTTGCTATCATAATAGCGTATGAAGAATATGAAAAATCTTTTTGTTACATTCCTGCGTTTAGAGAATTCATGTTCCTCGATGGGAGTTATACCGTACTAGAATCCGCTGGTTAAAGAACAATAAAATCTGTTTAGATTTTAAATATTAAAATTTCAGGAGAACACGTATGCCTAAGATGAAGTCAGACAAAGAAAAAACTGTAGGTTCTAAAGAAACTCCCAAGAAGTATGACATTGGTAAGGGGAGCAAGCCCGGGAAAGCCACTCTTCCCAAGAAAGAAGAAAAATTTAAAACCGATCAGACAAATCGAAAGAAAAAATCTAAATAGCTATCTTAGTTTTTTACTATATTTTAAAAGAGGAAGGAAATCCTCCCTCTTTTAAAATTTTTACCGTTCTTATTAATTTTTTGTTGACTTAATTATTAATAATAATTATATGTTTTTTATATCAAATGCAAAGAGACATGAGCATAAAAGAGAAAAATTTATATGGGTAGATTGAAACTTTCTGAGGAAAAGAAGGCTAAAAACATCTCAATATCACTATTACCAAAACATAAAAAAATTCTAGATGACTTGTGTAAGAAACTTAACTTCGGTGCATCCGATTTTATACAACGCAGTTTAGAAAAAGAGTGGAAAGAATACAAAGAATGTAAAGATTCGAATTCAAAATAAATTATTACAAATATAAATCTCTAGTATAAATCGCTATTAAGCAAAAGTTAAAATGAGAGTGTTTAAAAAGTATGGAAGATATCTATGAATCTTTTGGTGTAATTCGTGAGACTTTTAAGCTTTTCAAGGAAAATACTTCCTACGACAACCTTCCTACTAATCCTGTAGTTTTTAATTCCAAAGAATTGGAATTAGAAAACTATACCAATCTTCGTGATGTAATGAAGGAGATGAATGAAGTGTCTCGTAAATTGTTTATTTACGGGATGATTTATGAGTCTCAAAATAGAGTTCTTCAGTTACTTGAAGACGAGTTTGGCATGTGGCAGGCTAAAAAATATTTTGAGATAAATGCACTCCTTCCTCCGTTATCCAAATCAGAAAAAAGAACCGAGAAAGAAAAAGAGAACTTTATAAAGGTCCATTTTGAGAAAGATCATAAACAATATAGTGATCTTTTATCGGTAGAAAAGTACAAACTCGGAATAATAAAAAGAGTTGTTTCTGGGCTGGAAAATTACGGATTTAAATTACATTCACTAAAAGATTATAACATTGCAGCAAGCAGATCTGTGTAGATTTGTTATTTTATATTGAACAAAATTATATAATAAGGAGACTTCGTTATGGGAAAACTAACAGAGATCGTTGAGTCTTTTTCGAGAGATTATGGATCGGATAAAGAGTATGCAAAAGAAGTTAAGGTTACACCGGCAACTCCCGCTGTACTTAGATTTCTTGACGGTCCTGATGCATTTTTTGGATACTATATGTCATGGATACAGTGTGATGACGAGAAAAACAGACCTTTTGTTGTTGAGAATGACTTTGAAGGAAAAAGCCTTCTTGGAAAAATGTTTGGAAATAGAGATAACTACTATGAAGGTGGATACTTTGAAACTACTAAAAATGAATATGGAAAAGTAAATACCTACCAAGTAAAAGATCCTGATTTGTATAAAGTTATGACTGAATACTGGAATGCTTCCTTTGGAGCAACTGCAACAGCTAAACCCAAACTTGAATTCATTTATAATGTTATTCACAGAAATCCCGAAGTTGTAGATAATGCCCAGGTTTTCTGGTGTGCAAAAGAAAAGAAAACTAAAACAATACGCCTGGGTCAAAGAGCTATGATGTCGATTAAAAAATGTGTTGGTGATGATGGTAATATAAGTGAATATGATGTTAATTATACAAAAGAAGGAAATGGAAAAAACACCGTTCCTGATATAAGAAAAGCTGGAATTAATGTTACCTATGCAATTGCAGGG
>Ga0315297_10001213_pt1 | contig 15770 bp, 14 predicted proteins | sample YL17G15_0_MG_FD_203628 | JGI IMG/M metagenome (GOLD analysis project Ga0315297, IMG submission 203628) | Sediment microbial communities from Yellowstone Lake, YNP, Wyoming, USA - YL17G15_0 | ecosystem: Environmental > Aquatic > Freshwater > Lake > Sediment | place: USA: Wyoming | collected... | reverse complement strand
GCGCCGTCTCCGAGCGGCAGCGCGAGTGTGGTCGTGGTCCCGGCAGACGCGTGCGAAGTAAAGTAGAGAAGAATCAAATGAAAACATGCGAGCATTGCGGAACAGGTTGCGCAAAGCGTGTACCTGTTAAGTATGGGACAAAAGTGATAATGGTAGGGACTGGTTGCGCGAAACAGTTTAAACACGCAAGAAGACTAGATCTATCAGGCTCATTTTCGCCAAGACAGTTTGGTGTAGAAATGAAAGTAGACGAAAAAGACCATGTTAAATCTATTCAAGGCAACATTAAAGCATTTGGTCTTACAGACTATACTATAGCTCCAGTGATTGAGAAGTTTATAGACTATACTGGCACTAAGGGATATAGAGGTGAAAGAACCTATGGTCCAGAAATGCTTATGTCACAAGCTGCGCGTGTTAAATACTACCAGCCTATGACTAGACTAATTCTAATATTAAATGAAAAAGACATAGGTGAAGTTGACTCCGATGGATGTATAAATCTTAAAGTTGGAAGTGTTGTAGATGCATTAGGGTGGCGATTTGCGACAGATGGAGGTATTAATGGACTACTTAATATTAAAAGAAGCAGTTTAGAAAGCTTAGCAAATATGTTGATTGATATTGTTAAGAAAAGAGGAATAACCAAACAAGTATTTTTTGAAGAATTTAATATACCTTTGGAAAAAATGTTCATTTATGAATACACTTCAAGATTTGGTGATGGCCATTTAGGAGCCAAAACCAATCTATGGAATGCCGCGACGCGAGAAATCGGAGCAGAACATCCTGGTTACCCATTTATGTATTAGACCATAAACCAACCAGCAATCGAAGGCAGCATGTCTAAATATAGTTACGGCCATATACCGGATCCGAGCGGACACTCCGTGACGAGCGCGCGCTACCTTCTCGGCGGCACGATGACTTCGTTGCCGCGCAAGATGTCGTTGCGCGGATATGCGGTGATAGGAGATCAAGTATCAAGCAGTTCCTGCGTTGGCTGGTCTTGCGCTCAAGCAATATATATTTCACTCAAGAAAATAGGAATTCTTCTTCCTGACTTTCCTAGTCCGCAAGGTATTTACACGTTCGCTCGATGTATTGATAGGATATCAAATCATATACCTCTGAGTGACGACGGTTCGATGCCAAACCAAGCGATGCGCGGCATCACCGAATGGGGTGTGCCAATCATGTCGGATTGGCCGTTTGATGAGTCGAAGATCAACGACGAGCCAGATCTTGGCGAAATCGAGCACGCTAGCGCTCTACGCTTGCTTGGCTACTACCGGATCGACAACAATACGACGCTTGTAGAAATGTTCAAAACCGCAATTGTAGCTGGATATCCAGTACCGCTCGCGACCGAGGTAGACCAAGTATTCGAGGATTATGACGGGCATGGATCCGTGACGATACCTGGGACAAGTCTCGGCGGTCATTACATTTGCGGCGTCGGTTACGAAACCATGTCGAGCGGTAAAACCGTGTTTGAATTTGCAAACAGTTGGGGAAAATCGTGGGGCGATCAAGGATTTTTCTATGCCGACGAATCGTGGCTTAAGAAGACGACCGATCGATATGTTATGAGCCTTCATAGGACGAAATGAAAATGTCTAAGCTCTTTTTCTTATACGTCTCAGTCGCAATTGTAAACTGCCTAAAGCCTGTACCGACTCCGGTCGCGGACGCGGCGACAGAGACAGCGGGCGATGAAGCGGGAGACGGGGACGGCAAAAAGCGAGACGACTGCGCTCGCGCATGCACGAACCTTCGCGCGCTAAAATGCCCAGAGGGAAATTCAATCGATGGTGGAGACACATGTGAAGTTGCATGTCGGCACACTCAGACGACGGGGTTGACTGACCTAAAACCAAAGTGCCTTTTTGACGCAAAATCTCAAGAAGAAGCTGTCAAGTGCGGTACAGTGAAGTGCAAGTAAAGGTAAGAAAATGATTTCTAACACAGTCAAATTTGTCGTCGCAGCCGTAGCCGCCGTAGGCACTTATGTTTTTTTCACGAAGAAGGACGCTAGTGTCGGCGCATCAACAGGTGCGTGTAGCCGATGCGGCAGGCGTCCAATGGTGAATCCTGTTACTGTTGGCCGCTCGCCATACAATCTTCATCACGCTGACGCGAGCCGATTTAAAGCTCTCGGAGAGCTTCTTCTGCTTGAAGACCATATGATCAACGATCCGTGTCCTGATTGCATGAACAAGCATGCGATTACGGCGAGTCGATTCATGTCGGAAGCTGCCGGCCTTGCGGGCGGTGAAGACGAGGACGTGAAGACAACCGAGTTGATTGAAGATATTAGAGCGGAGCTAAAGCCAGAGACAGATATTGCTCTTGCTGCTAGAACAAGAGACGTGCGCAAGTCTTTGCAGGCTCGTCTGAACCTGTCTCACGCACATAGCGCGGAGACGCATGATGGACATGGGCACGGATAATGAAAACATGTGAGCATTGTGGAAAAGACTGCGCGAAGCGTGTGCCTGTGATGATAAAAGGCAAAGTTTCGATGGTAGGTATTGGTTGTTCAAAGAAATTCAAGATAGCAAGAAGGTCAGATTTAGCAATGTCATTATTTAAATCTGAAGACATGATCAGTGATGGAGTAATTATTCTTTCTGGGATACCAGGATCTGGAAAGTCTAGCTACGTTAAGCGGTATATAGATGCTGGACTGGTGACTAGATCGTCAGTATGTTCTGCTGACGACTACTTCATGAAATCTGGAAAATATGTATTCAATCCATCTAAGCTTGGAGTCGCTCACGCAGAATGTCTTCGTAAATTTATAGAAGCGTGTCAATCATATGAAAATAACATGCTGGGAGGCTACTATATCACAGGAGGAGGAATAGCGGCAATTGTAGACAATACCAATACTTCTGTTTTAGAAATTGGCCCTTATTATTCTGTCGCAAAGGCGTACGATTTAGATGTTACTTTGGTAACACTCAAATGCGACCCTTCCGTTTGCGCGGCAAGAAACACGCATGGTGTGCCTCTCGTCGGATGCGAGCGAATGGCGGCGGCTATAGCAAGCAGAAGTATTCCTCCTTATTGGGATCTAAAGACAAGAACGATCGACTGCCCATGAAGATTTGCGACCACTGTGGCAAAGTCTGCCAACGTCGCGTTCCTGCGATGTTGAATGGCAGTGTTGCAATGGTCGGCACTGGCTGTGCGAAAAGTTTGAAGCGACCAATCAGGTCGGATTTTGCGTTAGATTTTTCTAAGAAGAAAAAGATAAGACTGATAGTCGCTGCATACATCCCTAAGTTAAAGGGTGTAGACAAGTATCTAGGAGGATATATCGGTTCTGCCTATATTGAAGCATTTGATGATGGTACTGTAGGAGATACAAAGACTATACATGAAGCTATATTAAAGGACGGAAAACGGTCTGCGACGTATTACGTTTCTGAGAAAGAAGCAGACTATCTGGAAAAGAAAATTGAAGAGGCTGCCGATCTATACAAATCATCTAATGTATACAGAATAGTCGGTAATGGAGTTAAGCCTCACGACTTGTTTTTGGAATGTATTGGAGAAGAAGGAAGATATCCAGTAACTACTTATTTTACTGGAGGCGCAGTAAGTGGAAGGTCCGAATTGAATATATCCAATTCTAGGCACTGGTTTACAGAAAAAGGATGGAAAAGACTAAAAGATAAGTGCAAAAATGTACCAAATATAAAGATATGCAAAGAGAACACAGAGAATCTCAAAGTCATATACATTGATGAAGACCAAATTGTTACTGACGGGGGTCCATGTAAAGCTCCAATGTCGAGTTTTAGGAGAAAGATTCTGACTAAAAGAGGGTGGATTAAATGAAACGCTGCGACCACTGCGGAATTAATTGCGCGCGACGTGTGCCAGTAATGGTACGCGGTCGTGTTGCCATGGTCGGCACTGGTTGCGCCAAGAAATTCAAGCGAGCGAAGCGATCCGATCTTGCGTCTTCATATGTTAATCAGCCAACAAGACTTACAGAGCAAGAATTTCTTAAGAAATTTGCAAGCAAAAAAGGAGGAGCGCAAGCCACATTTGGTGGAGTTAAAAATGCTGTAGAATTTCATGCGTTCAAAGGATATGGACTTGTTGTCTTTACTCAGTCGTCAGGGACTGGAATGTATCCGTATGACAAGCATATACTAATTACTTTGTTCGACCCTTATTCTGATGATATTGTTCAGGCCACAACTTTGCTTTACAGGCACAATCCATTATTTGGATGTTTAGTGGAACAAAGATCTAGCAAATGTGATCCTGGATTTAGTCAAGTAATACAAGATTTCTTGGACGCCAATCCAAAATGGGATCCGATCGAATTGTACGTACCAGGATCTGTAAAATATGGTCCTGGGCCTATGCCTGTTCATGTTGCGCCGATCAAAAGTTCGGCAGCAAAAGAAGCCAAATTCATAAGCAAAGTCATAGCATTCAAAGGAGACGCTAGACTGTATCGTATGGACCCTCCATATATTGGCAACGATTATGTGGTCGTTAGTGCAGTTACCGTACCGAATACTATGACTCTTAGCGGAGGACCAGAAACTTATATTTTCAAATCAGACTCGCATGGTTTAATTCTTAATTTCTCGGAATTGCCTGGATCTTTTCGCGGAGACATGGATCATAAGCGGGCATTAGCCAACGCTGGCTATACAATCGTTCCATAACATGTCAACCACATACATACAATTCGCAGAATCAGTTCGTCGCTATCTAGTAGACAGCGGCTTATCTGCATTGTATTCTAGAAAAATCATAGAAGAATATGCAGACGCCTTAGTAGAAGCCAATGCGGCAGCATGGGACGTTGAGACTGTCGGAGATTTACTCATCAAACTGGAAGCCGAAAGAATCGGCGTATACGCGTCGCGTAGGACGATTGGCAGAGACAGAGCGAGACGGAGAACGGAAAGATGACTTTAGATCTAGCCTACATCGCCAGGCGTGTTGAAGAGTCTCGTCGCGGTATTCGTCGTCCGAAGTTTATCGGAACGTCCAAAAAAAAGCTAAAGTGCGACAGGTGTGGCAAACCTAATCTGTCGAAGAGCTTTGTTTTTGAGGCTCCAGACGGCTCGACGCTGCATCTCGGATCCGACTGCGCGGCAAAGATGCGGAACGATCGGTCGGATTACGAAGCTGTCGATGACGACATGCTCAAGAAATATCCGCAGTTTGCAAAAGAGATTGAATTATTCAAAGATAGAGATCCAAGCGGATCTCTGAAATATTTGAAGTGGGAACTGTTAATTCTAGACTCTGGAGAAGCGCTTGAGAATGAGATTTCTGATGTTGTAGATATGTTTCATAGATTTTCTCAAATGCCGCCTGCTCCTGTTATTACAAATCCAACTCCAGAGCAAATAGCAAGACAGATTCCAAGAATAGAGAAGAAGGACATTTACGCTTACAAGCCTGAAGATTTTACAGAGCTTCGCGATAAGCTAATGGTGATAGCCGGAGTTGTGTCTGATAAGGAACAGGAGAGAAAGAAGTATAAAGAGAAGCCGCCGTCTGACGATGAGGCTCCAACTATCTATGAAGGTCCAAGATTCACTGGAACTCACATCAGAACCAAGAAAGCTAGCATGTTCTTTGGTAGAGGCACCGTATGGTGCATTACTATGGGAGCGCAGACATGGTGGGAGGATTACGAAGGTAAGAACGAAATTTTTATGTTTGTCATGGATAGAGATGTACTAAATAAGATACAGTCAGGAAAGCTGGACCCAAAAAAAGCTAATCCATTATACAAAATAGCAGCGCATGTACACAGAGACGAAGCAGATAGAATCTATGAGATTAAGTTTTGGGACGCGCTAAACCATGTAGTAAAATACATAGACGTTAAGAACTATATGGGAGACGAATTTGAAGCTTTCTTGGATGCTCTTATCCCTATCGCTAAAAAGTGGCCGAAGTCAATCGTGGCCAGAGTTGGCACGGACGTAGCAAGCGAGGAAGAGTGCCATCAGGTATTCGAGGACGCAAAAGATTACACAGAACGTGTAAAGAATTCTATATTTTATATGTTGGCTAAAAATAGAAAAGTTGACAAAGAAGATCTGTCTTACATATTGAAATATTCTACAGATAGAATTCTGTATCTAGAAAAAATGATCGGCGTTTTGCCAACTATGTCTGAAGATGAATTCAAGAAGTGGAAAATTGAAGTAAGGATACCTATAAAGGCAACAGTAGAATCGTCTATTGATTCAATCAATGAAGAGATTTCTAATATTTTAAACACGATAAGCGGTGGAATTCGCAATAGAAAAGTAGATCCAGGCACTGTCTTTGGAATGATTGGCAAAAAGAGTCTTGTAGACTTCTCTATTGCAAGTAATATTCCTTATACAGATAGTACAGATTACATCATAAGAAGGCTACTGAAAGAGGCAACGTTACAAGAGATGACAGGTCTACCGGCATCTTCAACGGTAAAATATCCAATATCATACAAGAGTGGGCTACCTAAAGATATTATAAACGAGCTAGCAAATGACAAGAGTGCGATGATCAGGCAAAATTCATACAATCAGCGAAATATTAGTGCTCAAACGATCAATAAAGCAATCATGAATGAAGGCAATGGAGAGGCATTAATTGCAGCTCTGGGATCAGCTAAAGCCAGCAAAAAGGCTATAGTATCAAGACTTGTAAAGTGCATGAGCGGTCCAATAGAATATTGGAACAATGAAACTTGCTCTGCAATTATTTGCGCAGCGGTTAAAATATCGAAAAAAGCAGCCGGTGAAATTATAAAGAAATCTGAGTTCTTTAAAAATGCCGATAATAGCAGAATTGTTGGTAAGGCTATAGCTTCATGCAATTCTACTAACATAAAACTAGAAGATTGGAAGAAATTAGCAACAGATCCAGACGAAGAGGTGCGGCTTCTGGCTGCTAAAAATAGTCGAAACCCTTTTATAGAATCGGTACTAAAAGACAGTACTAGAATAAAAGAAGCAATGCTTGATGATAGACAATATTTTGAACCAATATACAAAGAAAAAGTAATAGTTCCCGGCAAAATGATGGACATGAAAGATTCGGCGGAATTGCAAGAATATGTAGGAGGAATTTTTAAGAGGTTTATACATGATAATGTCCAAGTAAGATATAGTTTGGCAAGAAAATTCAAATATTCAAGACCTGACTACATTAATGAAAAGGACGAGCTATATATACTTAATGCGTTAAAGTATGACGACGACTCTGACGTAAAAAGAACAGCCAGAGAAGCGCTTAAGAGAATACGAAAAGAGTCTGGACAAGAGCCAGAAGAGCCAGAAGAGGAATTAGTAGAATCTTTGTCAGACGAAGATCGAAAATTCGCTGAAGACGAAAAAGAAGAAAAGCGCCTCCGCGCTGCCGTAAGAGCGCGTATTGATAGGGAAGACTAATGGAAACCTGTGATCATTGCGGAACTAGCTGTAAGACTCGCGTCGCCGTGATGATGCGCGGTCGCGTAGCTATGGTTGGTACAGGGTGTGCAAAAAAGTTCAAGAGAGCGAAGCGATCAGATCTGTACAAGGCTGTCATTCTTGGACCTTCTACTATTTCTGCGGATCAACCTAAGCAGGTTACAGAACAGGAATTTCACGACAAATTCAAGAGCAAGATTCATAGTACCAAAAATGTATTTTCTGGAGTGAATGTAGTAGAATGGTATCTGTTTCATGGTGTAGGGCTAGCAATTTCTGTCAGGAATCTTCCTGTTGCATGGCCATACAACGAGGCTGTAGCTGTACGTATCTACGACCCTTACACTGGCAAACATACTAAGATAGGGCTATTGTACAATAACAATCCTTTGCTAGGAGACACGGTAGAGCAGGAATCAGCAAAATTCACACCTGGGTATAGTCAAGTCGTACAAGACTTTCTAGACATCTATCCGAAATGGGATCCGATCGCAGTGCATGTGCCAGGATCCGTACGTAAATCGCCAGGATACACAGCGCCGACAGCGCCAATTGCGATAGCTCCTTCAGGTGCTGGTATTCCGCCTGGAAGAATGGGAAATTGGGCCCATAAATTCTATCCAAGTGAATGGGACAGTCTGATATTTACTGCGAGCAAAACTTTGGCTCCGCAGTCGATGTTTCAAAGTATAAATATAGTTCATTTAAACGGCATTGTAACTTTTCCTGATTTGCCACCAAAAAACGTAACGCCGAAATCATTTGGAGATTTTCCGGATTTTGCTGAGTTCACTGTAAGATTTAACAAATATTCTGATAAATATAGCCACTATAGAATATCAACAGGAAATTACGTAGGAACAAATAAAAAAATAAGTGTATTAGGAGGAAACTGGACAGCAGTCTCTCTATACAATCTTCTGGCTATTCAGCTTGATCCATACATCGTTGAAGAATTCCATCTCATCGCATCGATACTCTATACGTTAGGATGGATGTGGGTTGATGCTTCTGCTATTCATGTCGCTCCTGTTGCCAAACAACCAAGAGTAGTTCAAGGAACGTTCGACTTCGGCGCAGGCTTAGTAAATGCTCACCAGCATCCAAACGGGTTGGGCTGGGTCGCAGACACGGCTAAAGTAGGAGCATCTGTTTTCGTAGGGCCAAATGCAATGGTATTTGATTATGCAGAAGTGTGGGATATGGCACAAATAAGCGATTACGCTAAAGTGCATGGAAAAGCTAAGGTATATGATAACGCTATGATAACCGGAAATGCTAAAGTGCATGGAAAAGCTAAGGTATATGATAACGCTATGATAACCGGAAATGCTGAAGTATCCGCAGAGGTTTCTGGGGATTCCAAGATCGGCGGAGATGCAAGAGTAATGGTAGCAGCGAAAGTTTTTAATGGAGCCGTAATTGAAGGTGAGGCTCTGATAACAGATAGAGCAGAGGTTTATGGTGAAGCCCATGTCTCTGGCAAAGCATTAATAGGTAGTGATGCCAGAGTGTACGGTTATGCGAAGATTAAAGACAATGCTTCTGTTGTCGGAGAAGCGAAAGTCCACGATAGGGCAATAGTAGAGGGAGTCGCCGAAATAAAAGGCTATGCGAGAGTATTTGAAAATGCAAAGATATACGGACGTGCCAATGTTTACGGAACCGCGCGTGTTTCAGGTAATGCTAAAGTATCTGGAACTTCAAAAGTTCATGACGACTCATCAGTTTTTGGTCAGGCAAAAGTTTACGATGGTGCTGAGATTAAAGGTGAGGCAAACATATTTTCTAGTGCAATTGTTAGAGGATTAGCAATTGTAGGAGACAATGCGTCTGTACAAGGAGACGCCATTATAGACGCAGAAGCTAATGTTTATGGAAACTCGTTAATTCATGAAAATGCTCTTGTAGAGGGAGAGGTGTATGGCAGTGCAGAAATATTTGGTGACTGTAAAGTGGTAGGCAAAGCAAAAGTATACGGGTATGCAAAAGTTTTAGGAAACGCACAGCTTAATGATAACGCAAAAGTATACAGTTATGCAACAGTTGAAGATTACGCCATGGTAGAAGAAGATGCAGAAGTGTTTGGAAATGCCATTATTAAAGACCATGCGATCATAAAGGGAACAGCGAAAGTTGGCGGAAGGATAACTGTCGGCGGAAATACCGTGATGACATGAAAAACCTAAGCCCTAGACAACTCTCGTTCCTTATTTACGTAGCCGACAACCACAAAGATGTCGTAGAACGAGATAGAAAAGGAATACTAAAGCAAAGGTTAGAGAAATCCTAATAAACTTGGCAACTCCGTAAGGTCTACTTACTATGAAAATATGCGATCATTGTGGTAAGTCCTGTTCACGTCGCGTACCAGCGATGTTGGGCGGAGACGTAGCTATGGTCGGAGTTATTTGCGCAAAGAGTCTCAAAAGGCCAAGCAGATCCGATCTATCAAATTCGTACGGATCAGACTCAGGCGTTCTACTTGCCAACAAATACGCAAACCAAGATCCAATAGGTTGGTGGATGTCCGAAAAACTGGATGGAGTAAGAGCCATTTGGGACGGAAATAATCTGAAGTCTCGCAATGGAAACATCTTTCACACGCCTAAGTGGTTTAAGGACGAGTTGCCAAAGAACGTTAAGCTTGATGGTGAGCTTTTCGTAGGTCGTGGTCAATTTCCAGAGACGATTTCGATCGTCAAGTCGCATGAAGACAAGGGCTGGAGTAAGATCAAATATAGAGTTTTCGATCTTCCAAGCGACAAGCGCAAGTTTGAAGACCGTCAAAAGACACTTAGATCCATTGTATCGAAAACTAAATCTAGACATTTAAAGTACGTAAAGCAAACAAAATGCAAGAGTCTGGCTCAATTCAACAAAACTGTAAAAGATCTTGTCAAGCTTGGTGCAGAAGGCACTATGCTTAGGGAGCCCGGATCGCTGTACGAGCCGCGCCGGTCTTCAACTTTGCTAAAGGTAAAGAAATTCCATGATGCAGAAGCAAAAGTTGTAGGACATGAGAAAGGAACTGGTAGACTTTCTGGAGTAATGGGCGCTCTCATTTGCGAGCGAAACGGGAAGCGATTCAAGGTAGGATCCGGTTTTACGGATGCTCAGCGAAGAAAGCCGCCGAAGATCGGGTCCAAGATCACGTTTCGATATCAAGAGATGACAGAGCGTGGCGTTCCTAGGTTTCCGACGTTTGTGGCTATAAGAGATTACGAAGGCAAATACGATAAGTCAGAAAAGTCGAAAGAAACGATTACTGGGTATCCGGTTGGAACTGATTTTGGATATTATGTAAAAAGAATAGCAAAAGAACTTGAGAAACTTGTCAGGAAAAACTGTCACGATATAGATGACGCAGGTATATCGGTTATAGTGAGCAAATCTCTTATGCGGTGTAGCGAACATTTGAAGGACTTCTTTGAGTACGATTTGAATGAAACTGACGCCGCCGAATATGTGCATAATAGATGTTCTGACATAGTTATTAGAGATGTGTACGGGAGTAGATAAAATGAAACTCGGCGATTCCGTTAAATCAATCACCATCGCACTTGGCATTCCTCAATGCAAGTCGTGTAAGGTGCGCCAGCGTAAATTGAACAAGTTCGGAGACGATCTTGCTGAATTCTTTAGCGTAAAAAAGAAAACTTGCGAGCATTGTGGCAAGGAATGCAAAAAGCGCGTTTCTCGCAAAATTAACGGAAGGCGACTAATGGTAGGTGTTGGCTGCGCAATGAACTTATCGCGCAGAGCAAATTGGGCAAACTTTTCTAATACAAATATAAAGTATCCGCGCGGTAAATATCCTAGAATAATAGACAAAGAAAACAAAATAGCTGAAGGTATTGCTAATGCGATTTTTCGTCATGCTAGTTATTACGGAGTTGAACCATCTGACGAAGAGATGAGCTTGCTTGCAACTAAGATTAAAGCAAATATGCCAGAGGATATTAGGAACCCAGTAGCCTATGCTACTATTGTAACTAGAAATTTTCTAAGCGACAAAGCAAAAAAGAAAAAGGCCGCACCAAGGATTGAAGCAAAAAGAGTAGAAAAAGAATCAGAGGAATATAAGAAAAAGATCGGTGAAGAGATATCTGAAAAAATAAACGCAGGTCTTCGTGTCGAGCTTAAAGGTATTATAGACAGGCTATCCATGTCGCCATCCTCGTCGTTTGCAAGGCAGGATGCCTTAAGATATGTGTGGCAGGTATACGGAGAGCAAATGACGGATCAAGAGGCCGCTATATTGTTCCCAAATAGTACAAGGAATCAAAGATACAAATGGAAAGAAAGAGCAACTACAGATATACTCGGTGCAGCTTCTAAAGAACTTAGAATCTTTATACTTGAATCTATAAGTCGTCCTGGCAGTAAACCTTCTGGAGACATTAGAGGTTACGGCTTGCTTGGCGTAAAAAGTAATGTTCTAAAATGAAAACCTGTGACCATTGCGGCCGAGCCTGTACTAAGCGTGTTCCCAGGATGGTACACGGCAAAGTTGCTATGGTCGGAGTTATTTGCGGAAAGAAGTTTAAGCGGCCAACAAGAAAAGATCTCGCTTCTTCTTTCATGGCAGAGGCGTCAGATAAAGACATAGAAGAATTTAAAAAGAAGTTCCCAAGCTACTCAGGTCTTCAAGAGAAAACACAACAGACCCGCCAACCTGCTCAAGCGCTACAAATAGGTCCAGGTTTAGTTGCTGTAAACAGAGCAAAGTGGAGAGCTATATGGAAAAAATGGGGAGATACAGATAAAGAGCCTGGTAGAATTCCTCCGTTTAGTCCTCCTGTCGATATGCCAGCTAAGGCTCTTGCTTTCGCATGGAAAGTTGTTTCTGATTATTCCTCTACTGTTGCTAGTAAATCCGTGCTCGGAGGGTGGAGAGAAGGGATATGGGGTCGAACTGTCGCTGGCGAAGATGCCGCACGCGGAGGATGGGATAGCGAAGGGGTATGGGGTCTTAACGGAAACAACTTGTCGAGTATATGGATAGCTTCTCGAAAGACTATCGGTAATAGATTTATTAGATTGGTAAAATGGTCGATTGGCAACAAAGAAAGTAGAAAGCATACAAAATACGTTCCTCCTGAATGGTCTGCATTATCATCAACGCATCTTGATAGAGTAATGCGGGCTGTTGGTATCTATGATCACGAAAGTATCAAGGTAAGGTCAGTGCTTGGCACACTCTCTAAACCTGCACAAGAAGTTGCTATGGCAGGAGCTTACTCAAGGGCGTTACGAGAACTCCGCGGTCGGCCAGTAGGCGGAATTGTTGCCGGATTTGATGACCCAATCTGGCGGCGCGCGCCTCCAGGCCGCAAGCTCGACAAAATAAGTATAAAAATAAGAGTTAGACATCTAGATATAGAGAACGCGCTCAAAATAGATAAAATGTTCAGAGAATCAGACTTTGAAGGCAAGAGAAGAATAGCTGCTTCTGTTGCTACGTTACATAGATCTCCAGAAGAGTTTCCGAAATGGTGGACAAGCGGCAATCCGTTGAACGTGTCATACCCAGAGTTGACTGGGCGTGATGCGTTATCTGTCAGTGATATGGATAAAAGGTGGGAAATATCTGCAAGTCTTAATCTTGGAAAAAAGCCTATAGACGTGAGCCCTGCTGGGCTTACTTCAAAAGAGGCCCATATTTGGCTTAAGCATGGCGCTCCTGATGGCTTTTTTTGGCTTGTAGAAAACAGTCCAGGCGCAAAATATCTTGATAGAGAAATTTATATAGATACTATTGAAATAGCAAGATGGCTGTCTTCTGTACTTTTAGATCCTAAAAGGCGCGAATCATTACTTAAAGAAAGAGAAATAAGGGGTCCACACGGGGAGTTGCTTGTTATAAGATTCATAGATAGAATCGATGAAATAAGAAATGAAGATATAGTAAGAGGTCCAAAGACATCGGTAGACGATGTTTTCAACAGAGCGTCAGAGCGTTTAACTAAAGACGCTCTTGAGCGTATGAAGGAAATGCATGAGAAGCTAGCAGACGATCCTAAATGGTGGGTAAATATTCCGTTCGTTCATATATTAAATACTCCGTCAAAACTCGTAGAAGAGGGCAAATTTATGCGTCACTGCGTTGGACAATATGCAGGATATGTTAAAAATAAAGAGTCTGTAGTTGCTTCTATAGTTGTAAGAGGGGAAAGATCAACTGTTGAGTTCGACTATAGAACCGGAAGAGTAAAGCAGCATATGTCTTACAATAATGAGGCTCCTTCAGCACTAAGTGAAAGAGCCTTGTTGGCATTCAGAAGAAAAGCAAAGGTAATATGAAACCTTCGTCTAGAACTTGCGAGCATTGTGGCAAAGAATGCAAGAAGCGCGTTTCTCGCAAGATCAACGGTAAAAGACTAATGGTTGGAGTTGGATGCGCAAGAAATATCAAACCAACAAGTAAGCTTAACCTTGCGATAGAAGGTGAACGGTTCTTTTTTGGACAATTAGTGTTTGATGTTGTCAAAGCTATGGAGATTTCCAAATCACTACCAATTCAGAATGGCAAGCCAACTTACGGTTGGATATTTGGTAGACGTATCAACAAAGAGCACGCCGCAAAGGCAGATCTTAGCAAGCCTGTGCTATTTGCAACGCTTTTAACGCCAGGAAAAGATATAAAAGAATACAATCTCTTAATTGACGGCAATCATAGAGTAAAGAGAGCCGTAGACGAAAATAAAGAAGTCCTGGTTCAAGTGTTGGGAATAGAAAACACTCTACGTATACTTGAGGAGCCTTCTAGATCTGCGCAGTACAAGCTTGCCAAAAAGGCAGGATTCGTATCTGTGCCGCTAAAGCAAATCATTTCCGCTAGACAAGACACTGCAAGTTCTGATTCAGAGATAATACTATGTGGCGACTGTTTCAATTGGGCATACGAGAATCTAAAAGAAGGAGAAATCCTTCGCCATGGACTAGTTCGTCATCCAACTTCATCGATGAGGAAGGAAAGACCAAAGAAATTCGCACACGCATGGATCGAAAGAGACGGTCTTGCTATAGACTGGCAAGGTTCTATTGGCATGGAGTATCATAATATAGATATAGACCTGTTCTATAAAATCTACAAACCTACTCATAAGAAATTCTACGACTACGAAACATCAAGACGATTGCATTCCCTATTCAAAGGATCTGGACCATGGCATCCTGCTATGTGGAAATTGAAAGATGAAGCGTCCTACACTCCGATCGAGTCGACAATAGCAACAAAGTTTAGCGAGCTTGCTGGCGCTCAGCGTGGAGAGCCTGAAAGAGCAATGCTTAGAGCACAGGATATTCTTGGTGGTGGAGTAATGAGTTTTGTTATTGAGCATATCGGTGATCTTACACACCGTATGACAACTGACGTTGAATATGGTTCAGCAGGCTACGGTAATGTGGAAGACAAGGTTCAAAAAACTCTGAGAACCTTAAACCATAAATATGAATTTGAGCGCGAGCACGCGGAAAATATGAGAGCTAATGCTCAGTATTTAAATATTGATTACAGTGAATTTACAGATAAAGTAAACAATGCATTAATTGCGTACTCTAAGGCTCACGAAAAACTACATGTATACAATAAAGCTCAATGGCTAGCTAGACAAGCCGCGATAAAGCTTGGTGAGCAAAAGTTCAATGACGTAAAACTTTCTCTATATAATCTCAAAGACATGTTAAAAGACGAAGACACTTGGTGGAAGCACGCAACAGAATTTGATCCCGATTATTCAATTGCGGACAGATCTATTTACACTCCAACTCAATCAATAGAAACTGGAATCAAAATCCAAGATCCTGGGTTTTCAGGATACAAGACAAGCCTAGGCTCAACATACGATGTAGGAGAAAGTAAAGGACTACAAATAGAAGACTGGTATTCAACTATAAGAACAAAATCCATACACGCTGGCCACGAAAAGGAAGATGTCGGCAAGAAAAGAGACTCACACCTTACGCTCTATATAGATAAAAAAGATTCTGGACAAATGGGAATGCCAGAAAATATTAAGACATATGTAATGATAATAAATAATGCAATGTATCACACAGACATCAAGAAAGATGGAAAAATTGGGAAGTTTTACGGTCCAGTATTCTACAGTACAATACCAGTAAAAGGATCTCATCCGATGGAACTGTGGGGACCATTCAAACATAATGGAATATTAGGATTCAAGAATTGGCACAATGGAAATGAAATAGTAGAAATTTTCAAATAGACTAGTAGCGGTATCAAAAACAAGCAGCGATATCAAGGTAAAGTTCGGATCATGAAAACCTGCGACCATTGCGGACGAGTCT
>Ga0315297_10001212_pt1 | contig 15770 bp, 10 predicted proteins | sample YL17G15_0_MG_FD_203628 | JGI IMG/M metagenome (GOLD analysis project Ga0315297, IMG submission 203628) | Sediment microbial communities from Yellowstone Lake, YNP, Wyoming, USA - YL17G15_0 | ecosystem: Environmental > Aquatic > Freshwater > Lake > Sediment | place: USA: Wyoming | collected... | reverse complement strand
CCACAGTGCCTGGCCAGGATCGATTGAATCCCCGAACGGGATTCCGGGCCGCCCAATACTAACACCGAACCTTCCTGAGGCAACAGCCCATCCTGAGCCAGCGAGGCGATCACAGTCCGGTCGCCGATCGGTTTCTGCTGCTCCTGGGCTTCGATGCGCGTGACCACGTCCCGAAACGGCGAGGGATGGTCCGGCTCATCCGTAAACGCCGTCAGCACCGATCGCCGCCGATCGGTGACATAGTGATTGAGCACCGGCGGCAACGATTGCCGGGAAATCCGCCTGACGGTCATGAAGTCGGGATCGAGATCGATCGCGATCGGTCGCGCGGGCAAGGTCACGGAGATCGTCTCGCGCAGCGAACGCAGCGGCACAGTCAGAAGATGCGCACGGTCACCCTCCATGCGAATCAGCAGCTGAAGGGGAAGACGAAAGGGCTTGTGGGATTGGACGATCGTGGCCTCCAGCCGAAAGGTCTGCGCCGGCTCCCCCGCTACCGGACGGGCAACGGCCTCCGACAACGACAGCACCGGCGCCCCATCCTGCTCCACCCATTGCGCGAAAAACCATCGGAGATCCTGGCGGCTCTCTTCTGCAAAGACCCGCTCAAGATCGCGCCATTCCGCATGCCTGCCACGATACTGCGCCACCAGGATCTTCAGGGCCCGCCAGAACGTTTCGTCTCCCACCTCCTGGCGCAGGAGGTGAAACAGCATGGCGGCTTTTTGATAGCCGATGGCATTGTCATGCTCATCCTGTTTTTGCGTGAATTGCGCGACCGGATAATCCCGCTCCGGCGTCACGTGGAGATTGTAGCCCTGCACCATCAGACGGCGTTGGTCCCGCGCCTGCGTGTGATCTCCCATCAGTTCAAGCCAGTAATAATTGGCCAGGTAGGTCGTCAGGCCTTCCACCCAATTCCCGCGCTCGGCGCGATTGAAGACCGCGTTGCCGATCCACGAATGGACGATCTCGTGACCGAGCGCGTAGGGTTGCACATAATGCCGCTTGATGATGCCGCTCCCCAGCAGGGTGAACGAGGGCATGCCGAGCCCGCTCGCAAAGAAATTCTCCACCACGGCGAACTTCTCGAACGGATAGGGGCCCAGCAGAGGGATATACACGTCCAGGTAGCGCGCGGTGGCATCGAGATATTCCTCGGCCAGATGCGCATCATCGGGAAAGAGATAGGTCGAAAGCCGAATCCTCTGACCGGTCTTGGCCGTCCAGTCGCGAAACGAGGTGACAAATGTATTCGCCACGAGCGTGACGGCCTCGCTCGGCTGCGTCACGACCCATTCCGTCATCACCATCTGATCGCTGCGACAGAGCCCAACAGGACAGGCGCGCGATTCGCCGGCCGTTCCTTGGGTCACTACGGTCCACCCCGCCGGCACGGCGACCAGCAGCGCATAGGTACTGAGTGATTCCGGGACATCCGGATACCAGTGGCTCTCACTGCTCACATAGACGCCTTCCGGCCCGATATGGCCGGCAGTCTCACTGGGCGTCACAAATCGAAGATGGCGCGGATCGCGCGGCGGATCGTTGATGACGCCATGGTAGTGCACATCCAGCGTCACCAGTCCGGCGGCCACGACCTGCGGGGGGATGCTGACCTCCTGGACCGACTCCGGCGTGGACCCATGCTCGATTTCAAACGGCACATCGTGAATCGAGACCTCCGTCCCGGCCGATTCTTGTACGAGTGCAATGTGGTCGATCTGAAGCGTGGGGGCGAGGGAGAAACGAATCGGGGTCTGCGGCTGCGGCACCTCCAGGGTCAGCCGGTCCTTTGCGATGAGCGCATGTTGCTCGGGGACGAGCTGTACGAATACATCGTGATGCCGAATGACGGCTCGCGGCAGGACTGGGTCGGCTGCGCAGGCTATACCGAGAGCCCCGTGGCTCAAGAGCGCGAGGAGAAAAAGACAGGGGAAAGAAACCATCCTGCTTCCGATTGGCATCGGAAGAGTTTTAGCATTCGCGACAGACGAGCACAAGCTGGATGGACGTCAGCAATTGCTCCAAGTCGATCGGCTTCCCGATGACTTCTTGCGGCCCCATGGCCCAGGCTTCGTCGAGAGTGTCTTCGTTGAGACTCCCGGTGATGATGATCACCCCGCCGCGGTATTCTCGTTGGTGGAGCTGCCGGAGCACCTCGGAGCCGTCCATGCCGGGCATGAGCAGGTCGAGAAGAATCAAGTCGGGCGGCGCTTGCTCCACCATCGAGAGGGCCTCAGCGCCGTTTCCCACGCCGAGTGACCGATAGCCGCGCAGACTGAGAAACTTTACGAGCAAGTCGCGGACCAACGGCTCGTCATCAACGACGAGGATCGTTTCCTCCGGATCGGCCACGGCTGCGCTGCCCGCCACCCCCGGCGGAGCGGGAACGGATTTAACCGGAAGCTGCACCACCCGGTTGACGCATTCGACCAGCACATCAAGCGACAGGCCCTTTCGAATAAAATCGGTGACGCGCAACCCCCGCGCTTGATTTTCCTGTTCCTCAGTCACTCCGCCACCCAGGATGATCACCGGCGCATGGGGATCGTACGCACGGATTTCTTTGAGGACGGTCAGCCCATCCATTTCTGGCATGCGAAGATCAAGAATGGTGACGCGCGGGCCCTGCTGGCGAAAGAGGGTCAGGCCTTCGATCCCGCTCGTCGCCGACAGCACCTGATACCCATGTCGGGTAAAGACGGACTGGATCAGCTCGCAGTTCATGAGATCGTCGTCGATAACCAGAATTTTGATCATGCCTTAGCCTCACGAGTAGGAATGCGTGGCGCATCGCGTTTAGCAGGATGCTGAAACAGTCCGCCAGCCTCTTAGGCGCGCGACGGGCAAGCCTAGCGCGACAGGCGCGACGCGCAAGCCCTGATTCCCCATGTCTCGCCTTTCCCGCCAGTCCCGCCAGTCCCGCCTGTCTCGCCCGGCTCTCCTGCGTGGTGTACTCCTGCTGTCCCAGACATGCAGACCAGTGGATTTCCGGCGGACCGGCTTTGTTTTTCCACAGCCTGCTAGAATTCTCACATTCAACCTAACACAGGCGCTGCTGGCTGAGAAGAAAATATCGGGATCTCACCGGGGGCTACGCAGGAGGCTCAAAAAGGCCGTCCAGCGGGCGAGGTAGGCTGAGGTCGAGGTCAAGGTTGAGCGAAGATCTGACTTTCTTTTTCTCAACCTGAGCCTGAGCCTTAACCTTCCCCGAGCTGGCGGACTGTTTCCGTATCCTGCTAGGCGGAGGGCGGCGCCGACGTCCCCAGAAGCGCGTCCACGAAAGCATCGCTCTGAAAATCCTGGAGATCCTCGACCGACTCCCCGACTCCGATCAGCCTCACGGGCAACTTGAGTTCCTCGGCGATCGCGACGACGATCCCTCCGCGAGCGGTGCCGTCGAGCTTCGTCAGGACCAAGCCGGTGACGCCGACCGCCTGATGGAATTGACGGGCTTGGGACAGCGCGTTCTGCCCGACCGTGGCGTCCAGCACGAGGAGCACTTCGTGCGGTGCACCAGGACATTCCTGTCCGATGACGCGCGTGATCTTGCGGAGTTCGTCCATGAGATTCGATTTCGTGTGCAGCCGGCCGGCCGTATCGATCAACACCACGTCCACCTGCCGTGCTTTCGCGGCAGCAATCCCATCGAACGCGACGGCGGCGGGATCGGCTCCATAGCGGTGACGGATCACGTCGACGCCGACTCGGTCGGCCCAGACTTGCAGTTGATCGATTGCTGCCGCGCGAAAGGTATCGGCAGCGACCAACAACGGCACCTTCCCTGCCTGCACGAGCCGTTGCGCGAGTTTGGCGATCGTAGTGGTCTTGCCAACACCGTTCACGCCCACTGCCAGGATGACAAACGGCTTAGGACCTTTCGCGAGCAGGGACTCCAACGGTTGCCCTTGCACGGGCGTCAGCACGTCGAGCAGGGTGTCCCGCAATACCGTATGCACCCGACCGGGTTGCGAGGCATTGGTCCCTTGAAGCTGTTTCTTGAGGCGCTCCATCAGGCGATCCACGACGCGGGCACCGAGATCGGAGGCCATGAGGGCCGCTTCGAATTCCTCCAAGAGGGCAGGATCCGCCGCACGGCCAAGCAGCCGATTCAATGACCCGCGAACGACATCGCGCGTTTTGGTGAGCCCGTGACTCAGTCGCTGCAGCCATCCCATAGAGCTACTCGTGCTGTGTGCTGTGTGATGCGTCCCTCGATTTGGCTCGGGACGGTGAGCCTGTCCCTCGACTCAGCTCGGGACCCTGAGCTCGCCGAAGGGTCGAACCGTGACGCGTTCGATTCACTCGTTTCGGCAACGGTGCAAGACGGCTCAAGATCATCCGTTCACGACGCTGCATCCGGCGCGCGTCTTTCTCACTTCGCTCATGATCGTAGCCGCAGAGATGCAGAATGCCATGGACCAAGAGCGCCGTCAGCTCCTCGTCCAGCGATCGCTGGCCCTGTTTGGCTTGGCGGACTGCTGTCGGCACGGCAATCACCACGTCACCCAGCATATCCGGCGTGAGGCGTCCCTCGACTTGGCTCGGGACGGTGAGCTTGTCGAACCGTGAGGCGTGAGGCGTGAAGGATTCCCGCATGGCAAAGGCCAGCACGTCGGTCGTGCAATCCTTGCCCCGATACCGACGATTGAGACCCCGCATCCGCTGATCGCCCACGAACAGGACGCCCAGTTCCGCCGACGCTTCCCCGACATCGGAAAGAATCGCCCGTGCCAATCGATCCAAGCGCGCCTGGTCAAACGCCACACGTCGAATCTGACTCTGCATAAGGACCGGCATTGTAACTACTCAGGTGTTCAGACTGAAGGCTGAAGGCTATAAATTATCTCGCACAGCACGAATCAAGCCATTCAACACCTTCTCGGTTTCTAGGAGCCTGTCCGACATTGCTTTCGTGACGAGGCGAAGGAGGTGAGGCCAGATGCGAGGCCGCAGGCCCGGAAAAACCGGAGGCGTATTCGCTGGAATACGTTGAGGATTTTTTCGGGCCGAGAACGACGCAGATGGTCTCGGATCGTTCGCCGCAGTAGAACAGTCAATGTCGAACAGGCTCCTAGGACCTTGGATGCAAGCAGAGATGAATCCTCGTTGTGCAAGAAGCCCAAACCCTCAAAGCCTTCAGCCTATCTACCTGAATAGTTACCCTGAATTAATGCGACTGGCCCCAAGGGTCCGTGAGCGGTGAAGAAGGGGTGGCAGGCTTCGGCTGCTTATGATGCGGCACCGGCGACGGTCGACGTCCCGTCGCGCCGGATGAGAAACCGGAAGACTGAGTGGGGCGCTGATGCTGATCGTAGGCTTTGATAATGTCCTGCACCAACCTGTGACGGACCACGTCGCGCTCGTCGAAGTAGACGAATTCGATGCCCTCGACGTCGCACAGAATCTCCCGCACCTCGATCAGACCGGAGACCCGTTCTGGCGGCAGATCTACCTGGGTAATATCACCGGTGACGACCACCTTGGAATGGAACCCCAGCCGCGTGAGGAACATTTTCATTTGCTCCGCCGTGGCGTTCTGCGCTTCGTCGAGAATGACGAACGAATCGTTCAACGTGCGGCCTCGCATAAACCCGAGTGGCGCGATCTCGATATCGCCCCGCTCGATCGCGCGCATCGCCCGGTCCATGTCCATCATGTCGAACAGCGCATCGTACAGGGGGCGGAGATAGGGATTCACTTTGGCGTACAGATCGCCCGGCAGGAACCCGAGCTTCTCGCCCGCCTCCACCGCCGGCCGCGCGAGAATGATGCGGCTCACTTCTTTCTTCATCAACGCGCTCACCGCCATCGCCATCGCCAGATAGGTCTTACCCGTTCCGGCCGGGCCGATGCCAATGACGATGTCGTGCGTCTCGATGGCGTCGATATAGGCTTTTTGCGTCGGCGTTTTCGGCGCGACGAATCGTTTCTTGGTGACGATGGCTGCGGAGCTGGACAGTAATTCCTTGATCGGTGTCTCGGGACTCTGCCTGAGCGCGCTCAAGGCGTGGGTAATGTCGTCCGGCTGGAGGACCATCCCGTCGTTGGCGAGGGTGGCGAGTTCCGTGAGGACGCGTTCCGCGTGGCGTGTGGCGTCGGCCGGACCATCGAGGGTGAGTTCTTCGCCGCGCGCCGAGAGGCGCACACCGAGGTCTTCTTCGATCAGCTTGAGGTGCCGGTCGTGGTGACCGAACAGCACGGCGGTATTGGTGCCTTCTCTGAGTTTAAGTTTCTTCACGCAGGTTTGGCTAAGAACACTCCATTGTTTGGACGTATTCTAGCAAACAATCGACAGCACTGACAAGAAAATGAAAGAACAGGAGAACGATGAGTCGAATGAAGAAGATGAAGAAGGTGTTGGAGAGACGTCGAACGCTTGAGAGGCCCAACCTTCTCGGCTCTCTTTGACCACCACGTTGACCGGATACGAGCCGGGTGAGGCGGCAGGAACTGCCCACTGAATGCGTCCGATCCGTTCGTCAATCGTCATCCCAGGGGGGTACCGCTTCCAGAGAGACGGTCATTAGGATCATTCTCAGTTCTGAAAAGGCTTTGCAACAGCCTGCCGGCACCGACAAGCGCGCCGGATGACTCCTTGCCGGGATGTGCCGGAGAGGCCACTCGTATAAACAATTCTCGCAAGCGGAGAAGAAGGAGACAAGCTACGGCAGGATCTCTCCCAGCAGGAGGTTGTTCGAGGACATTTATTGTTCGAGGACATTTCAGAGATCGAGCGCGCCGAAGTTCCTGAGGTAGATAGTGGTCTGCTCAACGACGCGCAGCACCTGATCGGCCGGCTGAGCGTTCCGGTTATGGTCTTCCAGGGAGGGCGGTACCACAAACAGCACGTCAACGAGGGGCCGGCTGGTCCGAGCGGTCAGCGACAGCCGTACGGCCCGGACATTTTGTAGTTGGGCCGTAGTCATACCGGCAAACGTGGCGCTGGTCACATCTCCGATGATGGACTGGTCCTTATTGATGAACGCAACTTGCAAATCCTCCACATTGCGCGCGATCTGCTGGTTCGCGCCTGCCGTTCTCATCATGAGGTTGCCACCCTGAACCCAAAACGATGATTCCTGGACGGTGGCCACCACAGTCCCGGCAGTAAACGCAAAGCTAGTGGGATTGACGAGGGTGATTGTAGTTGCGCCCACGTTGCTGGCGGCAGCGACACGACGCACATTGACGGTTTGCGGGGGACTGTAGATGGCGATCAGGTCCCCAATCTTAATCGCAAAGATCAAGGGCTGCACCGTCAAGGTCAAAGACCCGGCAGCGGGCCACGGCGCGACGAGCGCGGCCACCGGCGCCCCGACTCCCGTCAACGGTCCTTGGGCGTAACGCACGGTGAGGGACTCGGTGTTGGCATCCACCACCGCTCCCGTGATGGGCTGGTTGACGGCGATGGGCGGGAGATCTGGAGCGGTGTCCCATCCCACGATGTAGCCAGCGTTTCGGATTTCCTGACTGATGTAATCGCTCGTCAACAGCGCTAGAGTCTGGGTCTGGTACTTCTCCTTGTTGTGGACATACATTTTGGACGTGTTGGCATAGGTCTCTGCGAGGTACAGGATCACCAGGCTCGCGATCGCCAGAGAGATCATAACCTCGATGAGCGTGAAGCCGGCCGCGGATTGAAGGCGTTGCTGCTTCACTGCGCCACCTGCAATGGCAACGTGACGGTATGAGCCCCCATAGCGTCTTGCCAGGTCACAGTCACCGTGACCGTGGCGAAGGTGGCCCCGAACACTGCACCGACCTGCAGCAGGCCCTGGGGCAATTGTCTCACCCGGGTCTGCCATTCGGTGAAATCCGTCGCACAGACCGGCGCCGGTGCGATATTGGGACAATTGGGCTTGGCCCCGGTGCCGGTGTTCATGCTGGCATAGGAAAGGGCATTCACGGAGTTTTTCGTGATGCGCTCCGCGGCATTCCGGACCAGGTTATTGGCAATGGTGATCATCCCGCCCGACGCGAGCGCCTTTATCGCTACGCCCTGCATGACCGCTACTCCAAGCAGGCCGACGGACAAGACAGCGAGCGCGACCATCAACTCCAGGAGAGTGAAGCCCTCGCTTCCGCGATATGGCACGGCTCTGGAGCGGCGCATGCTCGATCCTCCCTATTGAATGTAGATATCGCCCAGCAGGCCAACGTTAATGGCGACGGCTTGGCCCTTCCCATCTTGAACGGACAGGTTGAATCCGGCCGGCGTGACGGTCCCCCGTGGTGCAAAGGTGAATGGGCCAAGCGCCACGCCTACCAGCCCCACGGCCTTATAGTCGGTGCCGGGGCCCAGGCTCACGGTTCTCGTCCAATTCACGGGCGCGCCGATCGTGGCCGATATGGTTCCCCCCGGCGCTGCGGCCACCTGGACCAGAGTCACCGTCGCCGGCACAGCCGTGCTCCGAGCCATGGAGCGGGCTTGATTCAGCAAGGATTGAATCTCTTGGGCCGCGGAGCTCGTCTGCTGCTTCAGCAGCACGCCTTGCAGCGTGGTCACCCCGATGGCTGCGAGGATGCCCACCATCGCGACGACTATCATGATCTCCAGGAGGGTAAAACCCTCGGACTTGCCGTACAGGCCTCTCATGGCGCTTCCTCGATTGAAAAGGATAGAGCGCCGCGGAAGCCCAGACCGCGTTCGTCTTCCAGCTCTACCGTCAGCTCATGTGTGCCCGACCGGATCGCCGCAACGGGCCAGCGAACGGTGCCGTCCGGCTGCACCGTCAGGCCCGCAGGGCCGCTCACCAATCGCGCCGCCACATGATCGCCATCGGGGTCCGACATCGGGATCTGTCCGACCCATTCCTCACCGCGTTTGGCGAAGCCTTCAAGCCCTCCGTTGAGCGCGGGCGGCCGGTTCTGAATGACAACGGAGAGGGAGCGCTGAGAAGCAAGCGGTTTTCCATTCGCACCGGTTATCGTCGCGATGACGGACACGTGATCGCCAGTGTGATACTCGTTCAAGACCAACGTACCCACCTCCCCGGTCTTCATTGAGACGTCGTTGACCAGCCACTCATACGACACGAGCATGCCGGGCCGTCCTTGAGGCTCCCACTCCAATAACGCGGCGACGTTCTCATCTCTGTTGGGGAAGGCCGGGCGCAGGGTCAATGCTTTGATCCAGGCGCGAAAATTATCCTCGCTAGATACTCCTTGCCGGACGCGTGACGCGACGCCGCCCGGCTCCTGGCTCGCCACTGCCGGCTTCTCGGGGCCGGCAACCGGCTTCTCTGCTCCGTAGCGGATCACACCGAGCGCCGCCACGGTCACGACCAGGACAAGCACAGTGTAGACCCTCGGACGTTTCATTTATTGGTGCCCAGATCAAAAATCTCGCGCCAGCTCTTCAGCTTGAACCAGCTCAGCGCGGACGGCTCCGCAAACGTGCCGGTCCCAATATCAATGAGCTTTCCGTCCAAGGTCGTGGCGTAGATCTCCCCTTTGCTGACGAAGACGCTTCCTCTGAATTTCCCATCCACCGCGGACTTCCAGTTGCTGGTCTTGTCGGTGGCGGAGATCCCGCGGATATTGCCTTTGTCGTTGAGCGCCACGTTATCCGAGGGATTCAGCCCTTCGATCTGGCCGAACGCCGTGGCGAAGTAGAAGAATCCTTCCGAATAGGTGAGCGCGCCGAAGGCTTTTTCTCCCTTGTCCAGGACGAACTTATAGGTCAGGGATGCCCCCTTGAGCTTTCCGAATGTATCGAGCACCTGGTACACGTTCACCGTCGTGATGTCCAAGACATACGTCGCGTAGTAAAAGCTGTCCCCGGCCCATTGGGCGCCTCCCGTGGCCCAAGCAATGGATGTCCGTGAGCCTCGCGTCACCACGGTGGCCGAAATCCCGATCGGCTGATCCTGGCCCGCTTGATAACAGGGAGTGGGACTCGACAGGGGCGTCTGGCCGACCGGGCAGGCCGCCTCATCGCGAATGGGGGCATAGAGAGGGACAATGTCGGGAATGACATCGGGCGACCCGGATGAGGTGGTGCTGTCGGTGAAGTTGGAGTTGCCCTTGATCAGCTTATCTTCGAGACCGTTCTTGTCGTAATCCGGCACGGTGGGCAACAGCCACAGATTTCCCTCCATATCGCCGAGGACCACATAGTCCATCGCCCCGTTCTGATCCACATCCGCCAGCGAGAGACTGCCCGGGACATCGTTCACCCCGGAGGTGTACACGCGCTGGAACCGCCACTTTTGCGTACCGGAATAGAGGTCGAAGGAGTAGATCTGGATGCCTCCGCACAAACTTCCGTTGCCGAGCGGGACCCCCTGTTGATCCTGACAGGGCACTTTGTCCTTCAGGGCGGTGGTCACGTACGCGCGATACTCGGTTTGTCCCGCGAGGTTCGTCACTTGGCCGATGGCGACCTTAGAGCCACTCCCCATCGTGACCGTGCAGGGGGGCGTGCCCAACCCCACGTTCGCGCAGGAGGCCACATCCACCCCGCTTCGTTCCCACAGAAGTTTGGGCTTGGCCGGAGTGGTGGCGGTTGGATCGGTCACATCGAGCGCGACGAGGCTGTTGCCGCCGACCCCCATCGTCGCCAAGATCACGGTGAGGTATGCACCGGCGGTATTCGGGTCCGGCACTTCTGAATACGTCAGCGAGGCATCGACGGACGGGTAGTTGCTGAGCGTATTGGGATCGCGGAAATATTGGAGCTTCGGCAATTGACTGCTGGGGATGAAGGACCACAGCTCTGTACCAGCCCCCAGCATTTCTCCAGGATCACTGGCTGAGGCGGCGGTGTTTACGCCGGCATTGACCGCATGGATCATGCCGTCCAGCGCCCCTACATAGGCCACCGTGGGACGGGTGGTGCTGGTAAGGGTGCTGGGCCCGATGATCGCGGGCGCCGAATGCTCCACGCCGCCCATCACGTTCGGTTGTTTTAACCACCCGAGGGTCGCGCTATACTTCATGCCATATCGCTTGCTGACCACCTCCTGCGTTTGGCTTGTCGTTAAGGCCGCCAGGACGCTCATGCGCGGCTTGAACAGATCGGCGTTTTCAAATGTGAATAGCTTGAGCTTTGTGTTATCCGTCAGGGTCACGCCGGTCTCAAGTCCCGTTTGCGTGCTGCCATAGATGTTTCGTCCGGACAACTCGCCCGTATCGACGCCTTTATTGCTGTTTCCGTCGCTGAAGATCGTATCCGTCGTCAGCAAGGGCGCCGTATCGCCGGCGGTGCCGAAGTCCGAGACTAATTTCAGCCCTTTCTTGCCGGCGCCGAGATCGGCATTGACCTGAAATTTTCGAAAGTGCCCGCTGTAGGCAGGATAGTCAAACGACCCCTGATAGAGGAAATCCTTAAAGACCACCGGTGCAGAGCGCACGTACTGCACCTGGGCCACGACGTTCAATTGGAACAGGGTGTTGAGGACGTAGCGGATGCCGGCGCCCGTACCGCCGTTCGCCGGCCCGCAGCCGGACGTAAATGTGGCGGGGGTGACAAGCGTCGCCTCGGAGAGCGCAATGGCCACGGCTCTCGCGTGATCCACATTACTCGCTTCGATGTTGGTGTTGGTGTCCATAGTGATGAGGATCACTTTGTCGCTCTGGTTGGCCGTCCAGTCGAGGGTGACGCTCGTGATCGTCAAATCTTTAGTCGCATGGCTGTTGGTAAGCTGGATCCCCGTGAGGTTCTTGCCCGACTGGGTGGCCGACGAAAAGTCCACCGTCAAATCCCCTGACGTGACAGGCGGCGTAGATGCCGGGTTGGCGGAGTCGACCCCGCTGACCGACAGTGTATAGACCGTGAGCGGCGAGCCGGTTCCGTCCGTAAACTTAAAGGTCATCGTGATATCGCCATGCGAGTTCGCATTGTTGCTTTTGAAGCCAAAATTTATCGGACGCGAGGGACCTGCTACTGACGGCGTGGCCGCGCACTGCACATAGGAGTGTCCGCCCAGATAGACCACAGTGCCATTGTCCGGATTGCCGTCCATGTTGCCGGCGACGTAGTAATGCCATTGATCCAGGGCCTGCTCTCCGTTCACGTAATTATGAATGTCCGGAGCCGGAGAGGTGCCGGCGGCTGGTGTCGGCGGTGGATCGTCATAGGTAAAGACCTTGACGGTCGCCTCGTAGCCTGTCTTCGCCTGGGTAAAGGTGGACTTGAGATTGGTTGGGGAGGGATTAAAGGCCATGGGGACCGGGGTAACAAGCGAAAGATCGCCCGTCTGGAAGGGCCGCCAATTGTGGATATGCCCGCCTAGCGGCGTAAACCCTAAGGATCCAATCTGGGTGTACGGTGTGCCGAGCTCGTTCTTGTTGTAGTACACGTAGAGTGGATTGTCGCTGCCACCGTTTTTGCCGATGTCGAATTTCGAGAGAAAGCGGCCATAGGGGCTGGCCTCCATCGACTCGATCCCCGCACACTCTACGAAGAGGCCGTTGCCGGTGCCCACGAAATCCCGGATGGCCATGATGGTGTCGTCACCATCTTTTTTCGTGGCGGGCATGGTGCCGACGAGGGGGTTAAACGACTTGTACTGACCGAGCGTGGCTGTGTTTTTTGTGTACTCCCAATGCGGTACCCAGAGAAGGTTGTAACGGGGGAGCGGCGTGGTGGCGCACCCTGCGCAGGTATAATCGAAGAGCAGACTCTGCCCGTTCAACGCCGCCCCGCCCCTGTCGGCCAAGGTATTGATCCCGCCTACCTCGTTGGGCGTCAGGACGTCGTAGATGCAGTCTGGGCCGGAGGTCGGAGCGTTGAGCGGATTACAATTTGTCGGGTCATTGACGATCCCAGCCGCGAGCAGATAGTTATCCAGGATCTTCGTCGCATTGCCGGTGCGGCTTTCCGCATCGTTCATCAGCCCGAGCTTCGGTGGTTTTCCGTAGAGCTCGCGTTGCACCTCCCCGGTAAAGGGCGCTTTGGCCACATGTATGTTCACGTTCTGATAGCCGCCGGACCAGATGACTTTGGCGACGGCGGCGTTGGCGCTATCGATGACGAACGGCCCGCCCGAATAGGCAATCGACGTCGTCACGCCCGCGATGGCAATCTCACCGGAAGCCTTGTACTCCTTCGCGACGGGATTGACGGCCGCGGAGATCGTCAGGTCCGCCGCGGTGATCGAGGTTTTTGTATCATTGATGATCCAGTAGACAGGAATGGGATCCGCGGTGACCCCGTCGGCGGCCCTGTGGTCGAGCAGCTTGAATATGAGCCCATAGGCCACGTAAAGCCCTCCGTCCGTCTCCGGCTGGTAGGTACTGCCGTCCATGGGGATGATCAGTGAGCCGGTGCCGAAGGTCTTATCCGTCCCAGCAAAGGCGGGATCCGAGCACAGCCCGCAAATGACGAGCGCCCACAAGCCGTGGGAGATCAACTTCTTCATCTTCTTCATCGTGGCATCCTCCTGATCAAAAGAGCGTCGCCTGGCTATTGACATTGTTGGTCACGTTCTTGCCGGAACTCTGATCGACACTCGAGCACTGGGCGGTGACGCATTCTTGCGATCCGATCGAGTTCGGCGGCTCATAGCGAAACACCGACTCGACCCGCTGCTGCACATTGTTATAGGTGCCGGTCGAGCTCACTAACACCGTCTTGTCGGCAACGGTTCCGAAATCTGTGATGGTGTAGACAAATTTCACGGGCTGGCCCTGGACCGTGAGGTTGTAGGACTTTTGCGGAAGTCCGCCCATCACCCCAGCGACCAAGGTGGTGTCGGCCGCCGGCCACTGCCCGTTCTGGGGCACCGCCACCACGAAGCTCTCCATGTCGTTGCGCGACTGGGTGAGCCCGCTCTCAGCGCCCGAGAACGATTGCGTCGACATCTTTTGATAGGCAGCGGACTGGATGTTGCTGGAGGACAGACCGATGACCAATAAGCCGAGCAGGGTCAGAAGGAGGAGCATCATCATCGCGATACCTAAGATCACTCCGTCCTCGCCGCGGACGACAACTTGAATCCTTTTGTCTAAGTTCTTCATGGAGATACCCAAGGTCCTTGTAAGTACTCCCGCTAGGGGACAGGTTGCTTGTGGGCACCAGTTCACTCTCGCGGCATGACACGAAGCAACTCCGGTGCCGCCTGTATCCGACTACATGATCATTCACAAGCATTTGATTTCATATGTGTCTTCCCCCTTTAGTAGGGGTTGGACATGTCCAAAAAGTGTCACAAGCTGCGACAATTATCGTCGGAAGTGAACGGGGGGGCTCTTGGCGGCCCCAAAGCGGTGGTCGGGAGTTGGTCGAAAGGGGGCGGGGTCTGAAACCAGTTGAAGACGTCCGACGCAGTAGGTCTCCGGCTTGGCTACATTCGTGCAGATCGGAAGCGCCGCATAAGTGCCCTGATGGACAGGGCTAGGGAAACAGACTACTTCACTGCCACGGAGCGAACCTGTCGGTAGGTGGTCTGTCCTTGAAGGACTTTGCGAATGCCGTCTTGAACGAGGGTCAGCATGCCGTTCTTCTTAGCCAAACGCAGCATCTCGGCAGTGCGCGATCGAGTCTGAATGAGCTGTTTCATGTCTTCCGAGGGAAGCAGCAATTCATGGAGGGGCGCTCGCCCCTTGAAGCCCGTTCGGTTGCAGGCCTCACAGCCTCGTCCACGGTACAGACTCCAATCGGCGCGGTACTCGATGCCAAGGGTGGGCCAGTCCTCTGCGCCATACCCCTGCACCAGTTCGTCATACTCCTGTCGACTCGGACGATAGGCCTCTTTGCACTGGATGCAGATCCGTTTGCACAGGCGCTGGGCGAGCACTCCCAACATGGCGTCGGCAAAGTTGAACGAGTCACACCCGAGATCCAACAAACGGATCACCGTTTCGACCGCACTGTTCGTATGGAGGGTGCTGAGCACCAAATGGCCGGTGAGCGAGGCTTCAATGGCGATGTCGGCCGTCTCTCTGTCCCGCATCTCGCCGATCATGATGACGTCGGGGTCGGCACGCAGAAACGCCCGCATCGCGGTCGCGAAGGTGAGACCGATCTTCGGATGGACCTGGACTTGGCGGAGACCGTCCTGGGTAATTTCAATGGGGTCTTCGGCCGTCCAAATCTTTCGTTCGTCGGTATTGATGTACTTGAGAATCGCGTGCAAGGTCGTCGTTTTGCCGGACCCAGTCGGCCCGACACAGAGGATGATCCCGTGCGGTTTTTCCGCGATGGCTTGAATGGCCTGGAAGATGGTGGGGGCAAATTCCATCGCCTCGAGCGGCATCGGTTGCTTGGCCGTCAGGAGACGCAGCACGACATCTTCGTCCTGTTCCGCGGTGGGCAGGGTCGCGACGCGCAATTCGATCTCTCGATCCTTCGCCAACCGGTACCGGATCTTGCCGTCTTGGGGCCTGCGTCGTTCCGCGATGTCGAGATTGGCCATGACCTTGATGCGGGACACGACAGCACGCCGATAGGCCGCGGGAATCCTCGTGTAGGTGAAGCAGGTGCCGTCGACGCGCAGGCGCACAGCCATGTCTTTACGATCCGCGTATGGTTCGATGTGAATGTCCGACGCGCCGAGGCGGTCGGCTTCGGCGATCACTTGGTTGGTCAGCCGCACAATGGCTGAGTCGTTCTCGTCGATCCCGCCGGATACGGGGTCGATGGCAGGCGCAAGATGGATTTCATTGACTAACTCACCGAGAATGGCGCCGATGGACCCGCTGGTTCCCTGGCCCCTGGCCAGATGGAGAAATTGTTCGATGTCCCGGCGCAGACCCACGGCATAGCGAATGGTCATTCCAGGAAATGTGCGCCGCACGTCCCAGCCCTTGTCGAGATCGTG
>Ga0315297_10001211_pt1 | contig 15772 bp, 16 predicted proteins | sample YL17G15_0_MG_FD_203628 | JGI IMG/M metagenome (GOLD analysis project Ga0315297, IMG submission 203628) | Sediment microbial communities from Yellowstone Lake, YNP, Wyoming, USA - YL17G15_0 | ecosystem: Environmental > Aquatic > Freshwater > Lake > Sediment | place: USA: Wyoming | collected... | reverse complement strand
TGGCGCCGGCTCGGTCCCGACTGGGGCTAGCGACCCAGAAGGCGCCTGCGGGTATTTTCACCAAGCCATGACCGTACTCCCTGGAGCCATCAGCGCATGAACGACCTCCTCGCGGCCCGCTCCCAGATGGGCATGTCGCTGGCATTCCACATCATTTTTGCCGTCGTGGGCATCGGCATGCCGCTGCTCATGGTGGTGGCGGAGCGCCGCTGGCTCGCCACCGGCGACGAGGTGTACCTCGAGCTCGCGAAGCGGTGGTCCAAGGGCACGGCGATCATGTTCGCCGTCGGCGCGGTGTCGGGCACCGTGCTGTCCTTCGAGTTGGGCTTGCTGTGGCCGCGGTTCATGGAGTTTGCCGGCCCCATCTTCGGCATGCCCTTCTCGCTCGAGGGCTTCGCCTTCTTCGTGGAAGCGATCTTCCTGGGCATCTATCTCTATGGCTGGGATCGGCTCTCCGGCCGCGCGCACCTCTGGGCGGGGATCGTCGTCGCCCTGAGCGGCGCCCTCTCCGGGATCTTCGTCGTCATCGCGAACGCCTGGATGAACACGCCCACCGGGTTCACCATGACGGACGGCAGACCGACCGGCATCGACCCCATCGCCGCGATCTTCAACCCGGCCGCGCTGACGCAGACGATCCACATGATACTGGCGGCCTACGCGGCGACCGCCTTCGGCGTGGCCGGCATTCACGCCTTCCTGCTCCTGCGCAAGCCGATGAACACCTTTCACCGACATGCCCTCACCGTTTCTCTGCTGGTGGGCGGCCCGGCCGCGCTGCTGCAGCCCCTCTCGGGCGATCGCAGCGCCAAGATGGTGGCCCAGCACCAGCCGGCGAAGCTCGCGGCGATGGAGGGGCACTTCCGCACCGAATCCGCCGCGCCGCTGATCATCGGCGGCATCCCGGACGAGGATGCCGGCCAGACGCGGTACGCCATCAGGATCCCGTTCCTGCTCTCAGTGCTGGCGCATGGCAATCCCCAGGCGGAGGTGACAGGGCTCGATCGCGTTCCGCGCGATGAGTGGCCCAACGTCCTGCTGGTCCACCTCTCGTTCCAGCTGATGGTGGGCCTCGGCACCTTCATGATGGCGATCACGGCATGGGCCGCGTGGCTCGCCTGGCGAGGCCGCGAACTCGCGGAGCATCGCGGGTTCCTCCGGAGCGTCGCGCTCGCGACCCCGATGGGATTCCTCGCGGTCGAGGCGGGATGGATGGTGACGGAGCTCGGACGGCAACCGTGGATCATTCATGGGGTGATGCGCACCGCCGACGCGGTGACGCCCATGCCCGGCCTCATCGTGCCGTTCACGCTCTTCACCCTCCTGTATTGCGCGCTCTCCGTGGCCGTAGTGTGGCTCATGTACCGGCAGATCGCGCAGAGCCCGAGTGCAGAAGACTGGCAGCGAATCTATTCGCCGCCGGTGATGCGCGATGCCTGAGGTCACCCCCGCGCTGCTCGTCGCCGCCGCGATCGTGCTGACGCTCGCCGCCTACCTGGTGATGGCGGGCGCCGATTTCGGTGGTGGGGTGTGGGACCTGTTCGCCACCGGCCCGCGACGGAAGCGGCAGCGTGCCCTCGTCGCCGATGCAATCGGGCCGATCTGGGAAGCCAACCACGTCTGGCTGATCCTGGCGGTGGTGCTGCTCTTCGTCTGCTTCCCCGGGGCGTTCGCCAGACTCTCGGTGACGCTGCACATCCCGCTCACGCTCATGCTGGTGGGGATCGTGCTGCGTGGATCGGCCTTCACCTTCCGCACCTACGACAGCCAGCGCGACGATGTGCAGCGCCGCTGGGGTGTGCTGTTCTCCTGGGCCAGCCTCATCACCCCCTTGCTGCTCGGCGTGGCAGCCGGCACGATCGCGGCCGGCGGCATCCCGGCACGTCCGTCTGGCACCTTCGCCGAGGCGTACGTGCACCCGTGGCTGCAGCCGTTTCCGCTCGCGATCGGGGCCCTGGCCCTGTCACTCTGCGCCTATCTCGCCGCGGTGTACCTCACGATGGAAACCGACGACCCGGCGCTGCAGGACGACTTCCGCCTTCGCGCCATTGGTGCGGGGATGGGCGTCTTCGGCGCGGCGATGATCGCGCTGTTCCTCGCCCGACGGCAGGTGCCACTGGTCTGGCAGGGCCTGACCGCGAGCGGGTGGGCGCCGGGATACCAGATCGTCGTCGGGGGACTCGGCCTCCTGACCTTCGCCGCCCTGTGGCAGCGGCGCTACCGGCTCGCGCGCACGGCGGCGCCGATCCAGGCCGGGCTCATCCTGTTCGGGTGGGCTCTCTGCCAGTATCCGTACGTCCTCCCTCCCGACCTCACGATCACCGCTGCCGCCGCGCCCGACGCCATCCTGAGACTGGTGCTGGGCGCGCTGGCACTCGGATTCGTGGTGCTCGTGCCTTCGCTGGTCTACCTCTTTCGCGTATTCAAGAGCCGGCCCCAGCGCACCTGACGCCGATGGGACCGTGAACCCGTAGGGGGGATATGCTTCGGCATCTCCCGCAACGGCACACCATGGACGACCCGCTCGAACGCCTGCGCTCCGCCCTCGCCGGCCGCTATGCGGTCGAGTGGGAGGTGGGCCGGGGCGGCATGTCGCGGGTGTACGCCGCCCGGGACCTTCGCCACGGGCGCCGGGTCGCGATCAAGGTGCTGCGCCCCGACCTCGCCTCCATCCTCGGCGCCGACCGGTTCCTGCAGGAGATCGAGATCGCGGCCCGGCTGCAGCATCCGCACATCCTGCCCCTCTTCGATTCGGGGGAAGCGGATGGCCTGCTGTTCTACGTCATGCCGTTCGTGACCGGCGAGACGCTGCGGGCCCGGCTGACGCGAATGGGCCGGCTCACGATCGCCGATGCCGCGCGGATCGGGCGCGAGATCACCGACGCGCTCGGCTATGCGCATCGCGAGGGCGTCGTCCACCGGGACATCAAGCCGGAGAACGTCATGCTCGGCGCCGGCCATGCCTACATGATGGACTTCGGCATCGCCAAGGCGCTGAGCGAAGCCACCGACCACGGCGGAATCACCAGCGCGGGCCTGACGCTCGGCACCCCGGCGTACATGGCGCCGGAACAAGCCGCCGCCGCTCCCGATGTGGACCATCGCGCGGACATCTACGCCATCGGCACGGTGCTGTACGAGATGCTCGCCGGCCACCCACCGTTCTCGGATTCGACGGCGCAGCGGATCCTCGCACGACAGATGACCGAGAGCCCAGCCCCGGTGCAGGGGGAGCGGCCGGATACACCGACGGCGATGGCGCAGGGCATCGAGCGCGCCCTCCAGAAGGATCCCGACCGGCGCTGGCAGTCGGCCGCCGAACTGATACCGGCCATCGAAGCCGGACTGGGGGACCGGCAGCCGGGTGCCATCGCTTCCGGCCGGCGCCGCCCCTGGATCGCCGCCGTGGGAATGGGGCTTGCCCTGGTGATCCTGGCCGCGGTACTGCTGCGCGACCGTTCCGCGCACGGCATGCCGGTGGCGGCGCAGACCAAACAGCTCACTTTCGACCCCGGTCTCGAGCTGGATCCTGCCATCTCGCCGGACGGACTTATGCTCGCCTACATCGCCGGCGGTCCCGAGGCCGGCGAGCTCTTTGTCAAGCAGCGCGACGGCGATCGCCCGGTGCAGCCCGCGCCGACGCTGCCGCGTCCGCAGCGATCACCGAAGTGGTCGCCCGACGGCACGCGGCTCGCGCTGCAGACCCCGACCGGCATCTTCGTGATCCCGGCACTCGGCGGAAGCGCGCACCTCGTGCCCGGCAGCGACTCCGGTGGTCCGCTCTTCGGGCTCGACTGGTCGCCCGATGGCTCGCAACTGGCGTACTCGAGCGGCGGCAAGCTCTACGTGACGGATGTCGAGCGGGGTGGGCGGCGGTTGCTGCACGAGGGCCGCTGGGACATCCGCGGCGCGTCGTCGCCGGCGTGGTCGCCCGACGGACGCTCCATCGCCTTCATCGTGGAGAACGCCGACTTCGTCTACGGCAGTGTCGGCAACTTCGCCAACTTCGCGCCGACGCGCCTGGCGCTGGTGACGCTCGCCGACAGCACGGAGACGACGCTGGTCGATGACGGCGCCATGAACCTGAGCCCTCAGTGGCTCCCCGACGGGCGCGGGCTCCTGTTCGTCTCCAACCAGGCGGGAGGGCGGGACATCTACCGCCTGCCGCTCACGCGCGCGGCCGCACCCGCGGATTCGGCCGAGCGGGTGACGACCGGCCTCGGTGCCCAGACGATCAGTATCGATCGCGCCGGCTCGCTCCTGGTCTACAGCCGCCTCGAACTGCGCTCCAACGTCTACAGCACGCCGATCCCGCGCTCCCTCACGGTGCTCACCTCGCCCACCCCGGTCACCTCCGGCACGCAGGTGGTGGAGGGGTTCGACTTTTCTCCCGATGGCGAGTGGCTGGCGCTCGATTCCGACCGCGAGGGCAACCAGGACATCTACAAGCTGGCGCTCACGACCGGGGAACTGGTGCGACTGACATCGGACAGCCGGGACGACTTCCTTCCGACCTGGTCGCCCGATGGCCGGTGGCTCGCGTTCCACAGTATCAGGCAGGGCACGCGGGACGTGTTCATCATGCCGTCGGCGGGTGGGGTCACGCAGCAGCTCACGAATGACCCGGGCCAGGATCGAAGCCCGCGCTGGTCGCCCGACGGCAGCGAGATAGTCTTCGAGTCAACGCGCGAAGACGAACGCCGGGAGATCTACGTCACGCAGCGCGATCCCCTCGCGCGCTGGGGACACATCCGCCGGCTGACGCACAATGGCGGGCGCTGGCCGGCCTGGTCGCCCGACGGCAGCGCCATCGTCTACCTCAATTCACAGGGCATCTGGCTGATGCCGTCCAGCAACGGAGGGGCGCCCAGCCTGGTCACCGCCACGCCGGCGCAGCACGTGCGCTGGTCGGACGATGGACGGGAGATCTATTTCGTGTCGAACGCCAACGACTCGACGGCAGGATTCTGGAGCATCCCTGCACGCGGAGGGCCCGAGCGCCAGCTGGTGCGGTTCGCCCCGGACGGGCCCAGGGTGCGCCGCGCATTCTTCCAGGCGCATGGGGGTCGTTTCTACTTCACCGTGATGGAACACCAGAGCGACATCTGGTCGCTCAGCCTCGGCACGCGCTGAGCCCTACTCGCCCATCGCGTCCTGGTAGTAGCGGTCGAACGCCGCGCTGAGGCTCTCCCGCCGGCTGTAGGGGCCCGGCCGATACGCCCGGCTCTGCACCCCCGCCTGCGCCATCTCGCAAATGTGCCAATCCTCGCGATTCACCCCGTCCCAGAAGCCGGCCCCGTCGTCGGGATTGAACGCCGGGTTGGAGAGGGTGTCGGGATGAAAGAGAAACTCGCAGGCAATGCGGGTGCGATCGGGTGCCGCCGGCTGGAAGGTGTGCACCATGACGTAGTCGTGGTGCAGGCTCAGGAGCATGCTGGGAAAGATCGAGTAGTAGTAAACGCGCTGGCGATCGTCCTCGGAGAGATCGGCCACCGGCACGCCGCAGGCCCGGCCGCTCAGGGTCATGCTGCCACCCTCACCGGTGATCGTCATGAAGCCCCCGAGGATCGGTCCCTCGATGAGGTCATTCTCGCCGCTGGTCGGCGGCGAGAGCTTGACCAGTGACGGATGCAGGGGCGAGCAGTGGTAGCACTCGGAGTAGTTCTGGAAGAGCAGCTTCCAGTTGGCGCGGACATCGTACTCGAAGCGCCGGCCCACCTTGAGCGCCGACAGGTTCCACCGGTCCATCCGACCGATGAGCCCCGCGAACGCCTCGGCGAAGGGCTCGGGCTCCTCCGCCAGGTTGACGAACAGGAATCCCTCCCACATCGCGATATGCGCCTGCAGGAGGGGATAGTCCGCCTTGTCGAATCCCTCCAGCTCGCGCTGGTCGGGCACACCGATGAGGCGACCATCGAGGGCATAGGTCCAGGCATGGTAGGGGCACTGGATGGTTTCGGACATCTCGCCGCAGGGCTTCTCGCAGAGGCGGGTGCCGCGATGCCGGCAGACGTTGAAGAGCGCCCGCACGCTGCCGCTTCGATCGCGCACCAGGATCAGACTCTCGACACCGATCTCCACCAGTACGTACTGGCCCGGCTTTGCGATCTGCTCCTCGCGCCCGACGCACAGCCACCGACTCGCGAAGAGCCGCTCCTGCTCCTCCCGGAATACCGCCGTGCTCACGTAGTCGCGCTGGGGCAGCGTGAGCGCCCCGTGCGTGGGCACCGCCGTGGTCTTGACGAAGGTGGTCATCGTGATCCTCCAAGGCGTATACTTGTCCAGTGACGAATGTACGCCATGACCTTTCCCCCGAGAAGCATGCCGCAATGACGCTCCCGACGATCCGCACCGAACGCCTGACCCTGACGGTCTTCACGCCGGACGCGATTGACGCCCTGCTCGCCGGCAACGCGCTCCGTCTCAACGCGATCACCGCCAGCGCCTTTCCCCAGCCGCTGGCACCGCCGCCGCTCATGGAAGACATGCTGCCCGACCTGCGCGACCGGCTCCGCAAGGATCCCTCACAGATCGGCTGGTGGAGCTGGGTGGTGACCCGGCGGGACACCGGCCAGGCGATCGGCTCGGTGGGGCTCGGCGGTCCACCCGATGAGGAGGGGACCGTTATCATCGGCTACGCGACGTATCCCGGATTCGAGGGGAAGGGCTACGCCAGCGAAGCCGCCCAGGGGCTCATGGAGTGGGCGCTCCAGCAGCCGGGCGTCGTTCGGGTGGCGGCCACGATTCCGCCGTGGAACGAGAAGTCGATCCGGATTGCGGAGCGGATCGGCATGCACCGCATCGGGACGACCTGGGACGAAGAAGTGGGCGACGTCTACCTGTTTGCCGTCGAGCGAGGCGTGTAACCAGCAAAAAAGCTATTGACAGTTTTGACATCATGGTCAATAGTTAACCTTCAACCAACAGATTGAAGGTTATCTGTCAGGAATCCTCTGTCTCGACTTCACGAACACCGTTGCTTGGGACGGGACGGAGATGGTCCGCGGCGAGCAGATCTGCGGGTACGGCGACCTTCTCGACTGGGCTGCTGATCGGGGGGCGCTGGCCGAGGATGAGGTCGAGCAGTTGCGGGAGGACGCCGCCGCTGACGCCGACGCCAGGCGCCGTGCGCTGGGGCGGGCGTGGGCGTTCCGCCGGGCACTGCATGACTGCTTGAGGGCAGTCGCGCAGCTCGAGCGGCCACCGGAAGCGAGTGTCGCACTCGTCAATGCGGCGATCATCGACGCGCCCGCGGCGTTTGCGCTTACGCCGAGGGCTGACGGCATCGCCCTCACGATACCCGCCGACCCTCACCCCGACCTGCTGCGCCCTGTCCTTCGCTCGGCGCTGCGCCTGCTGTCCTCGCCCGACCTCGCGCGCCTCCGTGAATGCGACGCCGAACGCTGCGGCCGGCTCTACCTCGACTTCACAAAGAACAGGTCCAGGCGATGGTGCGACATGGGCACCTGTGGCAACCGCGCCAAGGCCCGCCGGCACCAGGCGCGACGGCGGGCAAGCCCGCCGTAGCCTATCCCCGCCCGTGGATCAGGCGGTTCAGGGTGGGCGTGAGCAGTAGCAGCAGCCCACACGCCGCGAATGAGGTGATCACGAAGATCAGGAAGAAATCGGCCTGCCCGCCCAGCAACGTGAAGACTTCCCCGCGCGCCACCTTCTGGACCGTTCCCGCGATGTAGCCGCCCACGAGGTTGGCCGAGAAGTTCGAGAGGAACCAGACGCCCATCATCATCGACGCAATCTTGACCGGTGCCACCTTGGTCACGAACGACAATCCCACCGGTGACACCAGCAGCTCACCGCAGGTGTGCAGGAAGTACAGCGTGACGAGGAAGCCCGGGTTCGCGAGGCCGGTTGCGCCGGCGAGAAGCGCGCCGAGGGCGATCACCACGAAGCCGAGCCCGAGGAAGAACAGGCCCCACGTCATCTTGACCGCCGTGCTCGGCTGGCGGGCTCCCATCCTCTTCCACAGCAGAGCGAAGAGCGGCGCCAGGGTGAGGATGAAGAAAGCATTCACGGACTGGAACCAGGCCGCCGGGATCTCCCCCTTCGGCAGCACGGAGCCCAGCCACCCTCCCACGGCGCGCTGCGTCTTCTGCTGGGCAAAGACGTTCAGGGACGACCCCGCCTGCTCAAAGGCGAGCCAGAAGAAGGCCACGAAGAACACCACCATGACGATCGCGAGCACGCGATCCCTCTCGTCCTTCGTGAGCGGCTCTGCCGCCGCCTTGCGACCGGCATCCGTCTGGCCATGTGCCATCGGCACCATCCCGATGTCCCCGAGATACTTCTTGCGCAGCAGGAGGAAGCAGGTCACGCCCAGTGCCATGCCGACTCCGGCGGCGCCGAAGCCCCATGACCAGCCGTACCGTGGATTCGCCGCCAGCCAGCCGCAGACCAGCGGGCCAAGGAATGCCCCCGCGTTGATGCCGATGTAGAAGATCGTGAACCCCGCATCGCGACGGGGATCGTGCTCGCCGTACAACTGCCCCACCAGCGTGGAGACGTTCGCCTTGAAGAACCCGGTGCCGATGATGATCAGCACCAGTCCCAGGAAGAAGCTCACTCGCGTGTCGGCCGCCATGGTGAAGTGGCCGAGGGCGATCACGATGCCGCCGATGACGAGAGACCTCGCCGTGCCGAGATAGCGGTCCGCGAGCCAGCCGCCCAGGATCGGCGTGAGGTAGACGAGGCCGGTGTACCAGCCATAGAACCGGCTGGCCTTCTCCTGCGTCCACCCGAACCCGCCCGTCGCGCTGTCGATGAGGTACAGAACGAGCAGCGCGCGCATGCCGTAGTAGGAGAAGCGCTCCCACATCTCGGTGAAGAAGAGGAGCCCCAGTCCGCGTGGCTGCTGGGTTGGGAAGGCGGCGGGCGACGGAATCGCAGTCACGGAGACCTTGGGTGAGCGGTGGGCAGGCTACGGGTGCTTCGACAGGATGTCCGTCAGCACGACCTGGTCGATCTGGCCGTCCATGCGCACGCGGACGTCGTAGTTCTCCCAGTACATGAAATTGCGCAGCGCATCGAGAAAGACCTGGTTCGCCGCCCCCTGCGGTTTCGCCAGCCACTTCTCCGGTTGCTTGACCGGCTCGCGGAGGAGAATGGGTTCGAGCTGGGCCGCGATGGCGGGACTGATGACCACCAAGTCGGCATCCCGGCTCGGAAAGAAGTAGAGCACATGCAGCGCGAGCAGGCGCTCGAGTTCGGCGATCGGGTCGGCCGCATCATAGACCCGGATATCGATGAACCGGTCGTTGGCGCCGAGGTAGCCGCCGTGCTTTCGCACCACCAGGAGCGCGGCCGACTGCATACCGCGCTTGTCTCCGCCACCGGCCTGGCCGGCCTTGAGCGCCGCCATCAGCCGGGTGCTGAGGTCGCCCGTCGTACGCTCGAACGTCTCGGCCAGGTTCTTTACGGTCTGGTCGGAGACCATGATGTTGGCCTGCGCCGCGTAACCGTGACCAGCGATCACCACGCCCTTTCCGCCGAGGGTGCCGCCGGGCTTGCCCGGTGCGCCTACCCGTCCGCCGGCCCAATCGAAGGTCCTGGTGCCGGTGAAGCTCGCCGCGCCACCGCGTGCGTCGACCATGCCCACCTGCCGGTCCTGCAGCATCGTGTCGCTACGCATCACGATGCGCATGGCTTCGTCCGCGGTCGCTCCCGTGGCAATGAGCTCGAGGCCACGCTCGCCGAAGGCGGTGTTGCTCAGGCTCTGCGTCGCGACCGCGCCCACGCCGGCCTGGGCCCACGGTACGATGCCGCCGACATTGGGAAACTTCGACTCGACCGCGACGCCAAGATCTCCGGTGACCGAATCCCAGGCGACGATGCTGTAGGTGTGGGCGAGTCTTGAAAAATGAGAGGGCGGGACAATTGGCTGCTGCGCAACGAGGAGCGCGGGTATGAACAGCGGGAAGAGGGAAGCGGGAAGAGGGGCGCGCGTCATTCCTTCCCCATCTTCTTCTTGAGGAAGGCGAGCTGCTCGTCCACTGCCGCCTTGCGCCTGGCCTGGTCCATCTCGGCCTCGAGCAGGGCATCGGCCACGTCCATCTCCGGCCGGGCGGCACCCGCGCTCTCGAGATCACGCCAGGCATCGCGAACGCTGTCACTCGCGGCGTCTCCCGGCGCTCCACGGAGCGCCTCCGTCATTTCCGTCACCTCGCGCTCGGCCAGCATCAGTTCCTCCCGCTGCACGGCGATCCTCCGCTCGACCACCGCGAGCCGCTCGCGGTGGCGGACCGCGAATTTTTCGGCCACAGCAACCGTCTCCAGGTCGCCGATGTCCCCGGCCAGCTTGCCGCGGCGTTCCGCGTCGTCGGCCTGGCGTCGCTCCAACTCGAGCTGGCGCTCACTCGCGGCCAGGGCATCGCGCATGGCGACGACCGCGACCTTGGCCTCGATGATGGCCGAACGGAGCGCGCCGGCCTGGGCCCGCCGGTCGGCGGGTGGGGTGGCATCGGCGAAGAAGCGTTCCATGCGTGCCTTGAGACCCTCGAACATGCTGGCTCCTGTTGCGCCCGGGTGCGCAGGACGCGGAACACTATGCCCCGGGACTTGAGCGCGTCAAGCGACCGGGCGCCTGCCGAGGTCCAGCGGCCGTCGTATCTTGCAGGCGATGCGAATCCCGCGACCGCGACCATGCTCCTGCTTCGCACTCCTCGTCTACCTGACCGTCGCCCCCAGCCAGGCGGCGGCCCAGCGGGACCGGACCGTCGTCGGCGGCCAGGTGGGCTACGCCCGCAGCTGGATCTCCACCACGAGCGACAGCCTCAATGCCGAGTCGGAGGACCGGCAGGGCGCGTCCGTCGGCCTGTTCGTGCGCATGCGGGTGTTCAAGTGGGTCTCGCTGCAGCCCGAAATCGACCTGACGATCAAGGGCGGCACCTTTCCGCTCCCCGGCACGCCGCCGGGGTCTCGCACCACGCTGGAATTCGGGTATCTCCAGTTACCGCTGCTCGTGCGATTGGCGCCGAGCCTGAACGGCCGGGGACGGGGCATCCGGCCGGTGGTCTTTGCCGGAGCGAGCGTCGGGTTCGACCTGGGCTGCAACGTCACCACGTCGAATCCGGTCGACTCGCTGGCGGTCAATGGGTGTGACGAGACCTTCCGTCCCGCCGAGTGGGGCTGGCTGGTGGGTGGCGGGGTGCAATGGAATCTCAAGGGGGTGAGCCTCGGCCTGGAGGCGCGCTACATGAAGGCCTTCACCAGCTTCATCGATTCACCACTGGATCCGAAGAACAACCTGTTCGCGATCCTGCTCGTCCTCACCATCTAGCGGCATTGTCCGGGAGGACCACGACATGCGCCGGATCCTGATCGCAACGCTCCTGGTCTCGGCCTGCACCGGACGAGGTGAAAGCCGCGGCAATCCCGCCTGCGGGATCGCAGCGCTCGCGGCACCGAACGCCGTGCTCGCGGCATTCACGCTCCCGCAGCAGACACTCTCCGTGCCGCCCACGCGGCTCCCCGAACGCATCGTCGTGCGGCTCGCCGCCGGGCCGGCGCTGCCGGCGCTCGTGGGCCGCTCCGACTCGGGACTGGTCGTCGGCGTGGAAGGCGCCCTTCCGCCGCAGTCGGCCCCGGCGTTCGGTGTGCTGGTGGTGCAGCGCGGTGGCGCGGCCCAGGGCGTGGTGCTGTTCGAGGGAACCCCGATCGAAGCCGCGCCACGGCTGGGACTCGTGTCGGTGAGCGGCACGACGGTGCCGCTGTTCGGTGTCGAGGTGGACATGGCGGGCATCCAGGATGCGCGGTGCCCCCTCTTCCCGGACTCGATCGCACCATGAGTGTACGGATCGGCGTGAGCGGGATCCGGCGCCAGTGGGGCGGCACGGAGCGGCAGGGCGTCAACTCGGCCTATGCGCTCTCCGTCCTCGAGACTGGTGCCATCCCGCTCATCCTGCCACCAGCGATCGGTGCCGCGCGTGCGATGGGCGCACTCGAGGGCATTGACGCGTTACTGCTGACCGGGGGCGAGGACCTGGACCCTGCGTGGTATGGAGCGCCCGCATCTCCGCTGCTCGGCGACGTGGACCGGGAGCGTGACCTCTTCGAGCTGGCGCTCTTCGCCGCAGCGCGGCAGCGGGGGATGCCAATCCTTGGCATCTGCCGCGGGATCCAGCTCATCAACGTGGCGCTCGGCGGCACGCTCTGGCAGCACTTGCCCGGGGAGCGGCCATCGGCGATCCGTCATGACCGGGGCGACGCGCGAGACACCCGGACCCACGGCGTCTCCATCGAGGCCGGTACCTGCGCTGCAACGGTGCTCGGGCGGACGGCGATGGACGTGAATTCCTTCCATCACCAGGGCATACGCGACCTGGCGCCGCCGCTGCGTGCCAGCGCTTGGGCCGAGGATGGGCTGGTCGAAGCGGTGGAAAGCGCCAGCGGGGAGCCTTGGCTGCTGGCGGTGCAGTGGCACCCGGAAGAGATGCACAATGATGCCGCGGCGCCGGAGCGCGGCTTGTTCCGGGCGCTCGCCGAGGCGGCGGCCCCGGCCTACTGAAGCAGGTTGCCGCCGAACTGGCGCTCGATCCGGAGGGCGCTCACGCCGACCGGGAAGAAGACTCGATCGCTCACGGCGTTGAGCGCGCTCCGCACCGCCGGGAATCGCCCGGCGGCGAGCCGCAGGATCGGCTCGAGTCCCGAGGATTCCGCCAGCGCATGATCGGACGCCAGTTCATAGCCGCGGCTGCCGAGGTTCTCATAGTAGGTGACGTCGGGACCGCCCTTCCGCAGTTGCCGCGCGGCGATATAGTCGGGAAAGAGCCCGGCCAGCCAGAGCGCGTAGTTCCCCAGGTGCACCAGCACCCTGAAGCGGCGCTCACCGCTGGTGGCCTCGAGATCCTGCAGGATGTCGACGAGATAGTGATGCCGCTGATCATCGTGCCAGTCGATGCGCCACGCACGGTCCCGGTGACCGAACGTCAAGAGCACCGCCGACAAGTAGTCGGCGAGGTCTCGATCGTCGACGCCATTCCGCCTCAGCGTGTGCCGCACCATCACATAGAAGAAAAGATGGTCGGACGGCACGAGCAGCGTGCGTACCGCCAGGAGCCGCTCGGGAAGCTCGGGATCGTCGAGCAGAACGTCGGGCCCCTCGCGTTCCAGGCGGCGTTCGAGCGCGCGTCGGCGGGCCGCCGACCCGCGACTGAGCAGCAGGAGCATGAGGTGGAGATCGTTGGAGCCGAGGCGACTCCTGGTATCCGCTCGTATCATCGGTTCCCCCGTGACCGCAGGCGAAACTCGTGATTCGGGTGCTGCACCTTGCGTCCGGCCGCGAGTGGCGCGGCGGCGAACGGCAGGTCTGGTTCCTGGCCCGGGCGCTGGCGGAGCACCCGGTGGACCAGGCGCTGCTCACGTCGCGCGGTTCCGAACTGGCGCGCCGGGTGCGCACGGCTGGTGTGCGGGTGATCGAGGTGGACTGGGACCTGGGCCTCGATCCACGGGCCCTCTACGGTATCATATGCGAAAGGCGGGCCAGTCCGGCGCTGGTGCACGCCCATGACGGTCACGCGCTGCGGCTGGCCCTGTGGAGTGGGGCCAATCCGGTGGTGGCGACGCGGCGCGTCGTGTTCCCGGTGCGCCCCGGCGGCACCTGGACGAAGGTATCGAGAGTGATCGCCATCTCGCGCGCGGTGGAGGCTGCACTCGTGCGTGGTGGCGTCTCGCGGGACCGCATCTCGGTGATTCCCGATGGCATCCCGGTGCGCGAGATCGCCGCGGCGACCCCCTCCCACGTGCGGGCCGGACAACACTGGCCGCCCGATGCACCGCTGGTGGCCTGCATCGCGGCGCTCACGCCCGAGAAGGGGCATCACACCCTGATCAACGCCGCGGCCCTGCTCGCGGCCCGGATGCCGGAGGTGCGGTGGGCGCTGGCGGGTGATGGACCGCAGCGTGCCCGGCTCGAGCAGCACGCCGCAGAGGCGGGCCTGACGGGGCGCATCGCGTTCCTCGGTCACATCGACTACGTGGACCAGCTCATCGCGGAGGCCTCGGTGATCGCCTCGGCAGCGACCAGCGAGGGCCTCGGCTCGACCCTGCTCGACGCGATGGCCCTGGGACGCCCCATCGTGGCCACGGCCGTAGGTGGCGTGCCCGAGCTGCTCGCCTCGGGCAGCGGCGCGCTGGTGCCGAATGGCGATGCGCCGGCGCTGGCGCGCGAGATCGCGCGCGTGCTCGGCGACTCCGCGGTGGCCACTGCCATGGCGGCGGCGGGACGGCGCGCGGTCGAGGCCTACGATGTCGGCGGGATGGCAGAGCGCACCATCGGGGTATATCGTTCGGCTCTCATCAACCCGGTTTCCGCATGATCTACGTCTGTATCCCGAGCCATAACGAGGCCCCGACCGTCGGGCTTCTTCTCTGGAAAATCCGGCAGGTCTTCAGCGCGTTCGAGCGTGAGTACCAGCTCCTGGTGGGCGACGACGGATCGACCGACGCGACCAGCGAGATCCTGCAGCCCTACACGCGCGCCCTGCCGCTCACCGTCATCCGCTCCGAGGAGCGGCGCGGCTACGCGCGCACGGTGGAAGGCCTCCTGCGCCTCGCGGTGGAGCGCACCGACCGCCCCAAGCGCGACTGCGCCATCATGATGCACGCCGACTTCGCCCATGGACCCCACTTCATCCCCGACCTGGTTCGCCACATCGACGCCGGCGCCGACCTGGTCGTCGGTGAGGGCGGCGCGGTCGGCGAGCCGTCGCGCGGGCTCCGGCTGCTGCGCCGCTGGGCGCCGGTCCTGCTGCGGAGCCGGGTCGGGGTGCCCGGCGTCAACGACATCGTCTCGGGTTTTGTCGCGTTCCGGCTCATTACGCTACGTAATGCGCTGCGCGGCGCGCCGGAACCGCTGCTGCGCACCGATGGCTGGGCCGCGAACGCCGAGCTCATCGGCCTGGCGGCGCAACACGCGCGCCGCATCGAGACCGCGCCGACGGTCGAGCGGCACGATCTCCGCCACCGGCCCAGCCGGCTCAGTCCCTGGAACACCGCCCGGGCGCTGTGGCGCTCGCGCGGTTCGCTGCATTTCCCCGCCCCCGTCGAGCGGCCGGCCAGTTCAGTGGAGCGAGAGGTCGAACTGGTCTCCTGATGCGGCTTCCAGCGGGCCGGACCGGCGCAGCACCGCACCATCCGTGGGGAGTGCTCGCATTGCTGCTGCTGGCCTGCGCGCCCAAATCGGCAGGGCCGGCACCGAGTCCGCGCCTCGCCAATCCCGATGCAGAGAACGACGTCTCACTGGTCATCGAGGCGGTGGTGGTCGGCGATCCTCGCGGGCGCTCCACCGACACGCTCTTCGCACCGTCCGCCACCGTCCTGGCAAACGGTGCAACCCGGTTCGCCAGCCCGCGGCTGGCGGGCGTCGAAACGGGCGGGCTCTCAGCGGTGACGGCGAGCGAAGTGAACGTGCGCGAGAACGTCGCCTGGGCGACGTTCGACTACCGCTGGTTTTCCGAGGACAAGACGCAGGTACGGCTAGGCCGCGGGCTCATGGTACTGATCCCGAAGCGGGGCGGACGCGGCTGGGTGATCACCGCGCTGCAAACCGCGCAGTCACGCTGACGCGTGAAGACGTAAGGAACAGGGAACGATGGCCTGTTCCCTGTTCCCTGTTCCCACCGCCATCAGGCAGGCTTGCCCGTGATCGTTTCCTTGACCTTCGACGCCGTCTCCGGTGCGAAGAGCTTCAGCACCAGGTAGAACAGCCAGCCGAGGAAGGCGAGCCACAGCAGCTTCCCGACGAGCCCGATGGCCACGC
>Ga0315297_10001208_pt1 | contig 15780 bp, 16 predicted proteins | sample YL17G15_0_MG_FD_203628 | JGI IMG/M metagenome (GOLD analysis project Ga0315297, IMG submission 203628) | Sediment microbial communities from Yellowstone Lake, YNP, Wyoming, USA - YL17G15_0 | ecosystem: Environmental > Aquatic > Freshwater > Lake > Sediment | place: USA: Wyoming | collected... | reverse complement strand
CAAACTTCTTGAAAAGGCCGACCATCAGCCGTTTACCGGCAATGGATAAATCTTCAGCGGAAACCGAAATAGGATGCCGCCGTAGGTCCTGGATAAAATGCTCGATGCGATCAATCGGCCCGGCTGTGAGAGCCGGGAAAAAGATCACATAGGTGACATATTCTGGCAACGTAACGACCGGCAGGCGTCCAGTTTGCCGGTCGCGAATGGTATGGAGAAGCCGGAAAGCGATGTAAGAAAACCCCAGCCAACGCAAATCAGTAGCAGCCGCGTTTGTGCTTGCCCTTCCTAAAGCATAGCGGATAAGTCCGCTAGTTGCTGTCGCCAGAGAAGGTACTTTAAGAACAAGAAAAATCCCTATCAGCAGAACAATGCCTGAAGCAAGAAAAAGTTTCGGCGAGAGACGCTTGAAATAGGCTGTCGCCCCCAGAAACAGGGAAGCAAGTACAAGAAAAATCAGCAGCAATTCAAGTTTGGGCGGCAGAGTGGCTGACAGCGTCCATCCCAAACCCAGGTAGCGGGTCAAGTCGGCGAAAACGACAATGCCGAACAAGATCGCCAATGCAACCAGATTATTACGTTCACGCAGCTTATCGGAGGGGGTCGTAAGGATCCAGCCCAAGACCGTCAACAGGAGCGTTATGGTAGAAAGCCAAAAGTCCAGGCCGCGGATCGGCAGGGCAGGTTGCAGCAGATAAACCGCCAGAGCGCTGATCCCCATCAGGAAATAGACGCGCCAACGATTCCGCATCACCAATCCGAGAAACAAGGCCACGACGGTAAAGATGAGAATATACGTCAGCGTCATCTAAAAGCCTTGATAGATCCAGACGGGCGCGCTACTGGCGGTAAAAATCACCAGTCCAATGAGGATCAGGCACAACAGCAGCGCCCATAGATTTTCGCGCGAGAAGATGGATTTCATCTATAACCACACACCAAATACTCACCGCCCTCCTGAACAACATAATAGGTGTGGACGGAGAGATCGAGTTCTTGATCCTCGTTGTTATACGTTGCCACGATCTTACCCTTGCACGTGACTAACGCCGTGCCGGTATCTGTTCCGGTCGTCTGGCAGACAAGGCCATCCAAACGAGTCTGAACAGCCTGGAACGAATCCAGCTCCATCAGCGCGTTGGTCTCCCAGGTAGCGCAGGAAAGGGCGGCGAGACGATTCGAATCCTTGTCTACCAGCACAGTGAGATAACCTTCCACAGCGCGAGCAGCCGGATCGCTGCTCGTAGCCGGTCCGCAAGCAGAGAGTAAAGCAGCGAAAATCCACAGGCAAATCAGCACGGAAACTAATAAACGTCGCATGGAACACTCCTCGAATTAGGATAGTACTTGGCGGGATTATATACAGGCGGAAGGGAAATCGCAAGCGGGCATCACCCGGACACCAGACATTCTACTTTTGGCGACAGGTTTGTTGACAAAACAAACCAATCCTGATACGATGGGTCAACTTTACAACAAACAGGAGTAAGTATGCTGAACCAGATCGAGACAGATACCATCCACCTATCTCCGACTGCTGTTCAAGCAGTGCGCGACTTGCTCGCACTACGAAACCTCGACGAGGAGCACGCCTTGCGAGTGTACGTAGCCGGTAGAACCTGTTCAGGCTTGCAATACGGCATGTCGCTGGACAACAAGCCTTGCGAGACGGACACGACCTTCGAGATGGATGGGATAAAGGTCTTGGTAGACAACCTCTCTATCCAGTATATGCACGGTTCGACAATCAATTTCGTGAATGACGAGCGCGGAAAAGGATTTATCGTCGAAAATCCGACTGTTTTGCCTGCCTGTGATTGCAGCGGCGGCAGTTGCAATTCGTAATGAAAACCAAGCCAGAAGAGGCCGGAGATGTTCCGGCCTCTTCGTTGTTATAACGACCGATCACCGTCCACGCAAGAAGACGATGAAAGCACCAAAGATCCCGATGAATGCCAGCCCGAAGATGACAAGACCCATCGGCACGCTCACTCCGCCACTGCTCACCGGTTCGAACGTCGGGTAGGCCAGCGGGGGCGGAGGCGTGAATGTGGGAAGGCGGGTCGGCGTGGAAGGGATCGAGAATGCGGCCGCCAGGGTCGGGTCAATGGTAGGAGTCGTGCGCGGCGTGGCGGTCGGCGGCGGCTCGATGATCGGCAAGAAGCCCGGCGAAATGCCCACTAACGGCGCATACACCCACCCCACGCCTCCCGGAACGCCTGGATAAGCAATCTGGATCCAATCCCCTCCAGCCGTGCGACCCAGGGCCGGAGCCTGTTCGCCCGTCAGCAAAACCCCGATGGCAAGGTAATAGACTGAGTGCGGCCCGGCGCGGACGTTGATCTGTTCGGGGTACGTTACCGTAATCATCGGCCCCGACGGTGTACCCGTCACGGTCGGCACGGACCCGGTCGGCTGTTGCGCGGCAGCAGGCATGGATCCCGGCCCGAGGAAAAATAAACCGGCAGCGCCGGCAAGGATCGTAAGAACCAGGAAGAGTTTTGTCCAGGAACGCATGATTAGAAACTTTCTACTGTTATAATTCGTACATCCTATCAGGCAGTCCGATCCAACTATCAAAAACCGCAAAACGATTATAATCTAAAAAACTTATGGAACAACGCGTCTTTCACGGAAATATCACACCGGCTGATGTCGCCCAGGCATTGCTGGCAGAGTTCAACCAGGGCAACCTGCGCGCACAGATACTTGGCGAAAGCAGCCATCTCACCGTGCAAATCGCAACCAGCCAGTGGTCTCGCTCCGGTGGGCAAACCGCGCTGGCTGTAGATATCCAGATGATCGAAGACGGCGTGACTGTGCAGATCGGCCAGCAACAATGGATGGGCGTGGCAGCCAGCCTTGGACAATCTGCCATCGCAGCGCTCATGAATCCCCTGAACCTGCTTGGCCGGTTGGACGATATCGCCCAAGACATCCAAAACCTGCAATTGAACGAGAAGGTCTGGGCGACCATCGCTGGGGAAGTTCAAGCCAGAGGCGCCAGCCACCAACTATCCGAACGCCTGAGCCGCTTGACCTGCGAATATTGCGGCGCGGCCAACCCGGTCGGCGAGGCGAGTTGCGTGGCATGCGGCGCGCCGATGGGAGATGTCCAGCCGAGAACCTGTGGGAAATGTGGATATGTGCTTACGCACGGGGAAAGATTTTGCCCGAATTGCGGGCAGCAGGTGTAAACTTCAGAAACCCTTTTTCTTCGAGAAAACTGGTTTCTCATAAACCTCCGGATTGACACAATACGGCAACCTCCGCCCTTCCAGGCCTGCGAGCAAGTTTTCGCAGGCCATTTCAGCCATCCGGCGGCGCGTGCCGCGCGTCGCCGAGCCGATGTGGGGAACGATCAGGCAATTCGACAGTGAATACAGCGGATGATCGGACGGCAGCGGCTCCGGGTCGGTGACATCCAGCGCGGCGGCCGCGATCCGACCCTCGGCCAGGGCGCGGGTCAGTGCGACGGTATCCACAACCGGGCCGCGCGCCGCATTGACCAGGATCGCAGTTGGATTCATCCTTCGCAAAGCGGACTCGTTGATCAACCCACGCGTCTCAGGTGTTAAGGGACAATGCAGGCTGATGAAATCGCTCTGCCGGATCAATTCATCGAACGAAAGAAACGTTACGCCAAGCTCCGCTTCGACATCCTGACGAGGGGATGTGTCGGTGTAGACGATCCGCAGCCCAAAGCCGCGCGCCCGCTCAGCCACGGCTCGGCCGATCTTGCCCAGGCCAACGATACCCAGCGTGGCACCGCGCAAGTCCGCACCCAGCCAGCCGGCCGGCGACCAGGTCTTCCAGCGACCGGCGCGCGCATCTTGGGCCGCTTCGGGCAGCCGCCGCGCCGCTGCCAGCAGGAGCGCCATGGTCAAGTCGGCGGTGGCGTCTGTCAATATGTCAGGGGTATTCCCGACCGGAATACCGCGGCGTGTGCATTCGGCCACGTCCACGTTATCCACGCCGACGGCCATGTTGCTGACCACGCGCAAACACGGCATACGGTCGAGCAACTCTTTGCGCACCGGGATGGTCAGCAGGCAAAACAGACCTTCGGTCTCGGCCAGGTGCGCTTCCAGTTCGGGGGTCAGGGAAGTAGCATTTACTGGGCCAGAGACGGCGCAGATGCGGCCATCGAGGGAAGCGAGCCAATCGGGGGGCAGGGTGTGGGTAAGGAGAACGAGAGGGAGAGACATAGGGATCAAGGAGTAGGAACTAGGTTAGAAAGTAAAGAGAAAAATCAAATCATTGACATTTGTGCCAGTGGGGCCAGGTTTAAGCAGATCGTCCAGGGCAGCGAAAAAGGTGTAGGAGTCATTGCGGCGGAGATAGTCAACCGGGTTGAGGCCGAAAGCGTGGGCACGCGCGTACGTCTCGCCGGTGACGACCGCCCCGGCCGCATCGGTTGGGCCGTCCTCGCCGTCAGTTGCCAGGCTTACGAGCATCACCTCCGGGAAATTGGCTAATTCGGTAACAGAGGCCAGCGCTAGTTCGGTATTACGCCCGCCGCGCCCATCGCCATGCAAAGTAACTGTGGTCTCTCCACCCGCCACGATACAGGCTGGACGTGGAGCCGGGTCGCCGGTCTGCCAGGCCCAGCGCAGCGTGCGGCACAATTCAACAGCAACCTCGCGGGCTTCACCCTGCAACTCGATTCGCAGCAGGTATGGATGAAAACCTTCTATCTCGGCCTGTTTCAACGCTGCCTGCGCCGCCAGCAGGTTGCTGCCGACCAGGATATTGTCCACATTTCTAAAAACGGTATCGCCGGGTTTGAGCGTTTCACAACCGGCTTTCAACGCGCTCAACACGGAAGCCGGGATCTTTCCAGGCAATTGGTATTTATCAAGGACAGCCAGCGCGTCGGCGCAAGTGGCCGGATCGGGCGCGGTCGGGCCAGAGGCAATCGCCTCCAGCGGATTCCCGACCACGTCCGAAAGGATGAGCGAAACGATCCGCGCCGGAGAAGCCAGGCGTGTCAGGCCGCCGCCTTTCAGCCGGTCGAGATGCCGGCGCAGGATATTGATCTCGTTCAACCTCGCGCCGCAAGCCAACAGCACGGAGGTCAATGACTGCAAATCGGACAGGGTCACACCCTCGACCGGCGCGGCCATCAGCGCCGATCCGCCGCCCGAAATCAGGCAAATAATCAGATCGTCATTTCGCAAGTCAGAGAGTAATTCAATGACACGCTGACCAGCGGCCAGGCTGCGCTCGTCCGGGACGGGGTGGCCGCCTTCCATAACGGTCAGCAGGCTTAGGGTTCTCCCCTCAGCGTGCTTGGGAATGACCACCCCATCCGTCAACCGGTCGCCGAGAATGTCTGCCATGGATTCCGCCATCGGCAGGCTAGCTTTTCCAAAAGCGATGATAAATGTCCGCCTATCCTTTTCCAATGAATATAACTTATTAGCTATACGCAGTTGATCTTTTTCGCGCCGAACAAACCGCCCTACCGCTTCGCCTGGATCCACCGCGTCCAATCCGGCGGCAAGGATGCGGGTAATCGCCGTGCCGTGCGGAGAAAGTCGCAGTGAGCTAGTAAGGAATTGAGCGGGCGCGAGCATGCCCGCATGATAGCACCCTCTGCACAAAAGGGCAACGGGCTTGCAGAATCAACCTCGACACTCTATAATAACCTGCTGTAGGCCAAAATGAAGAAGCTCGAAACCCTGGAAGCGCAACTTCGCTCACTGATCGAAGAACACCTGCTGAAAGCCCTGCCAGGCAGCAAACTGGAAATCCAGATCGCCAGGCAGCTTGCCGCGGCGATGCATGGCAGCATAAAAACGCAGCCGGATGGGAGCGCGCTCGCGCCGAATATGTACGTGCTCGTCGCCCACCCCTCCTGCCTGTCGCAGTGGCGAAATGAGCCAGGTCTGTTGGAGGAATTGCAGAACGCGCTGATTGCCGCAGGCAGCGAGGCTGGCCTTCGATTTTCCAGTTCGCCAACCCTGACGACCGCCGCCGACATCTCCATGAAACCGGGCATGGCGCGCGTTCTGGCCTCGTTCAGCGGTGAAAGCCTGGCCGAGACGCGCGGCATGCCCGCCAGGAAAGCCGGAGATATCGACTCTGGCACCATTCCCGGCAACGCGTTCCTGATCCTCCAGGGAACGAAGATCTTTCCACTCAAGCAGTCGGTTGTCAACATAGGGCGCAGGCTGGACAACCACGTCGTGATTGATGACCCGCGCGTCTCGCGCAACCATGCCCAACTACGCGCCGTCAGGGGCCATTACATGCTGTTCGACCTGAACTCGACTGGCGGGACTTACGTCAACAACGAGCGTACCACCCAGTCGGCCTTGTATCCTGGCGACGTGATCTCGCTGGCCGGTGTGATGCTGATCTTCGGGCAGGATGTTCCGCTCCGGCAGGCCGAGCCGAGCATCGAAGACACAGCCGCTTCACCCGTCGTCAGCGAGCTGTCGACGATCCTCATCCCAGGTTCCGAAGACAAATCCAAGTGAGCGGACCGGTTCTCCTCGTTTTGCGCTTCTTGCTGGCGCTCGGCCTGTACGCCTTCCTGGCCTGGGCTTTTCTGAACCTATGGCGCGACCTCAGGCAGCAAAGCGCGCTGCTGGCAACCCGGCGAGTGCCGCCCATCAGCCTGACCATAGCAAGCGCTGACCAGCCGCCGCAAGTCAGGCATTTCAAGCAGCCCGAGATCACGATCGGCCGTGATCCTGCCTGCGAATGTCCGCTGGATGAAGAGACCGTCTCTACCCGCCATGCCCGCTTGAGCTACCATCACGGGCAGTGGTGGCTGGAGGACCTGGATTCGACCAACGGCACGCTCCTGAACCAGGAACGCCTGTCCACGCCGACGGTGGTCATCTCCGGCGACGAGATCGGCTGCGGCAATGCCCGCCTGACCGTTACCCTATCCGGTGACATGCTCATGCCGCCGACGCAAAAAATCTAAACCGCTCTCTGCGCCGTCCCCGGCGCATGGCAACAACGCCGAGGACGGCGGCTTGAGCATTTGGATAAGTGGCTGAATCCTCTTCGGAAAGCAACCCCAATCGGCGGGATTGGAATCCCGCCCTATGTATTTTCGGAGTACTCTTATGCCTGGAAAAATCCCGCTCGCCATCATCGGTGGTTCTGGACTGTACAGCATGCCCGCCCTCACCGATACCAAAGAATTCGACTTGGAAACCCCCTTTGGCAAGCCCAGCGCGCCGGTCGTGGTTGGAACGCTGGAAAAGCAGCGCGTGGCTTTCCTGGCACGGCACGGCATCGGCCACAACATCATGCCGACCGAGGTCAACTACCGCGCTAACATTTACGCCCTAAAATCACTCGGCGCCGAGCGTGTGGTCAGCATCAGCGCCTGCGGCTCGCTGCGCGAGGATTACGCCCCTGGGCACATCGTCATCCCCGACCAGGTCTTCGACAACACCAAAGGCCGCGCGCGCACTTTCTTCGGCGAAGGGCTGGTCGCCCATGTCGGCACAGCCGATCCTTTCTGCCAGGAGTTTTCAACGCAACTGGAAAAAGCCGTCGCGCAGACCGGCGCGACCGTTCACGCTGGCGGGGCTTTTATCACCATCGAGGGGCCGCGCTTCTCGACCAAGGCCGAATCGAACACTTTCCGCGCCTGGGGCATGTCCATCATCGGCATGACCACCTCGCCGGAGGCCTTCCTGGCGCGCGAGGCGGAGATGTGTTACGCGGTAATGGCGCACGTCACCGATTACGACGTGTGGCACGTCAGCGAAGCGACGGTGACGGTGGAGATGGTCATTCGAATCCTGAACCAAAACACCGCCGTTGCACAGCAAGCAATCCGCAATTTAGTGCGCAGCTTACCGGCCAAGCGCGCCTGCAAATGCGGAAGCGCGCTGGCCGATGCGTTGATCACCAATCCGGATGTCATCCCGCCGGAGACGCGCAAAAAATTGGATCTGCTGGTCAAGAAGTACCTGCATTAAACGATTACGGTCCACGTCTTACGCTTTTCGTGACCGTGCAACATAAAGGATAAGACGTAAGTGAGAGCATCGGTAATTCACCGAACCACTGATGAACACGGATAAACACGGATTCTATCTGATAAATAGGGTAAACGCATCCCTATCGCCGCAACAAATCCAGACCCGCCTGCTCGAACTGGCGGCTGTTTTTCTTTTCCTATATTCCCTCATCCTGACCCTCTCCCCCGCCGCCCGTGAGCGCTCCTGGGCCGTAGATTACCGCTGGAGCCACTGGCTTGGATTCATTCTTTGGGCTGGCTTGATTTCGTTAGCTCATTACCAGATTCGCCGCCGCCTCCTTGACAGCGACCCCTACCTGCTGCCCCTGGCCGCCCTGCTCAGCGGCTGGGGTATGTTGACCGTCTGGAGGCTGGACGCCAGTTTAGGGCTACGGCAGGCGCTCTGGTTGATCGTCAGCGGCGGGATCCTCATCCTGGGGCTGCGCCTGCCAGCCGATCTGCGTTTCCTGCGCCGCTACAAGTACCTCTGGCTGACCGGCGGCCTACTGCTCACCGCGCTGACGCTCGTCTTCGGCACCAACCCCTTGGGCGCGGGTCCACGCCTGTGGCTGGGCTGCTGCGGCTTCTATTTCCAGCCCTCCGAGCCGCTCAAGCTCCTGCTGATCGTCTATCTGGCCGCCTATTTTGCCGACCGCTTACCCCTTTTCCCCTCTGCTCCCGCACTCCCCCGCTCCCCCGTCCCCCGTGTCTCCCTCGCGCCGCGTCTCCTCCTCCCTCTCCTCCTCCCCACCCTTGTGCTGATCGGCCTAGCGCTGCTCCTGCTGCTCTTCCAGCGCGACCTCGGCACCGCATCCATATTCATCGTTCTCTACACCATTGTTCTCTACATCGCCTCAGGCCGCAAGCGTGTCCTGTTCGTCAGCCTGTTCGGTCTGGGACTTGCGGGGCTGGCCGGTTACTTCCTCTTCGACGTCGTCCGCCTGCGCGTGGACGCCTGGCTGAACCCCTGGCTCGACCCCTCCGGGCGCTCATACCAGATCGTACAGTCGCTGATGGCGGTTGCCAACGGCGGGATCGGCGGGCGCGGGCCTGGGATGGGCAGCCCCAGCCTGGTACCGATTTCCGTCTCGGATTTTATCTTTTCAGCGATATCAGAAGAATTGGGTCTGGTCGGGACGATTGGCCTGTTTGCGCTATTGGGCCTTTTCCTCGCCCGCGGCATGAGCGTTGCCCTGCGCGCCTCCGACAGTTTTCGCCGTCTCCTAGCTGCCGGGCTGACAGCTTATATTGGAGCGCAAAGCCTGCTTATCATCGGCGGCAACCTGCGCCTCCTTCCGCTGACCGGCGTCACGCTGCCTTTCGTCTCCTATGGTGGTTCTTCCCTGCTGACTTCTTACCTCTCCCTTCTCTTGCTCCTGCTCATTTCCAGCCAACCCGAGGAAGAACCCGCTCCCCTGCCCCGCCCGCAGCCATACTTGATCGTGACCGGGTTACTCGGCCTCGGCCTGATTGCCGCTTCGCTGGCGAACGGCTGGTGGGCGGTCTGGCGCGGCCCCGATCTTCTGGCTCGCACCGACAACGCGCGCCGCGCCATCTCGGATCGCTATGTGCAGCGCGGCAGCCTGCTCGACCGGAACTCCACGCCGATCAACCTCACGCAGGGCGAATCGGGCAGTTACACGCGCGTCTATCCATACCCTGACCTTGCTCCCATCGCAGGCTATACCAATCCCATTTACGGGCAGGCTGGGCTGGAAGCCAGTCTCGATCCTTATCTGCGCGGCTTACAGGGCAACCCCGCCAGCCTCATCTGGTGGGATCATTTGCTCTACGGACAGCCGCCTCCTGGCCTGGACGTGCGCCTGACCATTGATTTGGACTTGCAGCGCAAAGCCGATGCCTTGCTCGGCGAGCACTCCGGCGCGCTGGTGCTGCTCAACGCGCAGAGCGGCGAGATCCTGGCAATGGCCTCTCACCCGACTTACGATCCGAATAAGCTGGACGAAGAAGGCGACAGCTTGGCGCAGGACCCGCGCGCCCCGCTCTTGAATCGCGCCGCGCAAGGGCTTTACCCTGTGGGAACGGCTCCCACGCCGTTCCTTTTCGCTGCTGGCTTGAGCGAGAACGCGCCTCACAACGATCTCATCCATTTGTACGGTGCGCTTGGATTTTATACCACCCCTGAGTTGCGCCTGCCGGTCGCGACGGCCTCGACTACAAGTGGGGAATTGCGCCTCAGCCCGCTGCAAATGGCTTTGGCCGCCGCAACATTCAGCAACCAGGGTATCCTGCCTGCCCCACGCCTGGCAATGGCGGTGAACACACCGACGCAGGGCTGGGTCATCTTGCCGACGTTGGGTGAGCCTGTGCAAGCGTTATCGGCCCAATCTGCCTCCTCGACCGCCGAGTCGCTGATGGTTAGCGGTCAGCCCTTCTGGCAGGCGAGCGGAAAAGGCGTCGAAACGCAGGGGCACAAAACCATCACCTGGTACCTGACCGGGACACTGCCCGGCTGGCAGGGTACGCCGCTAGCACTGGTGATAGCGATAGAAGAAGATAACCCCTCATTTACCGAATATCTCGGCCAGACGTTGATGCAAGAGGCGTTGCAACCGTAGATAGACCCCCGGAGTTATGAAAACTCCAGGGGTCTCGACTTCGGTTTACTTCACCCGTACAAACTTCCTCTTCCCAACCTGCAACACTCCAACATGCGGGAAAACCACCTGTGTGTCGGGCAAAACCTCCCCATCCAGCCGCACACCCTTTTGCTCGACCATCCGCCGTCCCTCACTTTTGCTCGCCACCAACTTAGTCGCCACCAGCACATCCAGCAGCGTCTGACCGGCCTGAAGGGTGTATTCGGGCATTTCTTCCGGCGCCTGGCGTGAATGGAAGACGCGCTTGAATTGTTCTTCGGCTTCGACAGCCGCCTGTTCCGTATGGAAGATGCTGACAATCTCGCGCGCCAGTTCCATCTTCACATCGCGCGGATGCCGCTTGCCCTGTGCCAGCGCCTCTTCGACCGCCTTGACCTGTGGCGGCGCATAGCGCGTGACGAGCCGGAAGTAGACCGGCATGGCGGTATCGGGTAGGCTCATCACCTTGCCGTACATATCTTCCGGCGTTGCCAGGATCGGGATGTGATTGCCCAGCGACTTGGACATGCGCACCACGCCGTCGGTGCCGGGCAGGATGCCCATGATGATGCCGATCTGTGGACGCTGGCCGTACAATTCCTGCAATTTGCGCCCGGCGGTGATGATGTTGAAAAGCTGGTCGCTGCCGCCCACCTGCACGTCCGTGTTCATCGCGATGGCGTCATAACCCTGCATGAGAGCATAGAACATTTCGTGCAGATAGACCGGATCGCCTTTTTCCCAGCGCAGCTTGAAATTCTCACGCTGGATGAACTGCTGGATTGTAAAAGCAGAAGCAAGCTTGATGAGATCGGCCAGTTTTAGATCGAGCAGCCACTCGTGGTTGAAGCGGATTCTTGTCTTCTCGCGGTCGAGGATGTGATATGCCTGCTCCGCGTAGGTGCGGGCGTTATGTTCGGTCTCTTCCTTCGTCAGCACGGCGCGCGGCTTGTCCTTATCAGACGGGTCGCCCACCATGCTCGTACCGGTGCCGACCAGGAACGTCACCTCGTGGCCCAGGTCCTGGAACTGGCGCAGTTTGCGCATGGTGATGGTATGACCCAGATGCAGGTCGGAGGTGCGCGGGTCGTAACCGCAGTAGACGCGCAGCGGGCGACCCTCTTTTTGGGTCTCGACCAGGCGCTGGCGCAGCTCGCCGGCCATGGCCTTTTTCAGCTCTTCGTCGCCATATTCGCTGCCTTGCATGAGCAGGGCTACTTGTTCGTCTATGTTCATGTGACCTCCGGGAATAAAACGTAATGCGTAAAACGTGAAACGTGATGAGTGAACCGTAACATTAAGCGAAAACGCGCCCGCTGCGGCAGGCGCGTCTCACTCATCCGCAGTGGTGGCTAGGGATGAAAATAATCATAAGAAATGGCCTGGGTATTTTTTACCATGCCGCAATTATGGTAACTGTCAGATCAAGCTACCATTATACAGCAAAATCCGATTTCTTGATGTGCTATAATACATGCCATTGTGGAGGCCCTATGCAGGCGCCGGTTCTGGTTTTGAACGTCAACTTCGAGCCTATCAATATTTGCAACACACGACGAGCCATTGGACTGATCCTTATCGGAAAAGCCGCAATGGTGTTAAACGGGCGCGGCTACTTCCACACCGTCACCCAATTGATCCCACAGCCTTCGGTCATCCGCCTGGAGCACATGATTCATCGTCCACGCTTGCAGGTCAAGCTGACCCGCCGCGAGGTCTTCCGCCGGGACAACTTCGTCTGCCAATACTGCGGACGCCACGCCTCCGACCTGACCGTGGACCACGTGCTCCCCAAGCATTTGGGTGGTGAGCACATCTGGACCAACGTGGTGGCTGCCTGCCCAGCCTGCAATCACCGCAAAGGTGGCCGCCGGTTGGAAGAAGCCCGCATGCTGCTCCTGCACCGTCCGATTGAACCACCTTCGAGCGCATTTTACATATTCGGGCGTCACCTGACCGAGAACGGCGAGTGGGAGCCGTTCATCAATGGCTGGTAAAGGCAACGCTGCACGTCTGAGAAACCCGTTTTCTTGCAGAAAACGGGTTTCTTCTTCTACTCAAAAAGAAGCGTCATGAAATCTTCAGCCAGCCTGACCGGCCCTTGGAAGTATCGCTTTGCCTCCGCGACCAGGTCACCGGAGGCATATTTTCCCGTCGGGTAATGGATCAGGTATAGTTCCCCAACTTCAGCCTGGCGGGCAACTTCCCCAGCCTCGGCCGCGGACGTATGTCCAAGCGCTCCGCCAGCGGCCTCGTGGATGAGCACGTCCGCACCTGCGGCCAGTCGAACGAGTTCTGAACAGGGTTCGGTATCGCAAGAATAGGCGACCACCTTCTCATTCCGCTTTAGCTCCATCCGCAAGCCAATGGCAGGGATCAGGTGCCGCACTGGCGAAGAAAATATGCGGAACTCCTCACATTCCAGCACTAACGTCTTCTCGTTAGCGGGTAAACGATAAAAGACCACCGGGAAGAAATTTGGCCATTCGTCCCAGGAATAAGCGCCCATCATAACTTCGATGCGGTTGAGGGTGTGATCCAATCCATAGATGTTCAATGGGTGATGTCGGCCCATCAGCCACATATTCATCAGCAAAAGCGGCACACCGGAGACATGGTCAGGGTGAGAGTGGGTCAGGATCAGATCCGTCAGGCTATCGAATTCCACGCCTACCCGTTGCATGCGAAAGATGGGGTTGCTTACGCAGTCAATCAACACCGTGCGCCACTCCCCCACCAGCATCATATGCGTGTTCTCGTGATGCTCATCCGGGATGGCGTTCGACGAGCCAAGAATGATCAGTTTTGGCATTTCACTGTCACCTGATTATCTGAGCGCCCACAAGATCAGACGCGGCGTGATCCAAACCTCGATGGCTGCCGCCAGAGTCAACAGCGGGAGCACCAGGCCGAGGTTGACCTTCGCCCAATCCGCCAGCGCCTCCAACAACACCTCGCCCAGCGTCCGCCCCGGGACAGGAGCCACCAGCGCCGCGCCAATATACAGCACCGCTGCACTGGCCAGGATCACGGCTGGAATCTCGAATAGACCATGAGGTAGTATACCAGATAGAGCCAATAGAGCAGGAGAATAACCCACAATTTTTACTACCGCCAGCACCGCCCCGATCAACCCCACATTACCTATAAACACAATCGTCCCCAGAACGCCAAAAGAAAAAAAGCCGAGCAGCAGGATGAGCGCCACGGCGCGCAGATTGTGCAGCCAGATATATTGGAAACTGATCCGCATGTTGGCCGGAACGCCCAGGGCCATCTCCACCGCTTTTTGGAAATCCTCAGACGAGGTCATCAGGTTGAGTTGGGAGGAATTGTCTAGGATCCATAGGTAACCCGCGACAAGCCCGGCCAAGCCAAGCAGGCTCGTGATCAAGATCGGGATCGCCAGCTTGCGCATCGTCTGCGCGACCTCGCGCCGATACCAACCGCCCAGGGATTTCGCCTCGCCCCGAAAAGACCGCCAGAAGGTACGCACCATCCAACGCAGGTTCAAGATGTCAATCTCTCGTCCGAGCAGGGCCTCACGCTGGAAATGGGATACGCCGACGCGCACCAACAAAGCTGCCATCACCGTCACGCCCACCACAGCCGACCATAAGATCTGGTTGTTGCCCCAGAACATCAGCACGCTTTCGCCCTGGATGAGCAGCGCCATCGGAATGACGACAAATGAAGACATCAGGTTGGCTGCCCGCACGGAGGTAGCTTGCGTGGAGATCACGATCGCGCCGCTGACCATCAACACGGCCTGGACGGTGGTCAACGAGATGGTTTGCACCAGCAGGCCCGGCTCCAGAAAAGGAACGTGCTGAATGCGCAAGCCGATCAGGTACACACTTATGCCGATGTACGCGGTCAGGAGTGGGACACTGGTCGCAGCGATGAGTTTCCCCAGGTAGAGTTGCCAATCCTTGAGAGGGCTGGAAAGGAGTGGCTCGATCGTGCCGCGTTCTTTCTCGCCGACGAACGCCTCCAGCGCGATGACCAGCGAGACAGTGATCGGGAAGAAACCGACCACCATCAGCAGAAAAGGCACCAGACGCTCACCGATTAGGGTGGCGCCGTATTGAGAAACGAAACCCACCGCTTGCCCGGCGGTGTAATTCATCAGGAAAGGGAAAAAGATCGTCAGGACGATCATCGGAAAGATAATGCGCCAATCGCGGAACTGGTCGCGCAGCTCGCGGCGGGTAATCAGCCAGACTATGCTCAGATTTTCCCTAAGCATCCTGCCTCACTTGAGCCATGGCAGCTAGATAGACCTGCTCGAGGCTGCGCGGCACTTCCTGCATCGCCACCACCTGCACCCGGTGAGAGACAAGCGCCTGGAGCAAGAGCGGGTTGGCTTGATCGGGATCGGCCACGCGGAACCGGCGAACCGAATCCACATCCCCGATCAATGTGACCCCCCGCGGCAGGCGGAAGCTTCCAGGCGGCCATTTGCCACGAATACGGACCTCGTACTCGACCGGCCCCAACAACCGTTTTTTCAACTCCTCGACCGTACCGCCGGTCAAGATGCGCCCGCGGTAGATAATGGCGATCTGATCGGCCAGCATTTCCGCTTCGACCAGGTTGTGTGTGCAGATGAGGATCGTACGGTTTTCGGAGCGCAGGCTGGCGATAGAATCGCGCACCAGGCGGGCGCTTTCCGGGTCCATGGCCGAGGTCGGTTCATCGAGCAGCAAGACCGGCGGCGAGTGGATCAGGGCGCGCGCCAGGGCTAGTTTCTGGCGCATACCTTTCGAATACTCGCCAATCTTCTGCCTGGCAACGACCGCCAGGCTGAAATATTCCAACAGTTCAGCAATCCTCGTCTGCCGCGCCGGCCCATTCATGCGATAAACCTGCCCGAAAAAATCCAGGTATTCCTCGCCGGTCATGCGCAGGTACAGACCGTGCTGCTCGGTCAGCACCCCCACCATCGAACGTACTTTATCGGGTTGTGTGAGAATGTCGTATCCGGCTACGGTCGCCCGGCCCCGGCTTGGAGCGAGCACGGCTGTCAGCAGGCGGACGGTGGTCGTCTTGCCGGCGCCATTCTGGCCGAGCAGTGCCAGCACCTGGCCCGGCTGGATGGTGAGGCTCAGGCCATCCACCGCCCAAAAATCGCCGAACTGTTTGCTGAGGTCTTCGGTTTGGATCATAAATCAGAATTACTGCTTC
>Ga0315297_10001207_pt1 | contig 15790 bp, 18 predicted proteins | sample YL17G15_0_MG_FD_203628 | JGI IMG/M metagenome (GOLD analysis project Ga0315297, IMG submission 203628) | Sediment microbial communities from Yellowstone Lake, YNP, Wyoming, USA - YL17G15_0 | ecosystem: Environmental > Aquatic > Freshwater > Lake > Sediment | place: USA: Wyoming | collected... | reverse complement strand
GTTTTATAGTTGGATAAAAAGGTTAATCGGCTCTATGCATTACATCCATTAGCCGATCTCCAGGGATTCCGCTCGCATTTTCCAGGAACGCGAATACATTATCATATTGAGGGCGGTTGCAGTAAGCCTTGTGAAGCGCACTGGGAAATTTGCCTCGCTTCTCCTCATTGCTAAGTTTGCGTAATTCTTCTAGCACTTTTGAGGAAAACTGATATGAATTATGGGAACCCGCATAATCAATGAGCGCTTTTTTATATAAATTGACTGCCTCGGGATTTACTGAATAGATTTCAGGAATAATCCTATACAATCTGTCCGGGTCCTTACTTCGCAGTAAATCCAGCACAGTTTTGATCTCGTTGGCAAGTATTAATGTTGTCTGATTAAGAGAATTTACTTTTCCCCATTCCCTAGCATCAATTGCATGTTTCCGCTCTTTGGAAGCTGTTTTTAGGGCTTCAAGAATATCAGCTAGTCTTCTCGGGGCTTCAATTAAAGCCAGTCTTTCCTTCATCTGATCTAAGATCGGCTTAATAACAGCCATCTGGGTTTCCCGGGTTTCAGGGTATAGAATAATTCCCTCCAGCTCAGTTTTTAACGATCTCATTTTTTCCTCATCAAGAGATCCTTCGTTAGCTCCTTCCAAAAGACCTATAAGATCAATGTCGTCATAACTATAATCAGAGCCCGCTTTGTAGTCTTCGGCAAGTATTTGCCTGATAAGTCGCCTATCACGGTCACGTTTTGTTTCGTCTATTCTATCTCTTAAAGACCGAGGGGCTTTGGTGTCAGGCTCCTTCTCATAACCAATTGCTTTATTAGCAGGCTTAAGATACCGATAGTCTGACGTAACCCTTTCATCGTCTGAAAGTGCGCCTGTATCGTTGTCATTCAATAATAGGCGGGTTTCAGTATCAAACTCATACCTCTCTCTATCATATTGTTTTTCTGCTCTTGTCATGGTGGTTAACTTAGTTATTAAAATTGAATAATACATTACCATATTATTAATTATTTGTCAATAGTAAAACTGACCGCGGATTTTGACCGCAGATTTTCGGGATTTTTACTCGGATTTTCAAGATCAATTACCAGAATTTTCAGAGTTTGTTAGCCGAAATAACATGTCGTTTCGCCATATCGTTGTATCTTTATTTCGTTGGAAGCTTCGAGTACAAAATTTATACAACAAAACAATTTTAGATATTCAACAAGGCAAATAATTTGCAATAGTTCTATTTATTTTATATAATGTCCTGATTTGCTTCTCGCAGATCAAAACATTCCAGACCGATTCGCGGTTACATATATAAGCAACCGGCCTGACATCAGGATTCTGGAATCCCCCGTTGACCTTTAACAACTCAACCACCTTTACTGCCTTTCTCCCGAAATCACGCCGCTTCACATTTTATATGTATATAAGCACTGTGACGTAGAGGCCTGGCGGTTTAGCGCAGAGTCTGGGGAACTGAACATTTCGTAATTCGCATTTCGCAATTCGTATTCCCATTTAGCATTTTGGATTTTACAAATGATAAATGAAGAAATGCAGAATAGAATGCGAAATCAGAAATGCGAAATGATCAGTTTTCTAGGCTTTGCAATGCAGCTCCTCGAGACTAGAGCGAGCTCAACAAACCTACAGTCTGTTATCTTAAAATAAAAATTAAAAATAAAAATAAAGGTAACGCATAGATTGCGTCTTGGAAGGACGAAAACAAAAACCAAAGTACAGCTTAGAACTTTTCCAGCATAGTCACCTGGATAAGTTTGGTTTCGACTGATTTGCTCGGTACGTTGTAAATGTATCCGCACGCATCAGGGTAATCGAAATCAAACAAAAGGGACTTCCTTAATTGGAGGTCTTTTTTGTAATCTAACAATTTTGCGGCTCTAAATGCTTAAAAGTCCAAAATGCCAAATGTCCAAATAAGTTGGCGGAATAATAACACTATATCCAATTTGGTCCTTTGGATATTTGGATTTTTGGTTCTTTGTCATATATGGTAAAATTGACTCAAGTTTATAAGAAAAAATGGACATAGATCCTTATAAAATTCCAGCTTATCAGCGCAAAAAGAGAATAACACTTAATAAGTACTCTTCTTCCAGAATTGATAAAGATCCTGAAGTAAAAATATTAAATAGGCTCAAAGAGGATAATTGTTCGGCTATGCACAAAAATAGAATGACGGATATTGAAAAACCTATATTTTGTAATACAAAACGAGTCACCCAAACTCTTCCGGTGATTCCTTCATGGAGAAAGATGGATCGCGTCGGTGAGGTTGATCACTATTTTGCAAACATTGATGTGATTGCTCTTAAGCTTCAAAAACCTTTAAAAGTCGGCGAGCGTATTGTTATCGAGTCACCAAAAGGTCTTTTTGAGCAGGAGTTGCTGTCAATGCAGATTAACAGGCAAGATGTAACAATAGCTAAAAAGGGAGAGGATGTAGGGATAAAAGTCAAATTTGAACCCCAGCTAGGCGGTTCAGTTTATAAAGTGGTAGCCGAAGGGGAATAAATTCAGAACGTAAAACCTTTAATCCGCCGCGGCGGACCGCCTTTCCAAAATATAGGTTTTCGTTCTTCAAAAAGCTCGCTCGGCTTCGCGAACTTCCCTTAGGTGGTCTCGCTTTCCCTTTCCAATAATCCTCTTCGCGGATTTTGGAAATGGAATCCTTCGTTTCAGTAATCCTTGGCGGATTCCTTTCACTTCGGAACGCTCGCTCGCACCTTTTTCGCGGGCACCCACTCTTCGAGCCTGAGCCTCCCATCGGGTCTGAGCCTCAGGGTCGAAGACAGAGCCGAAGGCGAAACCCGCTCGGGGTTTCGCTACGCATGCTTCGCTTTTTTCCAAACTCACTTCTTTTATTTTGTGATTTGTTTTTCAGACTTGAGTTTCGGCTATGAATTTTTTTACCCGGTCCTAATAGTGATCACCTATTTTCCTCTTTCGCATAAAACATATTTACGTAACAAAGTAATCGAAATCAAACAAAAGGCCCCGATCCGCCTTCGCTACATTGTAGCTTCGTAGGATTCGGGGTTTTTTGTTGTATATAAATATATATATAAAAAATTTTTTGTATTATTTGTAAAACTGTTATACAATATTAAATAAATGAATTATAAACGAATATAAATATATGGAAAAGAGTATGGAGAAAAAATTCATCCTTCTAAATATATTTTTGCTTAGCAGATTTGTCGTTAAAACCGGCAAGACTTTAGATAAAGAAAAAACAATGACATTTATTATAATGGGATTATTAGTCCAAAAGCCAAGAACTATACAGGAATTGGCCAATTTATTAACTGTCAATCATTCATTCATGTCCTCAACTTTGTCCAGAATGCAGAAGGCGGGTTTGATAGAAAAAACTGTACACAAGGATCATCGATGCAAGCTTATCACTCTATCGCCGAAAAGCACGGACATTAGAGAATCATTTAAAAATGAAGGCTATAAAATTGCAGATATTCTATTTAAGAATATGAGCGAAAAAGAAATCAATGAATTTGGTCAGCTTCTCAATAAATTGAATTTGGACTATAAAACTGTTACAAAGCTTGTTGAATATGATTTTCCTTCAATGATATAAAGTGCAAGCAGCTTAATGTCAAAATGGCCGGATAGATTAGACCTGCGCTTCTGCGATGAATTTTTTAGAGCGTTCGTAATCAGAATGGCTTATTTTTTCCTCTGTATTCAGGATATCCAGAAGTTCATTAATCCCGAGCACGGCATGAAGATTATAGCCCTTTTCTCTGAGCTGGCGCGCGCCACCCTGTTCACGGTCAATCAGTACTATAAAATCTTTGATTTTAAGACCTGACGCCTCAAACGGTTCGACTGTTTCGAATTTACTCGCGCCTGTTGTTATCAGGTCGTCGATTATTAAAGCTGTATCACCCTCCTTATAAACCCCTTCGATTTTCTTTTTTGTACCATAATCTTTCACTTCTTTTCTGGCATACACCATTGGCCAGCCCTCTGAAAGAGACATAGCTGTCGCAATCGGAAGAGCGGTATAAGGTATGCCGGCAATAAGGTCAAATTTGAGTTTTTTGGCAAGCTTTATCATTTCTGAGCTTACTAGTTTGAGGATTTCTGGATAAGAAATCAAAATACGCAAATCAATGTAAATCGGTGATTTCATTCCCGACTTTAGAGTGAATTCACCAAATTTTACTGCACCGATTTCATGAAGGGCAAGGGCAATGTCTTTTTTCATAAGTATTTAAAATTAAATTTCTATAAAATTATATCAAGTAATTGCGAATATAAAAAAGTTTTTAGGGAATTCAAAATTCATAAATCACAATTAAGAATTACGTTTATAGGAATTTTTCAAAAAGCGGAGATAATACCAAAAGTATGGTTGCCATTATTATCCCGATTACAGTTAGCCATGCAATGATATTGCCAAGTTTTTTATTTGTATATTCACCCATTATTGATGGATTGTTGACTATCTTCAGCACAAAAATAAGGATGATGGGTAATAAAATACCGTTTACATCCTGAGACAAAATCATGATACCGATTAAAGATACTTTTGGGATCAAAACTATTAATGCGGGAATTATAATGGACACTAAAATTATTGAATAAAACATCTTTGCCTGTTTCCAGTTTCGGTCAAAACCGTATTCCCACCCAAATGCTTCACTTATCGCGTAGGCGGTCGCGACAGGGAGTATAAAAGCCCCCAACATCGAAGCGCTAAATAATCCAAAAGCAAAAAGTGCCTGAGCGAAATTTCCAGCAAGCGGCCGCAAGGCAAGCGCTGCGTCCTTTGCATCATGGATAGTGATACCCAATTTATAAAGCGTTGCAGCTGTACTGATTATTATAAAAAAACTGACAATATTAGTGATGAAAGCGCCTAAATAAACTTCCATTTTTTCAGCTCCGTAATGCTTTATCTCTAACCCTTTGTCCACAACATAAGATTGGATAAAAAATTGTCCCCACGGTGTAATGGTTGTACCAATAAGAGCTATCATTGTCAGAAAAAAAGGCGCGGTCCATTCGATATGTGGTGTGAAAAGATTTTTAACAGCTTCTCCGAAATCCGGTTTAATAACAAAACCATTGATTATATAAACTAAATAGAATGCTGAAAAAAGCAAAAACACCCTTTGAGTTCCTTTAAATGAACCTTTATACAAAATCAGCCATACAAAAAGCGCCGCTATAGGAACAGTAATGTATTTGCTGACGTCAAAGATTTCAATAGATGCGGCAATGCCGGAAAATTCAGCTGTAATTGTTCCAATATTGGCAATCAGCATAGTGATCATCGCAAAAGCTGTCCATTTTACGCCAAAATATTCACGAATCACACCGCCCAACCCCTGTCTTGTAACTAAACCTATCCTTACACCCATTTCCTGTGTTATTGCCAAAGAGAATGTAATAAGAAACAGCACCCAAAGCATCTTAGTCCCGAAATTAGCGCCAACAATTGAATATGTGCTGATTCCACCTGCGTCATTATCAGCATTTGCAGCGATAATACCTGGGCCGATTACGCTTAGAAAAAAGAGGATTCTAGGCCAAATTGTCTGGATTTTTTTTCTGACCATAGGAAAAGATTAGGCGTTAGGCAAAATTTTCCTCATTATGTCATCCACCATTACTATCCCTACTAACTGATTGTTCTGATCTGTAACAGCAACTGAAAAAAGATTGTATTTGGTCATAAGCCTCGCGATGTCGTTTAAGTGTGTGTTAACATCAATTCTTTGTTGTTTCCTGAGATGTTTCATAATTTTACCTAATTTAACATTTGATTGAGTAACAAGCAGTTTACGCAACGAAACCACACCAAGAAGCTTTCCGTCATTATCAACCACATACAAGAAGTATATAGAGTGGAATGAATCGCTTATTTTCTGAATATGTTCGCAGGCCTCAGCCACAGTCCATTCGGGGCTGGCCTTTATAAATTCAGTCGACATCAAACCGCCGGCAACGTCATCGGGATAATTAATCAGGTTTTGGACGGTTTTCTTTTTTCTTTCGGTAAGGTGTACCATAATATGTCTTTGTTCAGTTTTAGACAGTGTCTTAATATGGTCTACCAATTCATTTATGGACATATGGGTCACTAAACCTGCCAATTGCTTTTTCTCTAAGCGCTTTAAAATATTATGTTTTACATGCGGTTCCAACTCCTCGACGACTTTTGCCGCTATCTCCGTATCAAGATTTACCAGAAGTTTTTGCGATGTGTGAAGATTTAGATTTTCAAGGATATTTGCCAGATCCGCTGGGTGTAATCTAACGAGCTCGCTTGAAAGGCCGGTTAGTTTTAAAGATTTCCCGACTATCTGAATTTTTTCCCAATCTATAAAATGAGGAAGAAGGAAGGAGAAGATTTTTAATCTGTCTAATCCAAGGCGCCTCAAGATCCCTAATCCGCTTACATCAATACCAAGAATGTGGAGCTCGTCATTAATAAGCCCGAACCTTAAATCGTTAACGCGCACAATGCGGGAACCCTCAATATCCACTATTTGCTTATCCAAAATATCGCGTTTGAGCTGTATGTCTTTGGGATGGATTTCATAAAACTTAACTTTTTCAATCAGGGTCTTCAAACTGACAAAACCCCTCCCCATATTTTCCACTACATTCAATGGGATGGTTAAGAGCGATTTCGTTTCGCGGTCTTTATATATAAGCGCCACAAGTAATGGATATTTCCCTCTAGGCTGACTTACGATATCGGTAAGTTTACCGACTATTTTGTCAGCGCTGTCTCTTATCTCTGCATCTAATACGTGTGAGAAAAACAGCATAGCGAAAAACTTAACAAATAAGCTTTCGGGAGGATCTGCAATCTTTCCCTGATATCCTAGGCTTATTTATTATTAAAGGCAATGTGAAAGGACGAGGATTGAGAAATTGACTATTTGTTTAGCGCGGACCATCGTTTTTAGGATTTTTATTATTGTTTTTCATTAGCATGCTGTAAGAAATCACAAAGATTAAAATCAGCGCGACCATTAAAGCGATTGAAAGCAAGATTTTTTTCTGCAGGATGGCTTCGCTGATAAAGACGGTTATAATCGCTACCGGAAGCTCCGAGAGAAAAGTCGCAATCATATATTTACCAAAATGATATTTCAATATTCCTAGCAGATATCCCGTTAATTCTGCAGGCATAACTAATCTTACAAGCAATACAATGCTGAACTCTGATTCCGGATTTAAATGACGCCTGTACTTCTGGATATTTTTAAATATCATTAGTTTTTCAAAAAGCGGATACCCAGCAAACCAGCCGATTGTGTAGGACGCCATGTCGCCTATAAGCCAGCCAGTATATAGCAAAATGAAGGTGGCCGTATTCCCCCAAATCATTGAAGCAAACGGGACCAATGGGACATTGCTAAACGGCATTAACATTGCTGAAAGCATAGAAAGAATAAAAAAAATCAGCATCGCCAACGGTCCATTTTTCTCTGCCAATATCTTAAAAAAATCAGCCAGTCTGTAAAAAATCGCTCCAATAGGCGCGTAATACCAAAAAAGAAAAATAAGAATAATCAGGATGATGCCGAGAATGATAATTCTGCGCATAATATTTTTATTTAGTATAAATCTTACGTTTGCCAAACAAAAGCCGATTTAAAATTAATCATCCTCTGATCTGTGTGTCGGCATATGTCCTGCCACGTCGCTCGTGAGCGACAGTGGCAGGCCCACCAGGGCTCGAACCCGGACAAACAGTTTTGGAGACTGTTGTGCTACCATTACACCATGGGCCTTCGTCAGAAATTTGCTTCGATTAACGCAACGATTTTACATCGTTGCTCTCATCTACGCAAATTTCTTCCTCTTCCCCGCAAAATACCCCTTCCCCTCCGTGAACCATTCCAGTGCACCGCGCGCAAGCGCTGGTTCACTGTCGGGTTCACGGCCTTGCCTCGCATTTTGCGGGGGCCCCATTTTTTCGGTGTAACGGTAGCAAATTTCTTCCTCTTCCCCACAGAATACCCACCTGCCCCCGACCTCGCATTTTCAAAAGTAGCGAGACACGTCGTACACGAACGACGTGTCGAGCAATGCGTTCCGAACGAAACGTAGAGGCGAATCATGATTCGCCTCATAGTGAAGTGAGGACTCCGAAATAAAATTTTGCGTGCAAAATTTATTGAGGAGAGCATTGCCCTATTGCGGGGGCCCCGTTTGTAATCAGTAGCACTCAATTTCGTATACATTAAAACATCGGTTTACGTAAAATGTCTCCCCTACCCCATTTTTATCGGTATAAGAGATAAATTTTATCCTTTTTGATTATATAAATTTCGTTTATAATACTTGCCGAAATCTGTTGTTGGTCGACTAGCTCATCTGGTCCGCCGTACGGCGGACAAATCAAAGTTCTACCCCTCTGACGCCCAGTATTATAATTGAATATAAAATTCCAATAAAATGCGCGAACCAAAATCTAAAAAATTGATTAAAGATCACCCTTGGGTAGGCGCGCTTAATCTTTTTATTAATAAAAAAGGTCAGATACTCCTTATGAAAAGATCAAAAAAAACCAAAGTTTACCCTAATACATGGGGGCTGGTAGGAGGATTTTTAGACTGGGGCGAAACTGGCGCGGAAGGCGCGGCTCGCGAAGCAAAGGAAGAAATCGGTGTAGAAGTCAAAGTCGAACGTTTCACGGGACGGTATTACAACACATCGCATCCTTATAAAATTATAGTTGTTTCTCTGCCTCATTATTCAAAAATCGTCTCAGGTAGACCGCACCCCTCCCAACCGGAAGAATGCTCTGAGGTTAAGTGGTTTTACCCTAAAGAAATAAGGAGGCTCGAGTTAGCCTATGATCACAAACAAATATTGGAGGATGAAAAATTAATTTAACTTAGTGCTTAGTACTTAGTGCGGAGTGCTTAGTTCGGGATACAATTTTCTAAGCACTGAGCACTATGTACTTCGCACTATAAAACATTTTATATTTTTTATTCGCAATTTTTTGGTAAAATATCATCAGACTATAACCTATAATCCTAAATCTAGTATGGAACACCAAATAAAATTACTCGCAGAAGCTATGAATAGCGACCGCGCAAAGCATTTGATCAGAGCTCATGTTAGAGAACTGCATTTCGAAAACAACCATCTGATAGTATATGTGGATAACACGGCGCCCTTACATGAATTTGAGAATAAAAAAATGGATGAACACCTGAAAAAGGGAATGGAGAAAATTTATGGTGAAAATATCACTTATGAATATAAGTTACAAAAAGCTGATAAACCTCATGAAAGGGAAAAAGAAGTCGGGCGTGAATATAATTTCAATATGATCCGCGGTTCGAAAAGGGGGAAAAAGTAAGTCTGTGAATCGGGCAAGGCCCATGGCTTTCAATCGCTTTGATATGGATTTCAGTGCCATATCCCATATGCCGGTCAAAACCATATTGCGGATATTTTTTATGGTAATTTATCATTAAATGATCTCTTGTTACCTTAGCTAAAATTGAAGCTGCGGCAACCGAAAACACCTTCTCGTCACCTTTGATAATCGCTTTTTGGGGTATTCCGGTGACATTTAAAGCAACGGCATCAGTTACCACAAAATCGGGTTGTGGATCGAGCTTAAAAACCGCCTGCCGCATTGCCAGTTTTGTGGCATCCAGGATCCCCATTTCGTCGATTTGTTTCCAGCCAATTATGCCTATCGCGTAGCTTAAAGCGGAATTCTTAATTTCAATAAACAATCGTTCCCTTTCCATGGGGCTCAGTTTTTTTGAATCGTTTATCCTGTTATTTTTATAACCCGAGCTGAAGATAACAGCCGCTGCAACAACGGGTCCTGCCAAAGGCCCCCTTCCAGCCTCATCGACACCGGCTATCAGCTCAAACCCGCGCGCCCGAATTTCTTTTTCCTCTTTATACATTTATTTTGGTTAAAGGATTTATTTTTTTCTCAGCAAATACAGCATTTCAGGCGTTACAGCCTTTGTCTTAAACATCAGAATCAAATATACAATCCCACCCAAAGGCACCAACGCTAAAAGTTGCCATGCAAACCACATATCAGTCATAAGCTGGAATCCGATATAAACGGCCAAACCCATCACCGAAGCGGAAAGAAAAATCCGTAAAAATGTACGGAGCGACAGATGGAAGCCGAGAAGTTTTTGTGCCGCCATATAAGTGAATATCAAGATTATTGCCTCAGAAACAACTGAGACCAAAGCCGCGCCTCTAAAACCAAAATATGGAATCACAAGGACATTGGCTATCAGGTTAAATATAACCGCTCCTGCGTTTATGTACATAAGCTTAACCTGTTTGTTTAAAACAACTAATGTGAATCCAAAAAGTGAATTGATAAAAGAAAACAGCATGGCGAACATGAGTATCCTGACAGCGGTATCTGAACCGTAAGTATAAACATTGCCGCTTACGAATTCTGGATTTGAGATAAAATAAATTATCGGCTTTGCCAATATATAACTTCCTATCAGTATCGGCAGTGCTGTGGCGATGAGGAAATCGAATGAATATTGCATCAGATTTCGTATTTTTTCGCTTTGCTCCTCAATAAAACGCGTCATTATCGGAAGCACTGAATTCATGAAATAAACTGGAACAATTACTAATGTTTCAAGCATTCTCATTGCTACGCCGATAAGGCCTATTTCGACATCCGAGCAAAGGTTTTTTATACAGTCCGCAGTCAGATTTGGCATAGTCTGACTATGTGGCAGGAACAATGTCAAAAGGATTACATCGAGCCTGAAATATATAGTGTTCAGTATCAGAGCTACGCCAAACGGAAGCGAAGTTATGAATACCTTTTTCCAGTATCCGAAATCAAATTTATAAGTGATTTTGCAATAACGGCGTACGTAATAGGCGGTTATTATAAACATCACCAGATTCCCGATAACCCCTGACCACAGAAGTTGGTAAAATCCACCCGTGAGATTGTCTGTAAACGCTATATAAGCCACCCACGCCAGATAAACGACTGATACGATTTTTCCTAGCACAAGGCCGATAGTCGTATACTGCATTTTAAGGTGAACCTGTAAAACGCTGCTTATCGTGCCATTTAATAAATTTAAAATCGTTGCGACAGTGGCTATCAGGACACCTATTGGGATAAGGGTATCTTTATAGTTAGGCATTAAGAAAACTACGGCAATAGCAAGTGCCATGGCAAAAATGGCCAGCAATGTTCTTAAGCCCATTACGTTCCCAAGTATCACAGGTATCCTGCTTTCATCCTTGGACATTTCTTTGACCGTGATCGTATAAATACCGAAATCCGCGATAATGCCAAAAAATGCCAGATATTGATAGACTGTCGTGTAATCGCCATAACCGGATGTGCCCAAATAACCTGATATTATTTTTAGGACAACTATCGAAAGGGCGCCGGTTAGAAGTTTTCCGACTATCTGGACAAACGTGTTTTCAAGTATTTTCCGGGCTATGGACATATATCAAAAATATCAAATTTTAAATTTAAAATTACCAATTACAAAGTAATACGGAATTTAAATTAAAATTTGTCATTTAAAATTTGTTATTTAAAATTTTCATCTTAAAGGATTATACACGAACCCTGTTTTCAGCATAAAAAGAAGGGTGTTTTTTACTATTGACAAATTATCATATATATGGTATTATCTCAATCTATTTTAAAACATAGACCAAAAATAAAAGAATTACCCTCTAATTTTACGCGAGATGCGTTTAAAAGTAATACTTTCATTTTTGGCAATCCAGATTGTTTCCTTTGCTATCTGGCAAGGAGTGCATGCATTGGGCAAAACCGATGTTACGATTCAGCCTGTCAGCGGCAATTATAGGTCTGAGGTGAACCATCAGGCTGCCAAAGCCCCTGAACAGCCGTTTAGTAATGTAAAATTTACAATGCGGACGGAAAATAAGGATTTCTACACCTTAAATTCAGACAAAAAACATGAAATAATTTTGGTTCTCGAAAAATTTCCTGAAGAACAGATATCAACGCTTCAAAATATTATTCTCGACTATGATCCTGACGCTCATCGTGGATTAGGCGGTAAAGGCATAATTATAGTACGCGCGGTTAATATTGATCCTGCTGAATTTTATGGAGTTATGATACATGAAATCGGCCATGACGTTGATTTGGGATATTTGAATGAAACCAGTACAAAAAAAATCAGCGCTTTTAACGATGGTAAAAAACCTGTTTACGAAAGCGACCCAAGTTTAAGCTTTTATAGGATATGCTGGGAAAATAATAAAAATTTCAAAAAGGATGTTGGCAACCAGGATTTTGTGTCTGGTTACGCAATGACTGACCCATTTGAAGATTTTGCCGAAACTTATGCTTATTATGTTTTACACAACAAGGATTTTAAGAGCAAAACGCAGAACAGCGAAAAATTGCTCGCAAAATTCAATTACATGAAAAATACAGTATTCGTAGGAAAAGAATTTAATACTGGTGAATATCTAACGGAAAACCTGACTCGCCAGCCTTGGGATGTAACTAAACTGTCTTATAATTTGGCTGCATTTTTGGCTAGCTAACTAAAACAAATTATCCTGCGAAACGCTTAATGATTTCGGTGGATATTTGATTTCGATGGACTTCGGTTGATTTCGGTGGATTTCGGTTGACTTGAATGTCGGTTTACTTGTCAAACGATATCCATCGCGATCCATCGACATCCATCGATATCAATCGGTTAGTAGCGAATAGAAAAATCCTCGTATTCACCGCTATACGGCATTTCTTTTACCTCAACTTTTTCAACGCGCGCGTTGCTTGGGCCCCCATGGCACCAGTCAATAAGTTCATTTATTTTATTTTCAGGGCCTTCGGCGACAACTGAAACTGAGCCATCGGATTCATTGGCCACCCAACCGTTAATCCCAAGCTCCTGGGCTTTTTCCTGAGCGTAAGCGCGGAAAAACACTCCCTGCACATCACCGGTGATCGTTATGTGTACGCTAATCATTTTTCACTATTTTTGATATGAAATAATCAAAACCATAATAAATCAGATATAGGCTTAATGTTAAAACAAGATAGTTAAAAAACAGATTCGCATCTGTAAAATATCCGAAACCCGCTCTTAAAATATTAAACGGATGAATTAATATGTCCCAGCTATTGAAACGCTCAAAAAGCCCTAACATCACACCAATAATTGTTAAAGGAATTACAACTATAGGTAAAATTAATGAAATCAATTTATTAAAAACTTTTTTAAACACAAAGGCCATCTTGTTTAGCGCGTAATAAAAAGTGGGTAATCCGATTAAAGCGTAAGTAAAGAAAAAAATTACAATCCATGTGGTTCCCTCAGCGCAAACCCGGTATGTATCAAAATGATGGCAATAATTAACTAAATGTCTGACTATTAAAAAAAGATATGCAGTATTTGGGAGTACAATGAGCCAAAAGAAAAAAATCAGAATAAATGCAATCTTGTCATAGACATTAAAATTATTCCACTTTCTGTTTCTGATGATTTTTGCAGTATAAAAAACAACGATACATGGGATAAGAGCCAGAAAAATATTCCAGAATATAATTAGAACATTATATTTGTTGATTGAGAGGGTTAATAATAATTGCACTTGTTGATTTTTAAATTACAAATTTTCATTTTGAACATCTGAAGGCGAGAATCATTATTCGCGCCAGCGCGATTTATGAATCGCGCCTTCAGGTAAATTGTCATTTTGTTATTAAAATTTGTAATTATTTTACGGTAACTGACTTAGCTAGGTTTCTCGGCATATCCGGATCAAGACCGCGGAGGACTGCGACGTAATAAGCGAGAAGCTGGATTGGGATTACATTAACAAGCGGCGAAGCTACACCCACATCCGGCACCCGTATCCATTCATCAAATATTTCATTATTTTCAGGGCTAATTCCGATTATATATGCACCGCGGGCTTTAAGCTCCATTGTATTACTAATGACATCTTGTTTCACTTCATCATTTGCTATCAATGAAATACAAGGTGTACCTTTGGTGATAAGGGCTATCGGGCCATGTTTCAGCTCACCGGCCGCAAATCCTTCCGCATGAATATATGAAACTTCCTGTATTTTTATGGCGGCTTCAAGTGCCATCGGGTAATTTTCGGCCTTTCCTATTATATATGCGTTTTCATGGTCTTTGATTTTTTCTGCGACATTTTTTATGTAGGTAAGGAATCTTGGGTTAAGCATGTCATTCGTTTTTGAAGCAACTTCCGCGAGTATCCTTCTGCCTTCCTGCAACTCACCCCTCATAGCTGTCGCAATCAAAAGAAGTAATGCCATTTGGGCTGTTGCGGCTTTTGTAGAAGCGACGGCTTTTTCCGGACCAGCATTGATCTGCAGAGAAAAATCAGAATTCCTGGCTATTGTGGAACCTGCCACATTTACTATGGAAAGTACTTTTGAGCCTTTGCTTTTTGCGACTTCCATAGCCTCTAAAACATCAGCCGTTTCACCGCTTTGGGATACTACGATTAAAAGGCTTTCCGGTCTTAGGAAGTGGTGGTAAATAGGAAACTCGGATGCAGGAGCGAAATTTACATGACGATTTGCAATGATAGAGAAAAAATATTCTCCTGCCATACATACTTTACCTGCCGTTCCGGCGCCGGAAAGAAAACATCCTCGGGAATTCTTGATCTGTTGGGAAATATGCATTATATCGTCTTCATCCTGATTAATTGCTCTCAAAATCGTCTCTTTCTGCTCCATTATTTCCTTTAGCATAAAGTGGTCATACTCCCCCTTTTCCGCTGATTCAGCCTGCCAGTCTATATTGATCAGGCGTTTTTTAATCGGTTCCCCGGATGTCAGGTTAAAAAATTCGACACCGCCATCCACAACTACCATTTCATTGTCATCCAGATAATTGACGTTCTGCGTATATTCCAGAAAAGCCGGAATATCAGAAGCTAGGAAATACTCATCTTCGCCAATTCCAACAATAAGCGGCGAACCGCGCCTGGCCGCTATCAGATAATTCTCACCGACATTGAGCACAACAATAGCGTAACGCCCTTCCAGCCTCTGAACAGCTTTTAAAACAGCTTCCTTAAAAGGCAGTTCCTTTCTGTATTTCGCAATCAGGTGGGCGATCACTTCGGTATCGGTTTCGGAAACAAAATTCTCAGGTCCAAGCTCTTTTTTTATTTCCTGATAATTTTCAATTATTCCGTTATGCACAACCGCTATTGTTTTGTCTTTATCAAAATGAGGGTGGGCATTTATATCGGTAACTCCGCCATGCGTGGCCCAGCGCGTGTGGCCCATGGCAATATGCGTTTTTTTATCCTTAAAATCGCTTAATTTCGCTTCGGAAATCTTACCGACTTTCTTCTGGTAAAAAAGTTTACCGTTAATGTCGGTTGTTACGCCCCAGGAATCATATCCCCGATATTCGAGTTTCTGAAGCCCCTTGATGACAATCTCAAGGGCGTTATCTCTTTTGCCTAAATATCCGAATATTCCGCACATACTTTATAACTTTTAACATTTGACCTTTTTATAGTACCCGTAGGCGACATTCGCGAATGTCGCTTTCAGGGTGTTGGGCAAAGGTCAATGATTAATGATTAAATAAATTCTTATACCATAAAACAGTATCTCGAAAACCATCAATAAAATCAATTGACGGTTCCCACCCGAGTTCACTCCTGATTTTACTCGCGTCGATTGCGTAACGGATATCATGGCCAGGGCGGTCTTTCACGAATTCGATTCGGTCTTCTGAAAAACCAAGTATT